>ENA-OQCX01000427-OQCX01000427.1-human-gut-metagenome-genome-assembly--contig:-NODE-427-length-21766-cov-1.978511_pt1 | contig 21766 bp, 19 predicted proteins | sample MGYA00242762_ERZ504587 | MGnify/ENA primary metagenome ERZ504587 (study PRJEB26092, sample SAMD00036337) | human gut metagenome | host: Homo sapiens | study: EMG produced TPA metagenomics assembly of... | reverse complement strand
TTCTTTGAATACAGGAAACCGGATAGAACTTTTGTTTCGGGCGCCAGATGAAATTCGGGAAGCGATCTGTTCCATTCATTTCTTTTGTGATAAGCTTGCCAATATTATGAATCGTTTTCTTGCTAAAAAAATCTGATATATTCAGCCCCACTTGAAACTCTTGATTAATAATCGTTAATAATTCAATTAATTTAAGTGAATCGCCTCCGAGCTTAAAAAAATCACTTTCGGATGTGATATCCTCTATTTCGAAAAAGTCTTTCCAAATAGCAATTAATCGGCTCTCTATTGAATTTTCTGCCAAAGGGACCCGTGAAACAATAAGCGGCGTCTTCCCCGTTGCCTCCTGATCCTGAAAGACAGATTCAATTTTTTCCATTCTTTTATTTAATTGAGTTACGGAAAGGAGAATTTGATGGACTTGCGGCATATTCAATATCGTGTTAATTGCGTTCCCCCCCTCTTCAGCGGGAATCCCTCCATAAAACGGCTGCGTTGTCTGATCTGTTAACCAAGTATCAAGATTAACACTTGTCCACTGATATTTGCTTTTTTGATTATGTTCCTGAACAAATGCGTCCATAAATGCATTTGCCGCTGTATAGCCGCCAAGGCCTATTCCGCCTAACACAGCCGCCATAGATGATATACATAGACAGAAATCCACTTCAATGCCATCAAATACTTGTTCTAAAACAAATAGCCCTTTTGCTTTTGCTTGAAAATGCTGAACGATATTTAGGGATGTTATTTCCTCAATCGTTTGTTTTGCCGATTCTCCAACAAACCCAGCTGCGTCAATTATTCCATTTAACTGAGCATAATTTGAACGTATAAAACACAGCAATTTTTCCATATGGGCCTGATTGGAGATATCGGCTCTAAATAGTGCTATTTTACTACCAAGGCGTTCTATGCTCATTAAGCGCATAATTTTCTGACTGATCCGATCCTGTTTTTCCATTATTTTGAATCCACTTTTCCCATCGCTTCGCGTTTAGGGAAATAGGAACGGGACACCAAAATCAATTTACAGTTTGATCGTTGTGCAAACTGTTCCGCAAGAAGCGAGCCCAACTATTCCCCATTCCACCGAAAACGAGGTATACACCATCCTTTTTCAATGCACTTGTTTGAATCACGGCATCTTTTATCTTTAAGTGATCGAAAGTAGGAACCCATATCGTGTTTCCTCTGATTGCCATTTTCTCAGGGGTTATGTCTCTGCCAAGAATGCCAAATAGCTTTTCCCCAACTTTTTTATCTGTCCAAGGAATATCTATATGGCTATACTGTAGATGTGGGTATTCTTGTGCGGCCACTTTTCCAAGTGCCGGCATTATTACATAAGGACTCCGTATTATGTCGTCGTCCAATACAACTGTTGTTTCACGTCCAATAGTTATGAGCTTGATATGTTGACGTGTTTTTAATACTGATAGTGTTCTTACAATATATATCAAAGATTGGAAACAGTCTTTCTGCACAAATTCAAATTGCTCGGGTGTAGGTTGCGTTTGCTTTTCTTTTAAGAACCCCAGAGATAAAGAATGCGCTGAGGCGGATTCTGTGTGTCGCCCAATCGCTGAAACAACTCCAGAAAGGAGCTCTCCAAATCTGGATTTATATGTAGAATATCTCCGGTCAGGAAACTGTCTCCTTTACGGACAATGGTTACACTTGCGGCACAACCTTTCAGGCGATGGATTAAATCTGAGCTGATATCACTTTCATCATCAAAAACCAGCCAATTTTGATTCCAATGACTATTATTTCTCGCCATGAGATTCCTCACGCTTCCACGAAGGGATGTAAAACCATTCTGAAGGGGGCATATATTTAATTTCATCCTTTAACACTGGATGGGAAACACCTTTGGAGCGATATATTTTCTTTTCAAAAGGATAAGTGGGGAGCGGAATTTTTCGACCTTTACGTCCCTGTTGTAACGCCTCCCAACAGATTGGAATTTGGAACCCCCATAGGGTACCAACGGCGTTATAAAATCCTTCAAGTCCTTTTTTATGAATTTCCTTTTTCCACCACATATCTTCCGATTTACAATGAAAATCAATCATTTTGTTTTTTTGCAAACAATTTTACTGATAAACGTCCAGATTTTGACCAATCATACCAAACCCGCTGGTCTCCCGATGATGACGGCATGAATCTTATCCAAAAATCAGCGTTCAACAAATCCGATTGAATATCGTAAAATATATCTTCCTGTACCATATAAATCGGCCTTACCCCTGAGGAAATAGAGAGCGATTGAAATGAATGGAGATATTCGTGATAGGTGCTTTCTCCCTTCTGCAATGCATCAAGAGATTTCACAAGGATTACCATATCTTTCAGTGATACGATTCCGCTTAGACAGGCCGCCGTATAGAGCCCTTCTCCACACCCAAAAACAATATTCGGCGCCAAACCGCAATCCAACAGGAATTTTGAGAATGAGTAAGAATAAATAAAACGCATAAAAAGTGAATCTTGGGATAGAAAAGGATCCACTTCTGTTCTCTGGAACAAATTAAAATTTGATTTTAATGTTTCCTTGAATGCGGGAATTCCATGATACAATTCCTGTATCTGATCTAGCAGATCCATTTCAAACGGGTAGAGAAAAAGAGCAACTTCCTCTGCCTTATTATTAAAATACATTTCTTCCTTATAATTGGAAGCTTTCAACAATTGGCGCCTGACATCGGGGATATTCTTACAAACAAAAAATACTCTGTTATCAAATGGCATTCTTCCTGCCTGTAATGTATAAGCAATATCCCTCAAACATAGGTCTGCGTGCTGAGCAAAAAAGCGATCGAATTTTTTTATATATTCCGTTAGCGCTGTATGCGTTTTTGCAGATAATATGATTACTTCACCATTTGATACCCTGGATGGTACAGGCGCGTTTTCATAGGATTCAACAATGGCATGAACATTACTACCACCCATTCCAAAAGAATTTACCGCCGCGCGAAAAGGCCTGTTTTTCTCAGGCACTGAAATTAATTGGGTGTTAACAAAAAAAGGAGTGTTCTCAAAATGAATTGAGGTATTGGGATTCTCACAATTCAGAGAGGGTGGTAACTGCCGGTTCTTGATTGCCAGTATCACTTTTATCAACCCTGCAATTCCAGCGGCAGTATCCAAATGCCCAATATTTGTTTTTACGGAACCAATTGGGCAGAGATTGCCACTTGGCAAACCATACGCTTCTGTTAAAGCCGCTACTTCAATTGTATCGCCTAATTTTGTGCCACTGCCATGCATTTCAACAAAATCGATTGTATCCGAAGTTACCTCTGCCCGCTTCAGAGCGTTGGAAGCCGCTCTTGCGATTCCCTTCAAGCTTGGGGCAGTGTAACCAATTTTGTCGGCACCGTCATTCGTCATTGCGGTACCCTTTATGATCGCATGAATATAATCATGATCTTTGACTGCATCAGTAAGGCGTTTTAATACCACAACGCCGGCGCCGTTTCCACCGATTGTTCCGCTGGCTTCCTCTGAAAATGCACGACAATGGCCATCTGAAGACAGAAAACTGCCTTTTTGATAGAGATATCCACTGTTTAACGGATACGTAACGGATACACCGCCCGCCAAAGCAATATCACAATCCTGATACAAAAGCGACTGGCAAGCCAGGTGTACGGCCGCCAAGGAGGTAGAGCAAGCTGTCTGTATTGTCACACATGGCCCTCGTAAATCCAGAAGATATGCAATTCTAGAATTAATAAAATCTTTGTTTTTCAATAATTCACGCCCAAACTCCCCAGCTAAATTGGAATTGGCGTAGTTGGTGAAACGGCAGAATCAAACGAAGCTCCACTGAAGATTCCAACACGCCCCAGATAGCCCTTGGATAGTACCCTGCATCTTCCAGAGCTTCCCAAACTGTCTCCAATAATACCCTTGCCTGAATGTTTAATGCACATGCATCTTTATAGGAAATACCAAAAAAATCTGCGTCAAAATGGTCTGCATGCTCTAAAACTCCCTTGGCTTTCACATACTGAGAATTGTGAATTAGAGAATCAGGAACGCCACTTTTCGTTTAGCTGCTTATCAGAAAAGAATGTAATACATTCTCTTCCCATCTTTAAATTATCCCAAAACACATCAAGCGAATCAGCCATTGGTAATCTGCCTGCCATACCAATCACTGCTATTTCCTTACCATTTAAGTTATTATAATGATTAATATCCATAAATTCCTCCAAGTCGTAAAAAGACTTACAGAATCATATTTTTACTCGTTTTCGGTGCAATCTCTTTCACCAATTTGTATTTTTGGGTAATGTATAACGCTAAAGACTGTATCGTTGGATATTGAAACAATTCAATAATCTCAACATCGATGTTAAATGTTTCCTGAATTTTTCGGCAAACATACATTAAGGAAATAGAATCCCCTCCCGCGTCAAAGAAAGCTACATCTATAGGAATGGCATTTTGATTTAATGCGCCGCACCATATCTCTTGTATTTGCCTTTGCAAAGAGTCTTTTGGGGCTGTATCGGGTGTGCATGCCCGCCCGATATCCTCACCATCTGGCAACCGCTCATATGCAATTTTTCCATTGGAAGTGAGGGGAATTTCATTCAAAATAATAATAAATGCTGGAATCATATATTGCGGCAATTCTTGGCTTAGATGTTGCCGTATGCGTTCTTTGGAGCACCCAGTACGAATACATACATAAAGGCAAATGTATTTGGTCAGGCCATTATTCTTCACAGCAGCCACCGCCTGAACAACACCCTCACATCTCAACGCACAATTTCTATCTCACCTAATTCAATTCGAAATCCTTCTTATTTTTACCTGTTGATCCATACGGCCTAGGAATTCATGTTTCCATCTGGTAACCATCTGGCCCTATCCCCTGTTCGGTACATAATATGACCTGCATGATACGGGTTTAAAACAAAACTTTCGCTTGTGCGCCGCTTTTGATTTAAATATCCTTTCGACACGTGAATGCCGCTCACACATAGTTCACCCTCGACCCCGATGGGACAAATATTGAAATGATTATCCAGAATATAAGCTGACGTATTACGAATCGGTCTCCCAATCGGTACCATATGCTCCGGGCATTCACCGGACTGAGAGCTCCAGAAGGTTGAACATATAGACGCTTCCGTTGGGCCATAAGCATTGATATAATTCACATATTTGCTCCATCTTTTATATTCCTTTGGCTGTGATTCGGAGCCGGCCACGACCATCACTCTTAAATATTTTAATCGTTCTGGATTGAGTAACGGTATATATTGGGGCGGAAGAGTAATTACAGAAATTTGATTTGTATTCATAAACGCTTCCAGTTTATCGGAATGATTGCGTTCTTCAGGCGTTAGCATATATAAAACCGCGCCTACCAATAAACTCATGACCAATTCTGAAATGGAAGCATCAAAGGACATATTGGAAAATTGAGCAATGCGATCTGTTCTACAGATAGCCCAGTCATTTTCATACAGGTATTTCAGATTGGCAATCCCAGAATGGCCCACAATTACGCCTTAGGCTCACCATTAGAACCAGAAGTATAGATCATGTATGCCTTTTCCAGGCATGGCTCGCATGCAGCCGGCACTGGCGATAATGAATGTTTGGAGGCCAAGAATGTGTCCAGATTAATCATGCAGGATTCGGGAATGCTTGCAGAGCGTTCTTTAATTGCATGAGAGGTAAGAACAATTTTCGCTTGGCTATCATGGTAAATATGAACAATACGTTTCTCCGGCCAGTCCGCCGTTACTGGAATATAGCAGCCTCCCGCTTTTAAAACAGCGAAAAAAGCAATTACCAGCTCTACAGATTGATTGCAATATACCATAACAGAATCGCCGGATTTCAATCCTCGTTTTACCAAGAGGATCGACAGCGCGTTTGCCCTTTCATTAACCTCTTGATAGGACCATGTTCGACCTCGATCCACAACGCATTGGCCAAGGGATACAATTGCGCTTGTTCTTCAAAAAGCACATGAATCGGCCGAGGATGAAAGGGAAAATCAGCACCGGATTGAAATTGCCTCAGTAACTCTTTTTCGTTATTATCTAGAACATCAAAATGATGAATAGGCATATCCAAGGCAAATGAAATATCAGACAAAACTTTTTTAAAATGCCTAACAATATAGGAAACAGTAACCTCTGTAAATAAAGCGGTGCAATATTCTATTTTAAGTTTTAGGCATTCGTTATTGTCAAACACATGAACGGCTAAATCATACATGGAACTATTGGCGTCCAGCTTGCTCCATTGTTCTTCTTTAAGACCATCCCAATCGATCTCTGTTTTTTCAGTTTGTTGCATATTGAATAACACACGATAAAGCGGCGCAAAATCAGCGCTTTTTTGATTGCTGTTCATGTTTATAATTTCGTGTGTAGGATACAATTGATGATCCAGGCTCTCTGTCAACTGCATGTTTACATATTGAAGCAGATCGCCTATCTTCATATTAGAGTCAAAGGTAAGGCGTATGGGCAAAATTTTACTAAAAACACCTACGATATTACGCAATTGAGGGAGATTGCTGCGGCCATTCACCACAACGCCAATATAGAAATCATTCTGCCCACTGTGTTTATATAGTACAATTGCAAGCGCCGTAAGCAATACAGTAGCGAGGCTGACACTTCGCTGTATTCCGAGATGAATTAATTGTTTTTTACTTGTCTGATCCAGCTGTTGCTCAAATATTGATCCGGTATACTGACGAGGATATGGGCGTGGAAAATCGGATGCCAGTTCAAGAGGATCGCACTTTGGTTTAACTGTTTTTTCCCAAAATGATTTTGATTCTTGATAATACTTTGTATCCGTTAACTCATTTTCCCAACAAACATAATCTGAGTAAGTAGATTCATCTGATGAAATAAGAGTACCGCCTTTATGATATTGATTATAAAATTCAGCAAAATGCCTATGTAATATTTCAAATGAGAATCCGTCTGTTATTAAATGGTGAACCTTGAGCAATATAATGGTTCTATCCGCAGCATACCGAATCAGACAGTAGTGTACCAGAGGTGAATCGAAAATTTGAAAGGATTGCTCTAACTCTGTCTGTATAATCTGTTTTAATTTAGAATCCCGTTCGATAGAGGTTAAATGCAAAAAATTATAGTAAGATATGTTTAACTTTTGATTTGAAACAATATACTGCCACGCCTTCCCCTCATCAAGCACAAATCGTGTTTTTAACACGGGATGACGCTCCTCTAAGGCGTAGAGCGCTTTTTCCAACGCTGCATCATCAGGAATTCCACGAAGTATGAGCTGATAACATAATTCTAGTGCTAATCCGCTATGATTCATTTGGGAAAGAAAAAATATGCCTGTTTGCGTAGAGGATAAAGGGTATTTGGAAATAGGAGCCGATTTTTTTTATCTTTGGCATTCCTAATTTGATTGAACCGGAAACACAGCTTTCTTGTTCAGGCATAATAATCTCCCTTCTATTTTGTTGTTTCAACCTTTCATATGCGGTTTTGAGCACCCTTCCAAGAGGGGCGTACACTCATTTTATCTTGGTTATAAAGATTCTCGCGGTTTTGTAACCCTAAAAAGAAGGAGCGCTGCATTTTTTGCTGTTGCTTTTTGTTGTAAAACATTGCGGAAATATTGCCCGGCCACAACTTTCCTTTCGCAGTCAGGCGGAGAATTCGGCCTTCTTTATAAAGATACCCTTCTGCGATAAGGTCTTCAATAATCTCTTCAAACCGTTCGTAATCAACAATATCATCTAAATCTATTTGCATATAGTTAGGGAACAATACGAGTTTACGTTCCTCAATTTCTTCAGGCGTAGCACGATTTCCAATATAAACAGCACATCCATTTTGACGTACCCTTTCCTGATACTGCTGAATATCCGGAATGTTTTTATGATTCATATCATCTAAAAACTAGTGCCGATGGTCCAATTCCTAGTAAACAACTGCGCAGATGCATTGCCGTAGGTAATGGAGGCGCATGATGCACTTTCGAAAAAGTATTCACTAGAACCTGATGATACCCTCGTGCCTCCATAAACTGAATAATTTGTTGAAACATTGCTATTTCTTGATCGGAAGATGGCTTTTGATGAAAAAAAACATCTTCTTCGATCAATGGTAGAACTCCGTATTGGGATATACATTTAAATTATAAACATCAATATATGACGCCTCTAACTGATCCACTTGTTCGAGGTCCCGCTGTAAAATCTCACTTGTTTGATCCGGTAGATTATATATAAGATCAACTGCAAAATCGTGAATCCCTACGATTTTTAAGTTTTCAATTGCCTGATAAATATGACATAATTTAGCCTGAATCCCAATCTTTTTTCGAATTGATTCATCGAACGTTTGGATACCAAAACTGACGCGCGTAATGCCTAACCGTTTGAGCGCTTTTAGCTTTTCTAAATCCGCAAAATTTTTCACATTTCCTTCCATCGAGATCGTTTGGCATTGCTCAAAATCAAAATCCTGACGAATTTCATTTAAAATCTCTTCTAATAAATCTACGTCAAAGCAAGAAGGGGTTCCGCCTCCGAAATGGATGGCATTAATCTTGCGATTTTTAAAATAAGGAGCTTCGAATAAAACGCTATTTCTGTTTTATATGCATCAATTAACTCACGCTTCTGTTCCATGGAGTATTTGAAATAATGATCCTTATAATACGCACAAAACAAACAGAATGATTCACAAAATGGAATATGGATATATATACAAAGATCCTGACTTTCCGCACTACGGTTAAAAATTTTTACAAATTGCTCGAAATCATCAATTTGATCATGATATTTACATAACGGAGGGTATGCCCATATTTCCGATTTGCGTTTCGTAAAATTTCTCATAATATGCACCTTTACTCAATAAGCTTTCAGCCCACACCAACCTGCAATAATGTTTCTCTGAATATCCGATGTGCCGGAATAAATGATGGACGCAGCCGCATCTCGCACACCTTCTTCAATTCCTGATTCCTCCATATATCCGAACGCACCATGTAATCTAAGCGCATTTAGCGAATCCTGCAAATAGCATTCGCTTATAAACAGCTTGGCCATGGCTGTTTCAAAGAAGGAAGATACATCCTCCTTTTTCAGCCACCCAATTTTATAGAGCAATAATTCTGCCAGTTCAATATGCACTCTCATATCCGCAATTTTATGCGAAACAGCCTGGAACTCTGATATGGGCCTATCAAACTGCTTTCGCGATTTCACAAATTCCACGCATTCATCAAACTGACGCTTCATGGTACCTAAATTCGATGCAAAAATATAAGTTCGTTCCCAGTCGACCGCTGTGTTAAATACAAAGAAACCAGCGCCCTCCCCAAGCAAGCGATTCTCTACCGGAACCTTGCAATTGTCAAAGAACACCTCTCCCATCGGGGAACCGTTTAGTCCCATTTTATGAAATGGTTTACTTACCTTTACACCAGGAAAATCTTTTTCAACGATAAAAGCGGAAATGCCTTGTTTCCCAGGCGATGTTCTGGCAAATACAATAAAAACATCAGCAATAGGTGCATTTGAAATAAACGATTTAGAACCATTTAATATGTATATGTCACCATCTTTTTGGGCTGTCGTTTCAATGTGAAACGAATCGGACCCGGCCTCCTGCTCTGTCATCGCATGTGCGCCAATCAGTTTACCGGTCGCAAGTCCAGGGATATATTTTTCCTTCTGCTGCTTGTTACCATATTTTAAGATTGGGATCATACAAGCAAACAAATGGTTGTTTATCGCAAAAATGAATCCATTATCTTTGCATCCATACCCCAGCGCTTCACAAACCAAAATCATGGTCAGAGGGTCAATATCCAGCCTTCTAAATCATTGGGAACGGGCATTTCAAACAATCCAAATTCAGAACAAGCGTTCCAGTATTTATTAAAGTCATAAGTGCCAAGCTTTCCACCAAGATGTTGTCTCGCAAAATTAGTAACGGAATCTTTTAACTGCTGTTGCTCCATCGTCAATTCAAAATTCATGGCAATCTACTCCCCTGCCAATTATTTGCGCATAATAAACTCACATATATTATCGATTGACTCAAAATTTTTCATTTTAAAATCATCATCTGTTAGCTCAATATTATATGTTTGTGAAAGGAAGGTAAGCAAACGCATAATTCCAATTGAATCTATCAATCCATCTTTAATCATTTGACGATTGTCCTGCAACTCACTTTCATCAACCATGCCCTTTAATAATTCGTTTAAAACAAAGTCCCTAATTTCAGCTCTTAATGTTTCAATTGTCATGTTTCGTAACCTCCAAATTTTTATAAATGATTATAAAAGTCAAAACAAACCTGCATCTTCTAACCGTTTGTATAAATGGCGTAAATGTAACTTACAGATCCTTGAGTTTGGGTCACCAAAGCTTTTACACCAAACATTATAGAACCAGCTGAGATAGGAGGCGTGTCCCTCTTCTCTCCATGTTTCACTGATGCCAATATGCCGTTCAGGATCATCATATGCCTTAACAATTTTTTCTTTTTCTGTATCGTCAATTTTTGTATATTTTTCTTGATGTATGATCCCAGGCCCTTCCAACCGGTCCTTTTCAAACTGGAACTTCACGTTGCTATATCCGAGCGCCAAACTCACCAGAGGAAAACAGTATTTACGTGGAAGATGAAATTTTTTATAGACCTGGTTAATATTTAAACGATGAATTTTATTCGTAAACACTCCAGAAATCCCTAATGAGTGCGCAGCGAGCATGCAGTTCTGTGCCACCAGAATGGTATCCGTGCTCCCAGTAATAAAATCTTCTATGGGACGTACCTGATAATTACAACCAATATATTCCGCCATCTCTGTAATACGGTTAAAATCCACACAAAATAGCAGTGCTACACTAGCCGAAAAACCGACATATTCTTCTATCGTTTTCCTGTTTTTAATTACAATAATGGAATAGCTTTGACGAGCAGATGCATTACATGCACGTACGCCAGCCTGTAAAATCGTCTGCAAGTCCCTATCACTTACCGGCTGCTCAGAAAACTCACGCACTGATCGAAGCCTATGGATTGAATCTAAAACTTCATTCATTTTGTACCTCCGATTCTGTTAATTCAACTGTTTTTTGATAAAACAAAATCAACCAGTGTGTTAAAGTTATCAAAAATACTAAGTTCTAATTCCTCTGGCTCGCAGACATATGAAAAACGCTTCTCAATTTCAACAATTAACTCTAGCACCTGTATGGAATCCATTCCTAAGTCTTGAATTAACGAGGAAGAAGCACGAATATCCTCTATTGTTTGTTCCTCATTAAAACAATAGCTCTCGCTCAAAATATAAAATAGTTCTTCTTCAATTTGCTCCCGTGTGAAAGCCATACCAAACATCTCCTTTTTCAATCCCGGCGTACATGTCCCAGCATCATTTTGCTATTTTTCGGCAAGTAAAACTCGCGGATAATATCATCAGCTAATATCGCCCCCTCTATTGTTGGAATGATGGAATCCTCAGAAATCGTTAAATAACCGTTACACGCAAGCTCTTTCAGCTTATTTCCAAAAATATCTATTACATCAAATCCAAAATCCCGTTCAAACTCCAAACGCGAAAAATACATGCTCTTGAGGCCAAAGATAAGACGGCGTATCATAATTTCCTGCACTTTCATTTGATGCGCACGGTAAACGGGAAAGGTATGATTCTTAATCTTTTGATAATATTGATCCAACTCTAGATGATTCTGATACATGAATCCGTTAAAATAAGAATGCGCAGAAATTCCAAACCCGATAAATTCTTCGCCCTTTGACCAGATATGAAAACGCTGTAAATGACGATATTTTGGATCCAACATAAAACTATAGTGCTCCGCCATTTGATATTTACTGCTTAATAAGGCCGTATAAGCCTCCTTGGCGATTTCATATTCTTCCTCATTGGATATGAGCGAAATCAATCCTTTCCGATAGTCAATATAGAGTTCATTATTCAAAAACAGCTCCATTTTGTAAATTGCAATATTTTCCGGTTCTAAAGCAATCATCTCATTTACGGTACGCAGAAAACTATCCTTACTTTGTCCAACCATTCCAGACATTAAATCCACGTTTACATTCTCAATCCCCACCTTGCGCACACGCTCATAAGTACGATAAAATTCTTTTGCATCATGATTGCGTTTATTCAGCAACAACACCTCGTCATCTAAACTCTGACATCCAATGCTCAATCTAGTTAACCCATGCTCCTTAAGCGCAATCAATTTCTCTGAAGTGGTAATTTCGCCAGGGCGCGCCTCACAGCAAAATTCAAACTGTTCTGTTTTTTTAAAGCGGCTGAATATCGCCGTCATAAGTCGTGTTAATTGGCTAACCGTTAAAACGGTAGGGGTACCGCCTCCAAAGTATACCGATCGTATTGGGCGACCCATGACGGACGGATGGTTCGCATAAAGATCTATTTCTTGGCACAATGCATCTATATACTCATCCGGAACCTGAGAGTTTGCAATAGGAAATGATTTATAGTAGCAAAACCCACACTTTTTTACACAATAAGGAATGTGAACATACAAGTTAATCGGAATGGGGGTCCACATATCTTCGATTTCCTTTTTTGTCATGAAATTAGACGGGGGATATTGTGATACAAAGCTTCGTTCAGGCTCAATATGCATTTTTTATAACCATACCTTTCCGCTGCATAAAGATATAACAGGGAAATAAAACCCATCGCCTTAATTGCAGCAGTTAAATTTGAGTACACACAATCAGAAAGTCAGTAAACACTAGTTCATTTTGCGTTTTAATGTTTTTCCAAGTTCGTTTTTGGGAATTTTATCTGTAAATTCAATGATGCGCGGCACTTTATAATCTGCTAAACAGCCTTTACAATGTTTAACGATCTTGTCTAAGGTAATCTGTTCGTTTACAACGATAAATGCTTTTACGGTTTCTCCAAGGATATCACAGGGAGCCCCAACTACGGCGGCTTCCTTAATTTGAGGCATTTTTAAAAGAACATTTTCTACTTCACAGGGATCAACATTGTGGCCGGAAACATTAATAATATTTTTTAGACGTTCAGCAACAAAAACCAACCCTGTTTCATCCACTTTTCCATAATCGCCTGTACAATACCAGTCCTCATAAAAGGCAGTTTGATTTAACTCTTCTGGATATAGATATCGTGACTTTCCCGCTTTGCATTTCACCCGCAATTCTCCAGATACACCTGGAACCTGGTAGTTATTCTTTTCATCAAACACGTGTATTTCAACATGATCTAGTGGAAAACAACCGCATTGGAATGTTCTCGAGGGTTCCAATAGATACATACCGCGCCAGTTTCTGTTGAGCCATAATCAATGCTGAGAAAATGGCCTGTCAAACTTTGAAACAACGCCGCTGATCTATGAGAGATAGGAGCACCACCTGAAAACGCTGCCCGAATACTTGCAAAACGATCTCTATACGCTATGTTTTCTCGCAATTGCATTTCTTCAATGAACACATTGTACATAAACGGAACAGCGTAAAGAATTGTAATTGATTTTTTGGAAATATAATGTAACGCATTTATGGGAACAAATTCTTTTACAAGGTGTATTTGTGCACCTGTCATCAATGCTCCAAATGCCGTTCCATGACAATACGCATGGTAAACAGGAGGAAGTATGAATACACGGTCTTTTCGTGTTAAATGCAAAGCGGCGGATTTTGCAACCACCTCGCTCCATACAGCAGCTTCTTTGCGTACTACTGCTTTGGGGATTCCGTTGGTGCCGCTGGTCATTAAGCAAACACTATCGTCCGGCTCAAAAAGAGGCGGCTCATATGGCAGCTGGAAAGCCCAATAATCTATTTGCTTCTGACCGCTCAGAACACACGTGCCTTTTATTTCGGTTAACCAGGTGTTCGGCCACTCTGAGTTAGCAAAAAGCGAATACGCAACTGCTTAATATGATATTGCAGTTCGTTTGTTTTGTATGCGGGTGATAAAAGAACAGCGGCTTGTGACACATTCTGCATGCTAAAAATGCCACAAAGTAAGCATATGAGTTTGAGAAGAGAAGTCCGATTGGTTCTAACCTGTTTTTTGTTAATTCTTGAATGATGGTGGAAGTCTCTTGTATATCCTGGATCAATTCTCCATAGGTGTAATTCTGATCTCCATAACAAATAGCGATACGTTCTGGATATTGTGCAGCATTTTTTACAATACGCTCTCCTAGCATAAGCGTTCGGTCACCTCCGGCCTCTTATATCATAGTGTAGATGAGACGATCAATACTTTCAGGAGATAAATTGGGGACCCTTTTTTCATTGACGTCGCCTGATTCAATATTCTCCCTTACCTTCTGCGGAACCCTCCAATCTTTTTTCAATAAATCGCATAATGGCTTTTTGCGATACCAGTAAATATCCGCATATCGATTGGCTATTTGTCGCCAGTTACATTCAGATGACCAATGCATGACATCCAAAATGAGCTTGCGCATGATTGGAATCAGTTCTTCCGTTTCCTGTAGCATAACAGGTTGCCCGTCCTTCAGGATTTGATAGGCCAGTAAGCTATCTTTATAATTCCCTTTAGAATTATAAACATGATTAAAGGAATCCACACTGATCTGTAACTCGTTTTGATAAAGCGTCAGAATTTGCAAAGAATGCATTGGTATTTGCTTGTGATTCCAAATACCCAATGCCTTTAATTCGCTATAATCACGAATCAATAAAAATGCATCGGTTTCTTTTTTATCTAGCTCATAAGGCCCATGAATTGATTTTGGAATATCGTGTACCCGAAAATAAAGTGCTTCGGAATAAGCCCAAAGAGCACCGCATAGTTGTTGAAGGAAATGAGCGTCATTTTGTGAGGGAAGCGTAAACTCCGCCTTTTTCATACAATCGGCAACTTGGGAAGGAGTGAAAATGATATGTTTTCCATCCTCATTAAAAATAGAACCATACTTCATCTGTCGGACTGTTTCTAATAATCGGACAGTCCACGCTTGTTGCTGTGCTATAGACATATGTAAACGCTTCATACCCTGAATGATAAAATTGATATTACGATAAATTCGATCTGGATTTTTAAACGCATGGCCAATTTCAGCAAGCGAAAACCCCTGATAGAGCAATTGCGAGAAGTCTTCTAGGTATTCACGGGTAAATTCTGTAACAAAAAGATGCATGATTGAATTAAATTTAATTGGCCAATCATTATAATCGTTATATCCCCATGCTAGTTTTAAACTCTCTTTATATTTTTGAATATCCTGGTTGGCACTCATTGTGTATCCCTCCATCAATTGCACGCCGTAGCTCATCAATAAAGCATGGAATAAATTCTGTTACATCTGCAACCACCTTATAATGCGCATACTTAAAAATAGGCGCATCAGGATTCCGATTGACGGCAACTACCACCTTTGCATCCCGCATACCCACAATATGCTGACTGGCGCCGGAAATTCCAAATGCAAGATATAACTTAGGTCGTACAATTTGTCCCGTTTGTCCTATTTGAAAACGTGCGTCCAGCACACCGGCATCTACAACGGCACGTGAGCACCCAATGGAAGCATGCATCATTTTGGCCAACTGTTCTATCAAATATAGGCTTTGGCGATCACTCGCACCTCTTCCAACCGCAATTATCACATCTCTACACTGAGTAATGCTTTCACCGCTTTTTGTAAAGCGGTGTATCAGTTGAAGATTGCCGCTTCTCTTTCCCCAAACTCTGCATGGAATGATCTGACCTCTATGCTGCTGATCGAACCCACCAATTTCATTACGTCCAGGACGAACCGTGACAATTTGAAGCGTGCTGTGCGTTACAATCGTGGCCATGATTTCGCCTGAAAAAGCCGGACGGGTTTGCAGCAGACGACCATCTTTCTCCCTGATATCCAGCTGTGTACAATCGGCAGTTAGTCCGGCGTCCAGCATAGACGCAACCCGCGGGGCGACCGAACGCCCAAATATGGTAGAACCAATTAGCAGGATTCCCGGTTGATCCTTGCTGATGATTTGAACCAATACCTCAGAGATCTCTATATCATTCAGGGGCTCCCCCTCTGTTTGTATGCAGTAAATGAAATCAGCGCCATAGCCAAATAATTCCTTTACGCCCGTCAGCAACTCTTCCCCAAGCACTACAGCGACCAATGGTACTCCAAGTTTATTTGCCAAACGTCTCCCCTCAATGACGAGTTCATAAGAGTATTCCCGTATTCTTTCATTTTCTATTTCACATAAAATCAATACGTTACCACTTTGTATTGGCTGAGTACAAAATTCGTTTTTTATACTAAGCTTTAACAAATTTACCACCTCACAGGACGGTTAATCTATCGCCTTTCTAAAAAGGTCGCTATAAACTGACCCTAATTCGTTAACCAAAGTGGACGCCTGCTGAATTGGCTTTCCTACAATCTCCACTGCTTTAAAATCAGTTTTGGGAATAAAAGATCGTATAATTCGAGTGGGTGAACCTGCTCTCCCACATTTTTCTCTCTGGGCAGCAATATCATCTGCTCCCCAAACCTCCACCTGTTTTTGCTGCGCTTGTAAAATTCCTCTGAGTGTGGGAGAACGCAACATTTGATTATTTTTATCAAAAGAAATTAACGCAGGATATTGCACACGAATTCTATCACATCCGAAATGAGTCTTTCGGGAACAGACCATATACTGTTCTGTGTTTTCTTCTATTTCAATCACATTTGTTAAATGAGGTATGCCTAGTTTTTGGGCAAGGGAAGGCCCCACTTGACCAGTGTCTCCATCGGTTGACTGTTTGCCGCAAAAAATTAAATCATAGTCTCCCGCACAACGAATTCCTTTAGATAACACGTAACCAGTCGCAAGTGTATCGGACCCGGCAAACACTGGGTCGCTTAATAAAACTGCGCGGTCAATATCATATGCAAGTAACTCCTTTAACATCGCCTTTGCATGCATGGTGCCCATACTCATTATTGTGAAATGTACAGAAGGATATTTTTGCTTTAGAGTAAGCGCCTGCTCTATTGTAGATGCATCAAAAGGATTTAACATTAAATCATCTTTTTGTCGAAGTACCGTCTGCGTCAATTCATCATATTTCATCTTTTCTACACAAGGCACCTGTTTCACACAAATAAGAATGTTCATGTGTTTCCTCCGTCATATCTACAAAACGTTCGTGCTTACCGGCTGTTTTCAATTTTTGGGCAACGGCACTCAGTTCCTTCAAGGTAACTCCTTGGACAATTAACTGGAATATCATCGTCCAGGGTAAGAAATCTAAAATAGAATTCTGAATGGAGGACTTAGCCTCTAGCGTTATTTGGTTGGCTTTTTCATAAGTCATGGTATTGTGACGCCAGGTCTTATACACCCCTTCTAATCCGAATTCTTCTCTGCGCTCATTGATAGGAGTGCGTGTATCGTAAACCCATGTGTTTAGACTGTAAAAGGTAGGTTGGTTTTGCTCGATAAAAGATATCGTCTCTTCTATGGTTTCTTGTGTTTCACCTGGATACCCAATGATAAACGACGCAAAATTAATAATAGAATATTGATTGAGTAAGGCAATTCCCTTTTGAAACGATTTAACATCCGAGCACTTATTCATAATCCGCAACATCTTTTCACTACCGGATTCAATCCCTAAAAACACACCGATACATCCGCTTTTTTTCATTAGGCCAACGATTTCATCGTCTAAAAATTGGCATCTTATATAAGAAAACCATTTAAAATGAAAATGATTACGACTCATCATGTTTAAGATTTCTCTAAATCGTTTGACAGGAACATTAAACGTATCGTCAATAAAATGAACGAGTTCAATCTCTTTTTGCTTATCTATTTCTTTTAGCATCATCTCCACTTCGGCGACAGGCATTGCGCTGAATTTCCTGCATTGATTGGATAACTACAAAAAGAGCAGGAAAATGGACAAGATACTGTTGTGCGAATTGACACAACATTTGAGACCTGTTTACGAAATAACCCCCAGTTGAACTACACTGTTACGCAAATCAAATACATCCGTTTTTGATAGGTAAAATGGAAGATTTCATGCTTTTTATAAAATAAATTTGGGATATTGGTGATGGAGCGGTTACTTTTTGTATTCTGAATGATTTGAAACAGTTCCTCCTCCCCATAAAAACTGTGAATGACATATTGTACATCCAACCTTCGCATACTGAAGTGAAATACATCCTCTGATTCATGCAGATAGGCGTTAATATAGTTCACGACGGTAGGGCCGCCTAAAATGATGCAACTGTCCGGAGCATAGGCCCGTACAAAACGAATCATTTCAATCGCATCGTCAATTTGATCACAAAAGGTGGTTGAAATCCCAACAGTTAGATAAGAATTACATTGCAGCTTCTGGGCAATCAACAGCTTATCATCTTCAAACGAATTTACACAGTCGAAAGTAAGCCCCTTTTTATTTAAATAAGTTCCCAAACACGCAACCGTTGGGTTCATAGGACGCCGTATATCATGTTTCGTTTTAAAATATTGTTTTGCTATTTGTAGCCTTGCGTTTCAAAGCTACCGGAGAAAGGAATTAAAAGGCAGTCAATTTGATTTTTCAAGTCATTCACCTCGATTCTAATATACGAGTACGTCCGGCTTAAAAAGCGATCAAATGAATCGTTTACAAACAGCCCACTTGATTGCATAAATGAATTACACCCACTGCCAATAGCATTGAAAGAGGTAAATATAATTATTGAAACCTATTTATTGGTTTTCCTTTATATTGCGTTATATATTTATGTTTTGGAAGTTATATTATATTTAATCATAATTTGTAATATTATAGAGATATTAGCATAAACAAGATACTAAAATCAAAACATTCCTAATAAAAATTTTAATGAATTTCGCCAATTAAAATTTTAATTTGATAATTTGTAAATATTTATAGGAATATTTAACTTTATTTTCCAATAAAAATCATGTTTTCATCAGGATGTTATTTTCTTTACAGGTAATTTTATAGAAAATAAGGAAAAGCGCTTTTTAACATAAATTGAAAAAACGTTAGGGGTGGTTGACAACACCAGACAAAAAGACCCCCTTAGATGATGAAAAAACATCATCTAAGGGGCTTGTTTTGCCATGTAAAATAAATGACCGTTTGCGGGCTTTCTTACGCTCAAAATTTTTGCTCACACCACGAGCATTGCGTCTCCAAAGCTGAAAAAACGGTATTTTTCCTTTACAGCAACCTTATAGGCATCCATCGTCTGCTGATAGCCGTAGAAAGCGGAAACCAGCATAATCAGCGTGCTTTCCGGCAGATGAAAATTGGTAATCAGCCCATCTATACACCGGAAAGAAAAACCTGGATAGATGAAAATATCCGTCCACCCGCTGCATGCGCAAATTTCTCCATTATGATCGCGTGCAATGCTTTCCAATGTGCGGCAGCAGGTCGTTCCCACTGCGATCACGCGCCCGCCCTGCTTTTTGGTATCTTGGATCAACTGCGCAGTTTCTTCCGGCATCCAATAATGCTCGGAATGCATGTGATGATCTTCAATATTCTCCGCCTTAACCGGCCGGAAGGTGCCGATGCCAACATGCAGCGTTAAAAACCCAATCCCTACCCCTTTTGCGCGCAACCGATCAAGCAGCTCGTCCGTAAAATGCAGGCCGGCGGTCGGCGCGGCGGCAGAACCAAGCTCTTTGGAATAAACGGTTTGATACTGCTCGTTATCCGTTAGCTCCGCCGTGATGTAGTGCGGCAGCGGCATCTGACCGATTTGGTCGAGGATTTCATAAAAATTATTTCCCTCATAAGAAAACTGTGCGAGCCTGTTGCCATCCGGTAATACTTCCAGAATCTCAGCATGCAGGATGCCATCACCAAAGGAAAAGCGGGCGCCCTGCTTTGCGCGCTTTCCTGGGCCGTGATCACCTCCCAAAGATTCCCCTCCCGGTGTGTAAGCAGCAAAAACTCCACACGCGCGCCGGTCTCCTCCTTGGTGCCATAGAGGCGGGCCGGCAATACGCGCGTATTGTTGAGAATCAGACAATCGCCCGGCTGTAGGATCTCCACAATATCATAAAAATTCCGGTGGCCGGTTTCCCCTGTTTGACGATTCAGCGTCATTAAGCGGCACTGTCGCGCGGCTCAATTGGATGCTGCGCAATCAGTTCCTCCGGCAGCTCATAATAAAAATCACTTTTTTTCAACTTCTTTACAGTCCTTTCTATAAATGAAACGCCCAGTTCAAATCAAGCGATGAAATTCAGAAAATCGTCATCTTTTTACATCCAGTAAAATTAGCAGGACGGTCCCTGTGTCTTTCTGCATAGCTAACGCATATACTGCCTTTAGCAGGTATTTCTGCATGATGATTTCACAAAACAGGGCGACAAATTATGCATTGTTCCAATAGAAGAAAAATGCTAAAAAAATCCTTGTAGAAACCGGCTTTTCTCCAAGAAAAGGGTTTGACTTCACGCGCCTGGAATGGTATGATGAGTACAAATTTTATTATGACTTTTATGGATAGAGCGCGTCGTTTATCAGTATCCAGCGTTAGGCTGCCAAGCTTTGACCGCTGTGTGAAAGGAAAGGACGCCGAAGCGCGGCGGGATTTTGGCACCCGGTTCGCTGGCTGCACGGCGAAGAGCCCTGCATCTGTCATCATGCAAATGATGGAGTGCTATCCGCGTAGATGATTCTGCGCGCCAGCTTCTCTATTATATTGCAAGGATGACCGGTTGACAACCGGTTTTTTTCATATTCAGTCATAAGATTAAAGGGGTTTTGTGAAATGAAACAGTTTAACGTCGGCATCATCGGCGCAACGGGAATGGTTGGGCAGCGCTTTGCAACGTTGTTGGAAAATCATCCGTGGTTCCATGTGAAAGTCCTCGCGGCCAGCCCGCGTTCTGCCGGCCGCACTTATAAAGAGGCTGTAGGCGCTAGGTGGTGCATGCAAAAGCCGATGCCCAAAGCTATGGAAGATATGATTATCAAGGATGCAACGGCAGATATTGAAGCGATCGCAAAGGAAGTTGACTTTGTTTTCTGCGCGGTCGACATGAAAAAGGATGAAATTCGTGCGCTGGAAGAAGCTTATGCGAAGGCGGAATGCCCGGTGATCTCCAACAACAGCGCCCACCGCTTCACGAAGGACGTACCAATGATCGTGCCAGAGCTGAATGCCGACCATGCCGCCATTATTCCGGCGCAGCGCAAGCGCTTTGGTACGAAACGCGGCTTTATTGCCGTAAAATCCAACTGCTCGCTTCAAAGTTATGTACCGGCGCTTTTCCCGCTGTCCAAATTTGGTATTGAACGTGTTCTGGTCTGCACATACCAGGCGATTTCCGGCGCGGGTAAAACGCTTGAAAACTGCCCGGAGATCATCGACAACGTAATCCCTTACATTGGCGGTGAAGAAGAAAAATCCGAGCGTGAACCCCTCAAGCTTTGGGGCAAAATCGTAGGCGATGAGATCGTCCCGGCAACGGAGCCCGCCTTTACGGCGCAGTGCCTGCGCGTGCCCGTATCAGATGGCCACATGGGCGCTGTTTTTGTGGATTTCAAAAACAAGCCGAGCAAAGAGGAAATGATTGATATCTGGACAAAATTCTCCGGCCGTGCGCAGGAGCTGAATCTGCCCAGCGCACCCAAGCAGTTCCTGCACTATTTCACGGAGGACAATCTGCCCCAGACGAAGCTTCAGCGCGATCTGGAGGGCGGTATGGCTGTTTCCATC
>ENA-OQCX01000426-OQCX01000426.1-human-gut-metagenome-genome-assembly--contig:-NODE-426-length-21796-cov-5.783793_pt1 | contig 21796 bp, 17 predicted proteins | sample MGYA00242762_ERZ504587 | MGnify/ENA primary metagenome ERZ504587 (study PRJEB26092, sample SAMD00036337) | human gut metagenome | host: Homo sapiens | study: EMG produced TPA metagenomics assembly of... | reverse complement strand
ATTCAAAGAGCGATGAAAGTCAGATCTACATCTGGACTTTTAGTACATACGATGGGCAAAATTGCCATCGCATTCATTTATCTAATTTTCTAAAACAAGGAATCAGAGTTCAACTACTGATTCGCATGAACTATATATCTCTCGTCTTTGCTTGAAGGACGAAGGGAAAGACTACATCTCTATATCTATCGGCACGGTCTGCCAGTCCTCGACCTCGGGTTGGAAACCGCCGCCGTTGACGATCGGTTTGGGCAGGGGAAGCCCGTCCAGGACGATATGCACGTTGCGCGGGTCCGGAGCCGAGTGGATTTGATCCGTCACGTCATAGGTGTAATACCACTTGCTTCCATCGGCCAGAACGGCATAGACAGTCAGCGTATGGTTGTTTCCCGTCTTATGGCCGAAGGTGAGCAGACCGCCCGTGATGACGGTTTTCTCCCCGTCCTTATCCTTGCCGGTAACGGCATCGAAGGGGATTGTCACACGCTCTCCCGTAAGGGCATCGGCTCCCGCACCGGGCAACAGACCTCCCGCCAGGCCCGAGATCGAGCTGCCGACCCCGGAGACGTATTTCAGGTTTTTGGCATTACGGATCTCGACCGTGTAGCGGCAGACTGACACTGCCGGGTAAAGCGTGATCGTCGGCGCGGCTGTTTCCTGATTCAATCCGATACCCTCCGCATGGTCACTCCACAGCATGTCGGGAGGCAGCACGATACGCTCATCCTCCGTACCTCTGGCACGGGGTACACCGGCGGACCGCACACCCAGTGCGGAAAGGCCCGATAACAGATCGGCCGTGCGGGTGGTGACCTCGAAAGTCGTTTTCGATCCGGTATTGCGATAGGTGACGTTCTCCGTGTCGCTGTTCAGGCAAAATGCATCGTAATGCCCGACAGGAACGCGGATGATACCGCCGTTACGGTCCGTGAACTCGTAACGCAATGCCTCCCCGCCATGGGTCGGGAACAGGTAGAGCGACATGGACGCGGGGGCGGCATCCGGAGCCTTCCGCCAGTCGAAGACAACCTTCACGTTGACCACATGCAAGCTGTCATGGCACAGATCCTTGTGCTCGCAGGAGGTCAATGACAAGACCGCCAGAACAGCGATGGCCAGCAATACATGGTTCATACGTTCCAACATCCTTTTCATTGTCCGCCTCCTTTCTTGTCATTATAATTACCACGTCCCAGAAGCCACACGAGCGAAACCTCCGCTTTCGTGGGCCCGAACCAGTGGCGCCGCCTGGTCTCTCTCCAGACATACCGGCCGCCATCGGGAACGTATGTATGGTATTCGCCGCCCCAGTAGCCCGCGCCGATGACGAAATCCAGGTTCAGGCGACGGCCCACGGGCAACGAGTAACCGTACTCCACACCCACGGCGTAATTGCATTTTTCCCAGAGGGAACCACCCGGCTTGCCGCCCATGTAGCCTTTTCCTCCTGTCTCGAAATCGTACGTGAACAACTGCCCGTAAAAGCCCAGATGGTGTCCTGTAAGCGGTTTTTCCGCCGCGCGGCGACCGAAGTATTTGCGTACGTCCAGCTCCCCGCCGTACAGGCGCCAGTAATTATGGCGCTTATTGCTGTTCCACCAGGCGTACATCCAGTTGCCGCCGACCGTCCAGCCCTTGCCCAGGTAGAGCTCCACGCCGATATTCGGGACGAGAAGGGCATCGTAGAGCAGGTTTGTCTTGAGTCCCATGTAGAAAGCTTTGGGAACATCGGCAACGGGAACGGCTGCCTGTACCGTGTCGCGGATGACGACGGTCCTTTCAATGGTATCACGGACGACGACGGTATCCCTTGGTTCCGCCTGTCGGGGCAGAACGACAGTGTCCCCTTCCATCCCTTTGGAGACCGGTTCGAACTCGCATTCGATTACGGAACAATTACGCAGTTCCGGAAAGAAATGTTCTGCCATATAATGCCATACGCGGCCACCGCGCAGATTCATTAGCTGCCGCTTGCGGGAATCGACGACGACTCCGTTACGGGTCACCCACTCGGGAGTATCACGAAGGATACGGAGGGCCTCCTCGCGGTAGGGCATGTCGGAAGCCTTGACAAGTGAGGCAAGCCCCTCCCAGTCATTCCCCGAAGAGGTGCATGCGAATACCGAATCGGGGACGGGAAGGCGTTCCAGGATAAGGCCCCGCAAGGACGCGAGCCGTTCATCGGACAGGCGCCTGTTTGAGGCGGAATTTCCCTCGGGCGACGATCCCGAGCGCATACTGATACGGCGCAGCACGGAATGGGCCTGCCGGGAACGGATGCCCGAGAGAAGCGAGTCCAGGCGGACACCGTTGTCCCGGTAGGAAAGATCCGGTGTGGAACTGCCCACGGGAAAGTAGAGCCGGCAATGCAGGGTATCACCGCAGCAAAAGGCCGGACAGAAAATACCGAGGAACAGGGTCAAAACAAAAACTCTTTTTAAATCCATCTGCAAAAAAGACTAATAAATTATCTACTTAAAAGCCAAGCAATAGTTTCCACTCTCCATGACAGAGAGTGGAAAAAAGAATAAAATAGCGTAAATAGAGCTCAAAAAGGGGACTTTGTATGAAATAAGATGAAAAAAAGATTGGATATAGAACATATATAAAAGATAAATACGCAGATAAGCAATAACATAACCTTATATTTTTTACTAAATGGCAGAAACAATGCGAATATTATATTTGAAAGGGGATACCCCCTGTTACAATTATCCAAAATGCATCCGGGAAGGATTTTCATATTACAAATTTTGTAAAATAGAAATGGATGAAGATCCCAATGAGACTGATTGTATTTGGTTTGTAACGGAAGGAGAACTGGAGGTATCCTGCAACGGAGAAAAAACAAAGATTTTAGCCGGTAATATGATTTGTTTCAGCAGGGGAAGCATATGCAGGATATTCTCACGGGGAAAAGCGACTGTTGTCATTGCACAATTTGACAACATCGTCCAAAGTTGTGAAAAGATATTATTCTCACAGCTTAACAGTCTGAGTTTCCCGGGTGAAAAAGCAATATATCCACTTGAAATTAGAACCAGATTACAAATGTTTCTCAAGCTTTTAATAGGCTATCTGAAGGATGGAGCCAATTGCGTTCATTTTCATGAAACAAAGCTGAAAGAGCTGTTCTGGAACATACAGTTTTATTATACTAAAACGGAACAAGTTTCCTTTTTCCGTCCTATATTGGGGAATGAGCATGAATTCAAAAAGAAGGTGCTTGATAATTACAGAAATGCCAGGACAGTAAAGGAACTTGCCCGCCTATGCGGAAGTTCTCTTTCTACTTTTAACAGGAAATTTTTAAAAGAGTTCAGAGAGCCTGCGAGTGAGTGGTTGCAGAAACAAATAAACACTATTATTAAATATAAATTAGCTGATGAGGATATACCGATAGGGAATATAGCTGATGAATTACATTTTTCTTCACATGCCCAATTTTGTAGATACTGTAAAAGGAACTTCGGATATACTCCCGGAGAATGGAGAAAACTACTGAAAAATAGTGATAAAACTCCAGAGAGGCTATCCGGAAGAATGTAATTGAGTGAAAAAGATAAAAAAAAGACTTGTTATGATAATTATAGTTAATTGACATCTGTCTAACTTTGCGACCGAAATTTCAATGTTGTCATAATATTATTTTTTGCAAATAAAAACAGCCTATTAATAGGCTTTCCACTCTCTGTCATGGAGAATACAAGAGCATGCTTGCAAATATATCATATCCCCAATTAAATAGGACACCATAACTATAAAATTAACATATATTATCTGCTATGTGATTATTCACTTCGTCCAGTACCGACCGGTCAAGTTCCTTCAGATAAATTCTGGTCACTTTCTCCGAAGAATGCCCCAAACATTCACTGATGGTATGAAGCGGGGTACCGTTTTCACGGGCCATTGTTGCCCAGCAGTGACGGGCAGCATGCAGACGCAAAGGAATATTTATATCGATTCTTTGGGAAATCTTTTTCAGTGCATACCTTATCTTGTTATAAGCTTTTTTATACCCCGAATAAGGAGTTTCAGATTCATCAACCAGAGGGAAAAGATAGTCACCCGAAGTATCTCCATACCTTTCCAGCAAACTCTGTATCTGCCGGTTAATACCTATTTCAAGCAACTGGCCGGTCTTCTGCCTTCTATAGCGGATTACCCCGGGAAAAATATCGCTCTTTTTTAGAAAAGCAATATCTACGAATGACATTCCGCGAGTATAGATACTGAACATAAAAACATCTCTGGCCAAGCATTCCGGTGTTCCGACTGAAAGTGACAGGTTGGCAAGAGACTTCACCTGATTCATAGGAAGACTTTGTTTGACGGTCTTTTCAGACCGGATTCTGATATTGCAAAAAGGTGAAGGAAATACCAGATTCAATTCAAGACATCCACGCCTGTATACCGCTTTCATATTATGTAAATAAAACCCTATCGTATTCTTGCCCACACCGGCCTCCAGGAGAGTGTCACGATACTTAATGACAAGGCGGGAAGAAAGATGTGCAAATGGAAAATCAGTCTTACACAAATGTTTTTGCATGGAATGCAGGGTCGCCTCATACGCTTTTGCCGTCCCTTCATGCCCGGTGTCGAAAAGCACACGGATTCTCTCACGGAAATAGCTGTAAAAACCCACTTTACCAGTCAGGGTTTCATAGACTCTGGCTATATCACATGTCGTATATTCATTACCCTCCTTTCCAATATGCCTATGGCTTTATCCAAGATTTTACAAATTTTCCGGCATGTACGGTTCATGCGTCGGACAGTTTCCATGGTATATGCACCATTAAAGAGTACTCGTCCGCTAAAAGAATCAAACTCACAGGGGGTAATGCTGTATCCTGTATAAAAAACTTTCTTTTTCCGTTTATGAAGGACCTGCACAGCCAATGGATAGGCCCCGCGACTATTACACCGCCCCTTTACTAATACCGTTTTTACTGTTGCCATAACTATAAATACATTACAAATGATTATATGAATTAACTGTTTGCATAAAAAAATGCAAAAATCGCATGAAAGAAGCAAAACAGCAAACAAAACACCATATGAATCGAATTGGGTAAGTTGATATTTTATCAACAATGTTAACTGTATTAAAATATGTTTCCAGGTAGAATTGCAACAATTTGAAACAAGCTATTACTGTTTTCGACTTAAATTTCTAAATTTGCAGTCATAAAAGATTTTTGGCAGAATAAAAGTGAGTATAAAATTATAAATAAAAGTTATATGGGAATCAAGAATCTAATAACACTCTTATCTTTTTTATTCGTCTTATTCTCCTGCGAAAAAGAAGAATTTGAACCGGAAATTAATCAAAGAACCACCTTTATGTATTTCCCATGGTCCGAGGATTTAATAGACTATTTCTATAACAATATTTCTGATATGGAATATGCCATAAAAGAAACAAGCTTGAAGAATGAAAGAGTGATTGTTTTTCTTTCTACAAGTTCCATCAAAGCCCAAATGTTTGAAATTATTCTGAAAAATGGAAATTGTATCCATTCCATTTTGAAAGAATACGAAAATCCCCAATTTACCATAGAACCTGTATTAACAGATATTCTCAATGATATGAAGACATTTGCCCCGGCAAAGTCCTATTCCATGATTATAGGTTGCCATGGTATGGGATGGCTGCTTGTTAATGGCAGCAAGTCAAGAATGTTGCAGGATTTCAGGCATCACTGGGAATACAAGAATGTACCTCAAACACGTTTCTTTGGCGGGCTATCCGCCGAATACCAAACAGATATAAAAACCCTTTCCAACAGTATAAAAAATAGTGGATTATCTATGGAATATATCTTATTCGACGATTGCTATATGTCCTCCTTAGAGACTGCGTACGAGCTACGTCATATAACAGATTACATAATAGCTTGCCCCACGGAAATAATGGCATTCGGCATGCCTTATTCCACAATGGGAAAACATCTTTTATCAAGAGAACCAAATTATAAGGCGGCATGTGATGCTTTCCATCAATTTTATTCCACCTATCAATATCCTTATGGAACTTTAGCCGTAACAAACTGTAGCGAATTAGATAATTTGGCGGCACTGATGAAACGAATAAACCAACAATACATATTTGATAATACCCAAGAAGGTTTTGTACAGCCTATGGATGGATACAGTCCTGTTATTTTTTACGATTACGGGGATTATGTAAAAGTATTATGTAAAAACGACAGCACTCTGCTGTTACAATTTTCTGAAACTTTAAACAAAGTAGTTCCTTACAAAACACACACAGAAAAATATTACTCAGCAAGCCGTGGTGCAGTGCCAATAAATTCATATTCTGGAATAACAACATCTGAACCAAGCCATAATGTTAAAGCAAATGATTATAATCAAACGCTATGGTATCAGGATACTCATTAAAATTATTCCCGGCATCTCGTCAACTACATATATAGTGATAAAATGACAAAGTGGATAATCCACCAAAAAAAATAACATTTTTTCTTATTTACCGAAAACCAGCCAACAAATCATAAACTATTTGTCTGGGGCACAAAGATCAAAAATACAGTACGAGCAAACCGAATAGAGGATCTTTGTGCCCCGGAGGATGAAACCTTCCCTTACAAATTGGCATGTGGAGTTAGCTCTATGGAGGAAAATAGAAAAATACGAGATTCGGCTTTGAAGAATCTTCCCCATGTGTCAGATACAAAATTTATTTCGAATGCAGAGGCACACTACCCGCCAATATCTTCCTAAACACTCTATTTGCCGTCTAAACGTCCAATTGATTGATCAATCAATATTGATATGCTTCCGAAAGAAAAAACGTTTCAAAATTTCATATTTTCAGAAAAGCTGGTATTTTTGCCTGTGAAAAAGTTTTCCAATAGTAATGCAACACAAAATGATAAAAATAGGACGGTCGCTAAAACATTACTTTTTTCTATAATCCGATACTAAAACAACAAATATTCAAATAGTTGAATAAATCAATCACTGTTTGAAATAAAAAGTTGTATAAATAAAAAGGCAGAAAAGCTGTGAGAATCTCCCATTGGTCAATAATTAAATACAGACAAAGCAACAATAGCCATCCCCAAAATTACAGTATGGTACTACCCTGATAAATAAGGCAAGGATATATTTGCTGTTGTTTAAGCATTTATTCTATTAACTATTCTTAGTTTTATCTCGAAGGAAAACATTTCATGACTCCCGGAAAAGTCACAATATCAAAAAAAGCTGGCCGATACCCATGGGATACTTTTCTTGATAATCCTCCTACCCCACCGTATTCTCTGTCATGTACTCAAAAACGGGACCGTTCTTTTCCGGCCCGCCGTTCGGATCATCTAAAATATCCGATGAATGATTCTTCCGCAACGTCTTGATGTTGCCTGCGATGTATAAAACGAATCACACAGAATAGGAAACAGGAGACATTTCATGCCAACCGGTAGCCACTTGTACCCGATCGTCACGTTCCCTCTCGTCCTACAACCACTTAAGCCTACCTTCGTACCGCAATTAACTTTATTGTTTCACAATTTAATCCGATTGATTTATGGACAATCTCAAAGATTTCAAGAACGAGGCATTGGTAGTCACCAACGCCTCCGACGGTAACACGCCGCACATCGTTCAGGGTATTGAGCCTGACGGTTCACTCCGCACCAAACCGCTGGCACAGGCAAAGCCCTCCGAGACTTTTCTGCACATCGACCGCAACGAGTCCGTGATCGGGACGTTTTTCTCCAACATGAACCGCCAGTATGATCGACCGTCGGACTTCCGCTTCTACCACCTGCCGGTGGAAATGTTATCCGCAGCCAAAGAGCTGGTGGAAATATTCAAGTTTCCCAAAGAGAACGAACAGCTTCTTTCCAGTTACGCCATTGACATCCGGCAACCGGCACAGGAGCAGAGCATCACAGGCGACACTCCGCAACAGACCACCCGTTGGGGAGTGGACGAGGTGGATTGGCAGCAGCTCGCACGCATGGGCGTAACTCCCGAATCGTTGGGCGAAACGGGCATACAACGCCTGCTGAACGGCCACGAGTCCGCAGTCCTCGACATCAGGATCTCCTTCGAGGGTATCGACTTTGAAACGCCGGCCTGCATTCGTCTGGTGGAATCAGCCGGCGGCAAACCGGTCCTGAACGTGGAATGCTGCAAGCGGTATCCCGAACTGGACCGGCGTACATGGGTACGGAGCTTTCTCCCGAAGTGAAAGAGAATCTTTCCAGGAGCAACAATGCCGGTTGTGTCGTTGAGCTGGAACTTGCCGGAGGAGTGCGTGAATCGTGTCTGCTCTCGCTCAATCCCAAAACCAACCGCCTGCACCATGTTCCGGTCAGTGAAATCACCATACCGCAGGAAGTGAACCGGGTACGACTCTCCGACGACCAGACCACAAGGCTGGCACGGGGCGAGTCCGTGCTGGTTGAGAACATGTGGTCCGAAAAGAAACAGGGATATTACGACGCACGCCTCCAGTATAACGTCTGCAAGGGCGGCTTCACTTATGACTTCAGGGGACTGAATCGCAAACAGGCGCAATCAGAGACACAGATGCGAAGCCGTGAACTGGTCATACCACAGGTGCTCAAAGGCGTCGGGCTGACACCCGAGGTACGGGAGAAGTTAGCCGCCGGCAAGACAGTCCATATCAAGAACATGACCGACAACGAGGGAAACTTGTTCAGTGCTTTCGTCCGTGTCAACCACGAGCGGGCAAAGTTCGATTTCTTCAAATGGAACCCGGACAAGAGCAAAAAGCAGGGACAGTCGCAACAGGCGGCCGTCCGTCAGGACAGCACGAAGCCGGAAAACACCGTCAGCCGGAACCGCCCGGTACAGAAAACCGATAAGAAAGGAGTATCCATTTAACCATTCACATAAATAATACATTATATATGAAAGTTATCATTGCAGAAAAGCCCAGCGTGGCGCAGGCCATAGCGTCCGTAGTGGGCGCACGCCAACGGAAAGAGGGGTATCTAATGGGGGACGGATATGCCGTGGCATGGGCATTCGGGCATCTGGTCGGTCTTGCCATGCCCGAAAGTTACGGTCTCTCCGGTTTCCGTCGGGAACACCTGCCCATATTGCCACAAGAGTTCAGGCTTGTTCCCCGTCAGGTGCGAGAGGGTAAGGCTTACAAGGACGATCCCGGAGTCGTCAGGCAATTGGGAGTGATCCGGGAGCTGTTCGACAGATGCGAATCCATCATCGTCGCCACCGACGCTGGTCGTGAGGGTGAGTTGATTTTCCGTTACGTGTACAACTATCTCGGTTGTACCAAGCCCTTTGCCCGTCTGTGGATCTCTTCGCTCACCGACAAGGCCATCCGTGAGGGGTTGCAAAACCTTAGGGAGGGAAGTCTTTACGACAACCTTTACCTCTCCGCCAAAGCCCGCAGCGAGGCGGACTGGCTCGTGGGCATCAACAGTTCTCAGGCACTCAGCCTTGCCGCCGGACAGGGCGTGTTCTCCCTGGGACGGGTGCAGACACCCACATTGGCGATGATCTGCTCACGCTACCGGGAGAACAGGCAGTTCGAGTCCCGGACATATTTCCGGATAAAGGTTTCGGCGGCCAAGGACGGCATCGACTTCTCTGCACTCTCACAGAACCGCTTCGATGATCTTGATTCGGCCACTGCCAGGCTTCGTGAGATTAAGGACGGCGGTATGCTTGCCGTCACTTCCGTAGAACGCAGGGAGGCCGTTCAAGAGCCGCCGCTGCTCTATGACCTGACCGCCTTGCAGAAAGAGGCCAACAGCAAACTGGACTTCTCCGCAGACAAGACGCTCACGCTTGCGCAAAGCCTGTACGAGAAGAAAGTGCTAAGCTATCCACGTACCGGCAGCCGTTATATATCCGAGGATGTTTTCGACGAGATCCCCTCGCGCATAATGCTCCTGCGGCAATATCCACGTTTCACCGCCACCGCATCCGTCTTGCCGGACGCACCGCTCAACCGCCGTCCGGTAGATGATGCCAAAGTCACCGACCACCATGCGCTTCTCATCACCGAGAACCTGCCCGAAGGTCTGTCGCAGGACGAGCAGGCTATCTATGAAATGGTTGCCGCACGCCTGCTCGAAGCCTTCTTGCCATGTTGCGTCAAGGAAATGACCGAAGTTGCCTTGTCCGCAGGCGGTGAGATATTCACCCTCAAGAGTGCGGTCATCAAGTCCGCCGGTTGGCGTGCCGTGTGTGGCGAGCCGGAAGAGGAGGCGGAGGAAACCACGTTGCCGGGACTGCAAACGGGTGAAACCCTGCCACTGCTCGCCTCCGAAACAGTGGAGAAACAGACCAAGCCCAAACCACTGCATACCGAGAGTTCACTGCTCTCCGCCATGGAGCATTGCGGCAAAGAGATCAGCGACGAACAACTGCGTGCCGGAATCCGTGAGATCGGTATCGGCACTCCGGCCACTCGTGCAGCTGTCATCGAAACATTGTTTGCCCGTGACTATATACGCCGGGACAAGAAGAACCTTGTGCCTACCGAAAAAGGACTGGCGGTTTACGATACGGTAAAGGACAAAAAGATTGCCGACGTCGAAATGACAGCGGCGTGGGAGAACACCCTCGCCAAAATAGAAACCGGAGAGGCCGATGCCTTCTCTTTCCGCCGGAACATAGAGGTCTATACCGCACAGATCGTTACCGAACTGCTGGCCGCCACCCTTGATGTCGCTCCTTCAGGAGAGCAATGCACTTGTCCCAAGTGCAGGAAGAGCCGCATCCTGTTCTTCGACAAGGTTGCCAAATGCGCCGATGTCGATTGCAGCTTCACCCTGTTCCGTAACAAGGGAGGTAAGATACTGACCGACGGACAGATCATCGAGCTGGCGACCAAAGGCCGCACTCCTCTTGTCAAAGGCTTCAAGAGCCGTGAGGGCAAGAGCTTCGATGCCGCACTGGTGCTTAATCCTGACTTTACCATAAGTTACTCCTTCCCGGACAGGAAACCGCAGGAAAAGAAAAGCGGCAGGAAGAAATAACCCGTCCGAATTGTATCACTTAATAATCCGATAATTATATGAATCAGAATAAATCCAATGTGCCGGTATCCGTAGCGGAAGAACCGGATGAATTATCTTACTACCGTCTTACCCTGTTGTCCTTCCTGCGTGAGTCGCATCCGGACTTGGCGGATGACGGGTCTTTCGTCACCATCCGCAGCGATCAGGCCGCCGAAGCCTTCAGCGCAGCCATCCGTTCCGGCCTGACCTACGACGATGCGCGCAACAGGCGAACGCCCTGCTTTTTCAGGGGTTGCATTTCTCACCTTTGGACACGCTGGTCACCGTCCTCTGGAACGAGTTCGCCGCCGAAGTCCCCGAAGGCAGCGCACGCAGCGTGGCCTTGCAGTTGCTTCCCGAATGCCGGAAGGCCTTCTCCGGCTATACGCTCTCGGATGATTTCATGTTCAGCCCGGAGTTCGAGCAGCTCTATGACGAGCTGACAGGTACGGTTGTAATCTGGCTGGAAGAGAATGGCTTATAATAAAAAGGCACATCTCAGGGACAATATAGAGGCAATCCGGCTGATGTTCCGTTTGGAGAAGGAACAACGCACCGCCACACCGGAGGAAGCGGGCACACTCGCCGCCTACTCCGGGTTCGGAGGTATCAAGGCGGTTCTTTCCCCTTTCGGGAAACTCACCGACATACTCCGCTGGACACAGGCCGACCGTGAACTGTTCCCCCTGGTTACGGAACTTCACAACGTCCTGCATGACGGAGCCGCTGACGAACGTGAATACAAGCGACTGGTGGAAAGCGTGAAGGCATCCACCTTCACCGCTTTCTACACACCGCCGGCGATTGTCAATGCCATTGCCTCTTCTTTGGGCGAACACGGAGTGTCGCCCGGCCGTTTCCTCGATCCTTCATCGGGAACCGGCAATTTTGTTTCAGCCTTCCAACCGCAATTCCACTCCGCAGCCGGCAACGGCCCCGAAATTGTCGCCTATGAAAAGGATTTGCTTACCGGCCGCATCCTCGCCCGGCTCCATCCCGAAGCACAGGTCAATATCAAGGGCTTCGAGGAACTGCCCCCGCATCGCAACGGCTATTTCGACGTGGTGAGCAGCAACATCCCCTTCGGCGACATACGTGTTTTCGACCCGTCCTTCGACAACGGCACGGCCAGGCGTTTTGCGCTGAACAGCCTGCACAACTATTTCTTCGCCAAAGGCTGGATGCCGTCCGTGAGGGAGGCATCCTTGCCTTCATCACCTCGCAGGGGGTGATGAACTCCGCTATGGCCTATCCCGTAAGGCAATACCTGATGAACCGATCCCGGCTGTTATCGGCTGTCCGCCTGCCCAACAACCTCTTTACAGATTATGCCGGTACGGAGGTGGGCAGCGACCTGGTCATCTTGCAGAAGGACACACTTTCCCAAAGGGAATACACCCCGCTCGAACGGTCTTTCGTCGAAGTCGGCACGCAGGCCGACGGGACAACACAGAACGAGTATTTCGAGCATACCGCCGCCATTGTGCATACACGTGCCCATGTCGGTACCGATCCCTACGGAAAGCCGGCACGCATCTACCTGCATGACGGGGGTATGGAAGCCATCGCCGCCGACATGAAGTATTTCCTTGACCGCAACCTCTCGGAACAGCTCGACCTGGACCTGTATCTCCGCCATTCACCCGTGCAGGAGTTCCGCAATCTGGTGAGCCGTCCGGCAGAAACCATGTCGCAACGCATCGCACAGGTGCGGGAAATCAACCGGTCCGGTAACATGAACGGACATTCCACTTCAGTGGATCGACAGACGGTACAGGTGGAGCGTGGGACTCTCACGCCGGAGCAACCGTCAGCGGAAGCCCGGCCAACCGCCGCAAAGACCACGCCGGAGCCGGTCATGTCCCTGTACGACCTTTTCGGCTTCACCCAAGAGGAGCGTTCACAGGTCAGAAAAAGGAAAACAAGGCGCAAAAAGGAGGACTCCGGACAATTGTCCCTCTTCGATATGCCGCCGTTGGAGCAACATTCCGCCATGCAGACCGTCCCGACCGAACCGGCTCCCCAAGAGAAAGAGCGGCAGGAGCAGGAACGTCAGGAACGGGAACGCCGCCGGCAGGAGGAAGAGGCCGCACGTCAGGAGCGCATGAAGCCCCGTCCTTATCCGGCCGACCTACAGGGGCACCACCGTAACGGCTCTCTTGTGGACGACGACGGCAGATAGCTACCTTTCCGCCATCGGCGAGGCCGCACCGGTATTCAACCCGTTGGATCTGCCCGAACGCCAGCGACGCCGTGCGTCGCTATACATCGAGATACGTGACACCTACCATCACCTGTACGAGAACGAAGCCGCCACCCATGCCGAAAATCCGGCGTTGCGCACCATGCTCAACACCCTTTACGATGATTTCATCCGTCAGTTCGGCAACCTGAACGACAAGAAGAACATCGACCTGTTCCGCATGGATGCGGGCAACCGTGAGATACTGTCGCTGGAGCGTTACATCGACGGCCGGGCGGTCAAGGCCGACATCTTCGACCATCCCGTTTCGTACAACATCAACGAGATCACCCATACCGACGACGTGCACGAGGCGCTCACCGCCTCGCTCAACAAGTATGGCAACGTGAACATGTCGTACATGGAGTCCCTGACCGACAAGTCGCAGTCCGCCCTGTTGGAAGAACTGCGTGGGCGGATATTTTACAATCCCCTCTCGAAGAACTACGAGATTGCCGACCGTTTCATTTCCGGCAACGTCATGGCCAAAGCCGAACATATCGAAGAATATTTGCAGTCGCATCCCGACAACGGCGAGACCCGTATTTCTCTCGAAGCCTTGCGGCAGTCGCTTCCCACGCCCATACCTTTCGAGGATCTGGATTTTAATTTCGGCGAGCGTTGGATACCGGCGGCGGTTTACAGCCGCTATGCCTCATGGCTGTTCGATACAGATGTGTCCGTCCGCTATACCGCCAGCAGCGACGAGTACAGCATCAGGCCGACATGACCTCCCCACGCATCATGAACCAGTATTCGGTGCGTTCGGAAAGTCGCATCTTCAACGGCATCGCCCTTATGCGCCATGCCATCCACAACACCACGCCCAACATCACCAAAACCGTCTTGGACAAAGCGGGCAACGAGATGAAGATACGTGATCCCGAAGTCACCTTGCTCGCCAACAGCAAGATTGACGAGATCCGTAACGGCTTCTCCGACTGGCTCATGGAGCAGTCACCGGAGTTCAAGCGGAAAATGGCGGACATGTACAACCGCAAGTTCAATTGCTTCGTCCGTCCCAAGTACGACGGATCGCACCAGAGCTTTCCCGGCCTCGACCTCAAGGGCTTGGGCATTCCCGACCTGTACCCCAGCCAGAAGGACTGCATCTGGATGCTCAAGCAGAACGGAGGGGGGATCGCCGATCACGAGGTGGGCGGCGGCAAGACGCTCATCATGTGCTGTGCCGCCTACGAGATGAAACGTCTGGGACTGGCGAACAAGCCCCTTATCACCGGCCTGAAGGCGAATATTCACGAGATCGCACAGACTTTCGCCACCGCCTACCCCAACGCCAAAGTCCTCTATCCCGGCAAGGAGGACTTCACGCCGGAACGCCGTGTCGAGATCTTCCATCAGATGAAGAACAACGACTGGGATGCCATCATCCTCTCGCACGAGCAGTTCGGCATGATACCACAGTCCCCCGAAATCCAGCGTGACATCCTGCAACAGGAGCTGGACAGCGTGGAAGAGAATCTCGAAGTCCTCTACCAGCAGGGTGCGGAAGTAAGCAACGCACAGATCAAGGGCATGGAGAAGCGTAAGATGAACCTTGAGGCCAGACTGAAAGAGCTGCTCCACGAGATCGAGACCCGCAAGGACGACGTGGCGGACTTCAAGCGCATGGGCATCGACCACCTCTTTGTCGATGAATCGCACCGGTTCAAGAACCTGATGTTCACCACCCGGCACGACCGTGTGGCGGGGCTGGGAAACAGCGAGGGCAGCCAACGTGCGCTCAACATGCTGTTCGCCCTGCGTACCATCCAGCAGCGCACCGGCAAGGATTTGGGAGCCACCTTCCTGTCGGGAACCACTATTTCCAACTCGCTGACCGAACTGTACCTGCTCTTCAAGTACCTGCGTCCCAGGGAGTTGGAGCGTCAGGGGATCAACTCCTTTGACGCATGGGCGGCGGTATTTGCCCGAAAGTCCGTCGATTACGAGTTCTCCGTCACCAACGAGGTGGTGCAGAAAGAGCGTTTCCGTTACTTTATCAAGGTTCCGGAACTTGCCTCGTTCTATTCTGAAATTACCGACTTCCGTACCGCAGCCGACATCGGCATCGACCGGCCGGAGAAGAACGAGATACTGCACAACATCCCCCCGACGCCCGACCAGAGGGAGTTCATACAGAAGCTCATCGAGTTCGCCAAGACCGGCAATGCCACCGTACTGGGCCGCCCGCCACTGAACGAGAGGGAGGAGAAGGCGAAGATGCTCATCGCCACCGACTACGCCCGAAAGATGTCGCTCGACATGCGGCTCATCGATCCGCTGTCCTATGGCGACGACAAGGACAACAAGGCCACCCATTGCGCCGATATGATTGCGAAGTATTACAATAAATACGCCGGGCACAAAGGGACGCAGTTCGTCTTTTCGGACTTGGGAACTTACAAGCCCGACCAGTGGAATCCGTACAGCGAGATCAAGCGCAAGCTGGTGGAGGATCACGGCATCCCCGAAGACCAGATACGTTTCATTCAGGAAGCCAAGACCGAGAAGAAGCGCAAGGCGATGATCGAGGCGATGAACGAGGGAAAGATACGTGTTCTCTTCGGCTCTACTGAAATGCTGGGCACGGGAGTCAACGCCCAGAAGCGGTGTGTAGCCATCCATCATCTCGACGCACCGTGGCGGCCTTCGGACTTGCAGCAGCGGGACGGCCGGGGCATCCGAAAGGGCAACGAGGTGGCCAAACTCTATGCGGACAACAAGGTGGACGTGATAATCTACGCCGTGGAGAAGTCGCTTGACAGCTACAAGTTCAACCTGCTTTACAACAAGCAGCTTTTCATCACCCAGCTCAAGCAGAACAACATGGGTTGCCGTACCATCGACGAGGGAGGCATGGACGAGAAGGGAGGCATACCTTTCTCAGAGTACGTAGCGGTGCTTTCCGGAAATACCGACCTGCTCGACAAGGCACGGTTGGAGAAGCGGATTGCCGGCATGGAAGGGGAGCGCAAGGCCTTCCAGCGTGGCAAGGGGGAATCACGCATCAAACTGGAAACTTTCCTGGCGAACCGGGCAAGCAACGATGACATCATCGCCCGTGTCAGGAAGGACAAGGCCGCCATCGAGAGCCGTATGCAGTACGACAAGGAGGGCAACAGGCTCAACCCCTTGAAGATTGACGGCGTGGCAGGCGATGATCCGAAAGTGATTGCCGCCAAGCTCCACGAGATAGAGGACAGGGAACGCACGCACGGCCAGCCGAAAGTCATCGGCTCGCTCTATGGCTTCGACATCGTTGTCAAGACCGACACCACCGTCAAGGACGGTCTGGACTTCTGCGAGAACCGTTTCTTCGTGCGAGGTGAAGGCAACTTCCTCTACAACTATAACAACGGCCGCTTGGCGGTCGATCCGAAAACCGCCTGCCAGAACTTCATCAACGCCTTCGACAGCATCCCCCGCCTGATAGAGAAATACACGAGGACAACGAAGCCATTGAGAAGGAACTCCCCGTCCTGGAACAGGTCGTCGGGGAAGTCTGGAAAAAGGAGGACGAGCTGAAGCAGCTCAAGGCCGACCTTGCCGCTCTCGACCGCAAGATCCTGCTCTCCCTCAAATCAGTGGATGCGCAGGAAAAAAGCACCGACGGAGTAATCGAAGTCGTGCCCTCCCAACCGGTAACGCCCGACGGACAGGATAACGCCCCCGCCGCCGGCATACCCGTCGCCGATGCTCCGCCCGGCAGTTCCTCACCGGGCAGTGTCCCCACACAGGACACGCCCCTGCCGAGCCTTATGTCCACCGGATGCCCGACTTCCTCGCCGACAGGCAGCGCACTCCGCCCAAACTAAGCGGAATGCCCAAAAGCATCAGCATCAAAGAGGCAATGGGAGCGCCCGGCGGCAAGCTCGTCATCGGAGGCGTCCCCAAGTCCGGCAACAAGGACGATCCCGATCCTGACCGGCCCGAAAAGCCCAAACCCAAGCTGAAGTTATAGCTCCTGTAACCGAAGCCATAAAAACAACCCCACTCCGCCGGCTTCCCATGAAACAGCGGAGTGGGGTTTTATACTATACAGACAACCGACATTTTACCGCCGTAAAATTTACGGCGGTAAAATGTCGATTTCCCTGAAGTTAAAAAAACATATATTATTCCTTATATATACTCAAATCCTTGTTTAAAACAAAAGAAGTATCTATATTTGCAGTGTCATCGCTCGAAGAACGAAGGACTTGGTTGCCCGCATTACCGTAAATGCGGTTTTTTTATGCCCTTATTTTTCCCTGTTTATATATTTGTTTTGGTAATAAGGTTGATTATCGCAATCAACACAAAATCCTGTAATTAATGCGTAATCCGGTTGTATGTATTCAACTATAACAATATATTGTTTACCTCTATACCAATAATAGTCACGGAGAGTTCCGTCATCTTCAATATACCGAAAATAAGTAATACGCTTATCTTCTTTATTCTCTAAAATAGGTCTTATCCAATGTACCCTATTAGCTCTTTCTTCACGAAATTCTCTTATTTTTCTGGAAGTTTTATACTTTCCACCTTTAATAGTACGAGTAATTACGTGAACAAACTTCTCATAGTATTGCTCAAAATCAACAGGAAGATTGTCTTTTTTGCTATTTTTATACAAATACGGTTTCACTTTTAAAGGAGTACCATCAATAATTACGGTATTCTCAAAAAAATCCCGATGAAAAATGGCATGAAGTTCATCCATTTTTTCTTGTTCCGTTTCTGCAACCCCGTCTGCAAAATACGGTTTTAAAGCTCCTAATTCATCTGCTACTGTCATTGCGCTTACGAGGTTGGTGATCAAAAATATTAAATTTGATTTCTCCCGGTTCTGTACCTTCATCCAAAACATAACCAGATTTCATTTCAATATAGTTGATCAGTTCTTTTTTTGCCAAGCTGCCATCTTTCTTCAAGTGAAGACCTCTCGCTTTATAAGTTACTGCACCTATGAAAAAATCTGCTAACTGTATAAATTGTGATTCATGGGAACGTATATGCTGAAAAGAAAGAAAAGGCGATTTACCATGAAACTTATTAGAGAAGACCTCTTGGATTTTATTAAGTTTTGCACGTCCTTTCGTATCTTTTATATCCAAAAATACACGGTAATTATTCATTGCAGAAGGATTAGTGTATGGATTGACAAGCAAGTAATAAATCATTTTATAGTAAAAATTATCATGCTCGCCGTTGTTGAAAGACAAATTGTCTAAACGGTCTTTGTACTTAACAAGAATACATCTGAACTCCATGTTTGAGTCAAAAAAGTAATCTATAAGTTCTTTATACATATCAATATGGGTGTTACTGATTGTATTCCATTTTATCTCATGTAAAATATTATGCCCTCGCTTAATCGCTTTTATGCATTGTTTCATTTCTTCAGTCTGCTCCTTTGGCACCTTTATATAACCAATACACATGACAGGAAAATGATCATGTTCTAAATGACAGCTTTCATCTATATAGAATGTAAATTGTTCTTTATTCATAAGGTCGCTATATATTATTCTTTCCAATTATAATTACTGAATTCTCCATTTTCTCACTTCGGGTAATACTTGCTTATCTATCTTTACATTGTATAAAGTAAGAGGATTTAGTGTATTCCATAATGGCAATGCTTTGTTTGTACCGTATATGTTCTCAACCATCGCTCCAAGTAAAGCACGCACCATTGGAGGATATTTTTTTGCAAGTATAAGTAGCTCATCCCTATCTTTTTTATTCAAATTCTGAATAATAGTCATTATACACTTACATGATTGGCTGGTAGTTGTATCCGGTATCTCTTTTATAAACTTAATGGCATCCAATAGCTGCAATAAAGGTATATTTTCCTTTGTTATGGGATTAGACTGAATCACGAAACTAATCGTGAACATTCCTCTTACCGTTTTGTTTTTACGTACATTTGTGCCAATTTGGATGATATTCGGCACTTGTGTAGTCAATCCTAATCGATTAAAAGCTAAGTATCCAGTCATATAACCAATAACTTCTCCATCCTTCTCAAGAAAGTCTTTTACAACTTCTTCTAACTTAGGCTTTAGCATTCCAAAAACACTTTTTTTAGGTTTATAGAAGCGTCCTTTTGAGATTTTGGCAATAATACCTTCAGCTACTAAGCGATTTAAGATTTTGATAACTCTTTCACTCCGTTCTGGAGACAAATTTAAATCTTGATATGTAAAAACATAATCAGACTCAAAATTTTCAATTCTTTGTCGAATTTCCTTTATCATTACCGTCTTTCTTCAATAGTTATGTCCTGCTAATAAGATTATTACCACGAGGTTGTATTAATGACATTTTTAAAAGTACTTGCTATTCTTTGTCTTTCATCATATTTTACATAATTATTGTACAAATATGATTTAACACGTGCTTTTAGTATTCTTAATGCCACAGGATTATTCTCAAACTCTTTATATAATAATCTTAACTCGGGTATTGATAATTTCCCATAGCACGTCTTTATTGAAAATGATATTAGTTTCGCAGCAGGAGTATTCAATTCATTTGCTACATCATCAAAAATAGGTTTAAGATCTCTATTCCCTACTGAATTGATCACCTTTGAGAAAATACCCAAGCAAAAATTAAAAGACATTAATTGAAAGAATAAATTTATTCTTTCAGCAATTTCTGATTTAGAATCAGCCTTTTCAACTTACTCTGAATAGAAATAGTCAATTCTTCTTTAGTGCTTTTGACTATTTTCCCCAAAAAACCTATAGTTCTAAAAGCAGTTAGATACAACTCCTTTATCATTTCATGTAACTTTTGTTTTGAAATAGAACCTTTCCTATTTTTAATAATTTGTCCTACAATTTCCAATGATCTAACAGCTTGATAGAAAGATATAATTTCAGAAGGCATATTTTGATAATCTTCTTCGTAAGTATTATCTTTCATCTGCAATTCTAACTTATCCCTACTTTCTAAGCTTTTCTCACGTTCCTGTATGGGATCTGTATTAGATCGGATAATATCATCTTTAAATTCCTGAATAATATCTTTTATTAATTCATTAAATGAACCATTCCTTTCAAGGGTTATAGGCTCAATATCATCAAATGGAATCATTGATGCTAATATTGTTTCATCTATTAAAAATGAATCTTTTGAATGATGTGCAACAAAAATCAGAATATTAGCATATTTATCAACCTGTATATTTTTACATAAATATTGTATTATTTTCCTTCCTTTTTCTTCTGTTAATATTGTTGCAATCTTTTGGGCAACAAGAAAATAGAAAATATAATTATAGCCAAAATGAAACCATTCATCTTCATCATAGACAAGAAGACCGGATCCTAATAGTTTATCCCTCACTTCGGTAAAAGAAGGTGCTATATAATTAGCTGAATAATTTTTATGAAACTCTTGAAATTTCAATATCAGACAACGATTTTTTCTTTTTATCAAACAAAGAAAATGCTAATTCTGACAAATAATTTATATAAGTATCAATATCTTCATTTTTGATTTTAGCCTTTGCCGCTAAAGCGAAATGTATTAAAGACTGATAGCAATATCCATATGAAGTTTTGTTCATTAATTTGTTAGGTTTTACTTAAATTCATTGATTGAAGAATGGATAATACAAATATAGGATAGGAAGGTATTAATTTATCTCCCAAAAAAGTTTGAACTTGTTCATATGAATCTTTTGTTTTTCTAAAAAAATCTGTTCTGTAATACTATATGGATTTTCCTCATTTAAACGATGATAATTTTCTATTAATTTATTTCTTTTCTTGTGACCAAGGGGTAGTATCTTACCACAAAAAACATCTTTAGTGGTAGATTCTAAAACAGAAATAATATTATATATAGAAGAAGTTGTAATGATAATTCTCGAAAAACGATTCTCGAGCTTTTTTAATAATTCTAAGATTGATTTATTATTCAACTCTGCCGAATTAAGATTATCTATAAACAATATCTTACATTCGTTAGAATATTGACTATATTCTTCAAATGATTTATTTTCATATTGTTCTATAAAGGCTTTTTCTAAAGGTTTTAATCTATTTCCATCTTCTTAAAGCATTTCCCATTAATCAACAATGGAATTTTTGATGTAAAATAGAGTCAAGATACATCATATTAATCAAGCTGGATTTACCAGATTGATTTTCTCCTTCAAGCAATACTACTTTGTAATTTGAACTCCCTATAAAAATAGAACTGTCAACATAATTCTCATATAATTCTTTCTTTAAATCATTGGTTTTCTCAATGTCAGGATATATAAATATATCTTTCAATTTGATTTTTTATCATCATTGAAAAATAAAGGCAGTTTCATATCATTCAAAGAAGACAAGAAGGCCTGATTTGAATGAAAATCAAGATTGTTATGTCCTATTTCTTTTAATGAAATCTTTTGTTCCTCCTGTTGTGATAGATAGTTCCATTCCAATGAAATGGATAATTAAATCCAATCCTATTTTCTGTGTTTATGATGAACACTTGAAAACCTGAATGAACTTTTTTT
>ENA-OQCX01000425-OQCX01000425.1-human-gut-metagenome-genome-assembly--contig:-NODE-425-length-21830-cov-2.409575_pt1 | contig 21830 bp, 23 predicted proteins | sample MGYA00242762_ERZ504587 | MGnify/ENA primary metagenome ERZ504587 (study PRJEB26092, sample SAMD00036337) | human gut metagenome | host: Homo sapiens | study: EMG produced TPA metagenomics assembly of... | reverse complement strand
CATAAAATTAAATTGCAAACTTTTTTTACGGTTATTAAGTCTTTGCAATATTTAAATATAAAATTCCATATCTTTGCACCCGCTTAACAGCAATAAGGATTGATTCGCTAGCTCAGCAGGTAGAGCACAACACTTTTAATGTTGGGGTCTTGGGTTCGAACCCAAGCGGATCACTTGAAAATCAAGCAGTTATCTAAAAAGATAGCTGCTTTTTTCTTTTGTATATACTGCGATTTGACGGCTTTGATGTAAACCAAGATGTAAACGGGGGGCAACGTAAACCAGTAAACCGTATGACTGAAACAATCAAGTACTGTGTTACAAATCAAAAACACTTAGTAATGGTGAACATCCTCTCATGTTATGTGTCTGTAAAGACGGAAAACTCTCAATCCTTTTCTTTTATAGTAAGTTTTCCAGAACTCAATATGAAGCATTGACAAAGATAAGTTCTGTATTTAGCCTGTTTAAGTCCAAACCTTCGGTTTGAATAAAAATCTTCCTATACATTTCATTCCGAGCGTATTTTTATCCAAAGACTTGCACAGACTAAACACTTCACTGGAAAAGTCAATGATTAAAATTAAATTCCGAAAAACAATGTTTTCTAAATCTTCTACAAAAGAAACATTTCCTATTAAATTCAAAACAAGATATACAACAAAAAAACATATGATAAGGATATGGCTATTACCACTGCGTTTTCGGACAATACCTTAAAACGTCTTTTTCATTACTTGCCCAAGAATAAGATGCAGTTATTGGTAAATCAAATTTATATGGAAACTCTATTAAAGTTATAGCTTTGTAACCATCCATGTCAATAGGAGAAAACTCTCCACCGGGTTCATCATGCATGAAAAAGTCACCTTGCAGAGCATTACAATGCTCACAATGATTCGCCCAATACTTTCCATTAACAGTTTTAGAAAATCCCAGTTTAAAAGTAGGAAAACGTGAACATACAATATCTAAAATTTCTTTCTCTATATAACCAGGCATATAGAAAAAAGAAAAATAATCCTGGAGATACCATTCTTGTAATACCTCATCATCATCTGAATATTCATATATCCAAAATTTATTAGATGCAAAAGCTATCACGTCAATCATACCGCCACACTTTCCAACAAGTTTTTTGAGTTACCCCTATCCAGAAAGGTGCTTTTGCGATTATTGATACCTTATCTGTGTCAATCCATTGAGAAAATAAATTGATGTCTTTATAATCGGGAACAAACCATGTCTTATTATCTTTATCCCAAAAAGCACCTTTTTCTTTTGCCAAATCTTTTTCGGAATAAGACACATTTATTTTTAGCGGCATAATTTACATTTTAAATTTAACTTTCATATGAAAAACTCATGCTTACAAAAATACTAAATTAATAAGATATACATCAAATTAAATATAAAAATCTAACTAAATAAGATTGAGATTCAAGTGTTTTTAGGTTTCAAAAGTATAATTTCCACCTTAATAAAAAAGCTTTCCTTTTAAGATAGTGGAAATCAAACTCTTTTAGATAATTATTCTTTCCAAACTTTCAAAGTAGTACTTTTGGAGCAGTTTATCAATATCGCTTTGGCGATAGAAGATTTTACCTTTTATCTAGATAAAGGGGATTAGCCTGTATCTCGCCACTCCTGCAAGGTTCGCAAACTGACATTCAGTTTCTTGGAAACTTCATTGTTAGAAAGAAAGCATTCCCCGTTCAGATGAGACTTGTAATGCTTGACGATAGATTCAATGTCGTCCAGCATCGAATCGAGCGAAGAAATAAATTCTTGGACTTGTAGGGTATCTTTATTTATTAATTCCATGATTGAAAGATTGTTTTATTGAAATATTGATTGGGACAATCATGTGTGGCCAAAAGGGTCAAAGTCGCGTGACTTTTCCATTTGCCACCGGATTGAGCTCTGCTGCATAGCGGGAGTCCAGCACCAACCGACACAATGAGCGCCAATAGCCATCCCCACCTTTCCACTCCTGTAATGCTGGTATCACAAATGGCTTAGAATTTTCCGTCTTTAGCCCTGGCACAAACAGTATGCAAGACACTGCTCCCAATAACACACCTGCCTTAAACACCTACAGCACTTTACCAAAGAGAAACTGCCCAAAAACAAAATAGTCATTTTCACATCATGAAATATCCACCTCATGTAGTTTGGTACAAAAACATCAATCCAAGCATTATGCTTGGTAATCCATCTATCCAAAGCAAATTCCATACTATTTATTTTAAAGTTTCAGTTCACCCTACAAGAGTGATTTTTACAAAAGTAACTCCATGCTAAGGGACTTGTGCCCAAAATTCCCCTTTATACTCCCCTAAATCCTTTTGATGCCACAAATCACAAACAGAAACTTTTTCTGTATTTCCAAGGCCTGCATCATAGACCATAGATTATTAATTTATGGTCTATGATACTTTGGGGGTTAGGATATATTTCTCCTTTACCATCGGTTTTGACCAAGAAGGAATTAGTGCAATTTCCCCGCGCCCTATCAGCACAAGCAAGAAACAGCCACACCGTTAATAAACACAAACTCACTCTCATCTCAACTGGTCTTTATTTTATCACCGGATTAACAAACAACTCATCCATATACACGTGTTGCGAAGCTTCGAAAGCCACCTTCATATAACGGATGCTCTCATCCAATTGATCAAATAACAAGTTTTCAATTCCATGCATCATGCCGATTGTTCGGGAAATGAGGGGTATCCTTGATAGAAGCCAATCTATATTCTTTTCCATCCAACGAAGTGAACAGATAAACTTCAGCGGCATACCTATTCCATCTAAATTATAGTCCAGCATACGAAGCATGACTTTCCGTAGTCTGGTCTTTTTCTGCAAATCTACCACAAGCTCATGATAACCTTTCTCGAATTTCACCCAACGGGCATCTTTACTGTCTTCCTCTGCAACCCTGCCATCAAGCAATGCCTTCAAATCCGCTTTTCCCGACACCATGTCAATGGTAGCCCCGTTAGCCAATCTCTCCATAAAGGCAGCTTCGGCCAATTGCCAGCAGCAATCCGCCTTTTCCAGTCCATATAGTCATTGTATACTTTATGTGACCACACCGGTTGCCCCAACTGATAAGTTGACGTGGGACTTTCTATGATTCCACAAACCATAAATGAGATAATCCTGTCAACCCCTGCCACAGAAGCAGCCACTTGTTGGGATAAAAGGCGCGGATAAGCGGCAGGAATCAAGGCCGAAGAACGGTCGTTGGTTCCCTGTTCCAAGTGAAAGTCTCACAATTGGCCCACATCTCAATATTCAGACGGTTGTGGATGTCTCTCAACCGTTGCCAAATCTTCTTTAAGCGAGGCAACATGAATTTATTGCGTACACAGCCCACTTCGTCCTGATAGGCTATGATGTCGACTTTCAGCTTTGCCAATTGTTTCTCATACTCCGGATTATCAAAATCAGACAGTCCGATACCATAAGGAGAAATCAGTGTCTTCTTACCCGGAGTCAATGCATTTGCCTTTTGGGTCAATGCATTAACCGATTGTACAGCATGTTCTGCAAAAATGGGGCAAAGACAATCCTCTACCGGCAAATACCAGCCATAAAAGGCTTTATGATTCTTATAAAAGACAGCCAGTTCCTCCATAATTTGCAATTGGCGTTGTTTGACAGCAGGATCCTGCAAATTATCATCCTGGTCTTTTGCCCATCCAGTACTCATAAAAACCTTCATGTCATATCGGGCAGCCTCATCAAGAATGGCTTCCACAGGACTCTGTTTATCTTTATCATACCACCAGGGCATTAATTGAGAGGGATAATAAGCCTTACCCTCATTGGCAACTTCCATGAATACCAGATATTCAATGCCCATAGCCGACAGTTCCCGCACTTTAGCTTTCCATAATTCCGGATCCTATTATCAAAACTCTGCGGATTGGTATATCTATTACGTACATCCTTATATGCCAGATTTATCCAAGTACCGGTAATGGACTTCACCCTCAAAACAGATTCCTTCACCTTCTGTTTTCTCTGTCGGCCAGAAACATCATTGCCAGCAAAAACTACTGCCGACGGCAGTACGGCTGATATCATCAATAACCCCAACAGGATTGGCAGAAAATTCCTCTTCATAATATACACATTTTTTTAATTAATAAAAGATTAATTGCCACCGGACGTAATAATTAACGCCAAACCTAAAAAAAAGAGAACAAACATCAAGGCAATCAATAGATTAGTAGATTTAGACCCCCCTTTGAATTCCTTCCAAATAAACACCCCCCATAATGCGGCAACCATCGTAGCCCCTTGTCCCAACCCATAGGAAATGGCAGCACCGGCTGTTCCGGCAGCAATATAACTGCACGCTGTTCCCAACGCCCAAATGGCACCCCCCAAAATACCAACCAAATGAGTATTCATATTTCCTTTGAAGTATTGACTGTAAGCCACAGGCACCCCCGTAAAAGGTTTCCTCATTAACAAAGAGTTGAATAGGAAGTTACTGATAAAGATACCTATTGCAAACACAAACAAGGCAGAATACGGAGTCATCATACCAACAGCAGGCGATTCCAGATTTTCCAAATCCATAGCAGCGGCAACAAAACGATAGAAAAACGCCATCAGAATACCAGCGCAGACAGCAATCAGAACTCCTCTTTTTCGGACAGTCTGACCTGATACTTCAGAAACTTTACCGGAAGCAATCCCATTAAAAACAATGGCCAACACAATCAAGAAGACACCCCCAAAAAGAGTGACAGGATCCCCCTTCGGTACACTGAAGTAATTGACAAATACGCCTAATACCAACGCCAACCCCACCTATCGGGAAAGCAACCGACATACCAGCCAACGACATGGAAGCCGACAACAATATATTCGAGGCATTGAATATGACGCCCCCCAGAAAAGCGCTCCAAAAATTCTCCATACCAACTTGCTGCAAGTCCTGCATAAATCCGCGTCCCCTTCTCCAATGCTGCCCAGTGTCAAGCCCCAAACCAAAGAAAAAAGAAGTATACCAATCACATAATCCCAATAGAACAATTCATAGCGCCATGTTTGGGCTGACAATTTTTGAGTATTTCCCCATGATCCCCAGCATAACATCGTGACCCAGCACAACGCTACCGCCAATCCGTAACTTTCAACTATAAACATAATCGTGATATTTAATATTGTTTTAATGATTACAACTCTTCACGGTAAGGAATAGAAGACTGGGCTCCCATTCTGGTTACAGCTATGGATGAAGCTTTTGAAGCCATCACAGCAGCTTGTTTCAAGTCCATGCCCTCTGACAATCCTACGCACAAAGCCCCATTAAACGTATCTCCGGCAGCTGTAGTGTCAACAGGCTCCACTTTGAAAGCATCTATACGATAAGAAACGCCCTCTTCCCTTATAAGACATCCTTTCGAACCCAAAGTGATAATTACATTCTTTACCCCCATCGCGCAAATCTCTTCCGCCACTTTCTCAACATCGGCATCATTGGCAATCTTTATGCCCGTAAGCATCTCCGCCTCGATGCGGTTCGGAGTGACCATGTACAGATGCCGGAACAATTCTTTGGGAAGACTGCGGGCAGGAGCCGGATTCAGCACCACCTTCACTCCTTTCCCGAAAGCCTTTCTGGCAGCATACTCCACTGTTTGAAGCGGAATTTCCAATTGCATCAAGAGGATATCTCCCTCACACATTTCCTCCAACATTTTATCCACATCTTGTTCGTTCAACAACATGTTGCACCGGATGCCACTACAATACTATTCTCCGCATGATCGTCCACGCTGATCAGAGCTACTCCGGAAGCAGAATCTTCATCGAGAGCAATATATCTTGTATCAATTCCTTCCTTTTTAAAATAACCGACAGATTGCCGACCTAATACATCATTCCCCAATTTTGCCATAAATATCAGATTGCCGCCCAATCTCTTTATTGCAACAGCCTGATTTGCTCCTTTTCCACCTGGTTCATAAAGAATTCCCCTCCCAGAATCGTCTCACCGGGAGCAGGCAGATGAGAAGTTCTCACCACCATGTCCACATTGGAACTGCCAATCACTATAATTTTTTCATAACACTATATTATAAATAAATTCAATCTATTCATCAATCGTGCCCGGAAGAACACAGGAGGTGTATCTCCGGCATCGGATACTGCCACACGAGCCGTTATTACCTTTTCATCTCCCGGAAAGAGCGTAATAAAATTGTCACTCCAGAATACCGGATTAATCTCCTTACCCCGGACGTCCAGCAAAGTCAGATGATTGAAATGGGACAAACGATCCGATTCGTTCTTCAAACAAATAGAAAAGACATATTCCCCTTCCTCTTTGGTAACTTCAACCTCCTCCTTCAATTCCGGTTTCTTCATAGAAGTGAACCAAAAGAAATCCATATGCTGGGAATAGAACCAATATAGGTTCTCGGACAGAAGTTTACCGTATTTATCATGCAGCTCCAGCTTCACAAAGTAATTATAAGAGTATTTTCCACACCGGGGCACCGTAACAATCTCCTGATAGCAATCGGGAGAAACAGTTATCCGCTGGGAGTCCTCCCAAGCCACTTCCATGTCATTGTTGATAACTTTAGCCGTCACTTTCACGTCTTGCAGTGTCTGATGGGAGGCATTAATCACAGAAACCCTAAAATCATTCGCATTCAACTGTACGTGCACCGGTTCCATAGCTTTTTTTGCAAAATAATAAGAAGCATTGGGAGCCAGATACCAGTCGTATATCTGCCAGCACACATCGGGCCAGCAAGAATTAATCTTCCAAATCATCACACCGGAAGTAATATCCCACATCCGGTGATTAGCCGCTTCAAACATAGCACGATAACCATCGGCATTCAGGAACTGGGCATTGTCGGCATATTCTTTTGCCGTCTTCGGATCACCGAACATCGTACGAATGGCATTGTCATAAGAGCGATAGCAATAATTACTTACATCCCAAGCACCATGTTCAGCCAAATGCTATCCAATGGGAAAATAGGCTGTTTACATTAGCCGTACTCTCCGCGGTAGGAATAAATTTCCGGAGCTGTTGTACGTCGGCATGGAAGGCATCCCCAGTTCATTGCGGAACATCTGCAAATGGACCTCACGCACTTTATCAAAGAAGTAGGAAGAAGGCGCCCAATTATAGTCGGGCGCACCGTCATCCGTCGTACCTGTTGGTAGATCTTCTTTCAGATAAGGAGTCAAGGCGTCTACATCCCAATGAAAACTGGTAGTCGGAAGATAAACACGCGTAGTATCGATACTCCTCACTTTCTCCTTGGTCAGCTTGTACAAGCTTTCATTCATCAAGACCTCATTGGCTCCTATCCATGAAATAATAGAAGGGTGATTGCGATAGCGGAGCATCATATCTTCCACTCCTGCCACCGCCAGACCATGATCCAGAGGATTGTCAGCAGTTTCAGTTCCAGGAGTCATGCGGAAACATTGATAGAAAACATGCCACCACATCAGGCCATATTTGTCAAAACTTTCAAACCAGATTTCAGAAGGAGACGGCATATCTTCACTGCCAATCAGGTTGATGTTCGCTTCTGCCATCAGGCGGGCTTCATCATAGATACGTTTTTCAGATTCCTCCAACAAGATGTCCGGCTGTATCCAACCGCCCTTACAGAATATCCGCTTGCCATTCACATAATATACACGACCACATTCATCTCCCACCCGGTTCAGTCCACTTGCCACCTCACGGATTCCGAAATCAAACTCTTTGGTATCGGACACTTTTCCACCGATGCTAAAAGACAGTTTCATGTGATGCAAGTATTGCTCGCCATACCCATTCGGATACCACAAATACGGGTTTTCTATCAGCAAGGAAGGAAAGTCCTCAGGGGTCAGTTCCACTACTTTTCTCTCACCGGCACGCAGGGCTACTTTCTTCGTCAGCTTGATTGGCTTGAGGTATCCCTCCATATGCTTGGTATAAGTGGGAAATTTGACTTCGTTGATTAATGTAATCCAAGCATTCACCTTTCCCTCAACAAGCTTTGCAGAGGTATTCCTCACTTCAAGTTTAATGTTGACCTTTGCAAGCCCAGTGTCAACCTTCATAGGCATGGTAGTGGACTTTGGTAAAGTAGTGACAACAAAAGGATTTTCAATCAACACCTCGTCCGTGGCTTCCACTATCACTTTCTGGTAGATACCCATATTCCGGTCGCGAACCACGGGAGCGCAATCCCAGCCACCGGATATCTTCAATGTCTCATCCTTAAAGATATCGTAGGAATGTCCGCGTACAGGACCGAATACTTTCAACTGGGTGCCGGGAGTCGGGACGCCCGGATGATCCACCTGATAAATTTTTATCGCAATACAATTGTTAGCTCCGGCATGGGCATATCCGGTTATATCAAGTTTAAAGCGACGAAACATACCCACAATATCTTTTTTATCAGCAACCTGACGACCATTTACCCAGACATCTGCCCGGTAGTTAATGCCGTTCAAGATCAGCCATACTTCTTGCCTTTATATGATTTGGGAAGAACAACTTCCGTACGATACCAGTATGGATCTTGCCAAGGATTACGGCCACTTTTCAGGTAGTTGTATTTAGATAGGTCCATCCGGACATTAAATTCATCCGACACATCCGGAATCAGGTAATTATTCAGGCCGATTCTCGATCAGGATATACGTTTTCCTTCACCAAAGCGTTCAACACGGTAGTGGGCACAGTGGCCTGATACCATCCGGCAGTGGGATAAGCCAATTGCGAGACCTCAGCAGATCCGACGTTTAGCTCGGAAGAATTGATAATCTTCCAATTCTCCAGTTCAAGAGATTGGGCATTGACGAACAACATGTTACATATCAACAGTATAAAAAAGAGTTTTCTCATAGTTTCTTGTTATTTTAATATTAATGCAGCCGCACCAATAAATCCGGCATTGTCTCCCAAGGCAGCTGGCAGCAAAGTAATATGCCGATCAGCTGAACGACAAATGAATTTACGAAATAGCCACTCTGCCTTGTCCCAGTATAAATCGGAAGATTTCAGAACAGATCCGCCTATGATGACAATTTCGGGATCGGTAATATTCACTGTCCATGACAAAGCATGAGCTAATGCCTGGGCAAAAACATCCCATACCTGCAAAGCCATTTTATCACCGGACCGTGCCAGTTCGGCTATACGATAAGCCGGCAACTCCTCCTTTGTATATTCTTTATAAAGACGGGTGACGGCATTGCCGGATACATAGTCTTCCAATATCCCTTCTTTATAAGGTGAAGTCCATACTTCTCCAGCACAACCGGAATGCCCACGCCATACTTTTCCTCCATTAATCCAAGCACATCCTATCCCCGTTCCTAAGGTAAAACCTAGGACTGAACCGGCATTCCGACCCGCTCCCCATAATGCCTCTGCATAAATCAGCGCATTGGCATCATTATCAAGGATCACCCGCAACGGAAATACTTGTTCAACGGTGTCTTTCAACGGGAAATAGTTCAAAGTGGGAAGATTCTCAACATCCAGCAGTATACCTTTATCTATATCGAGAGGTCCGGTACACCCGATACCAATGCCCTGAATATCGTAATCCGCAGCATCAGCCAGAATATTTTTCAACAGAGAAAACAAATTGGCAATAATCACTTCGCCGGGTTCTTTCGGATTAGTTGCAATAGTACGGGGAGAAGCATAAACCAATCCCTCTCCGCCAACAATACCCGCACTGATCTTTGTGCCTCCGATATCGACTCCTATGGCTGCCTTTCTTCGTCCCATCATTATTCTATTGAAGTCACTTTAGCACCATGTGTAAAACTGCCGGGCACCAGTTCCATTTCTTCCGCCCAAGCATTCACTATCAGCTGAACAGGAACAATGGACGGAATTGCAAACAAATCAGGGTCTCCGCAATGAACATTGATTTCCAGCAAATTCACACTTTCAATGCCGGAGGAGATATCCGATACCAGGATCACTTTACCATTAAAAGACAGAACATCAGCCACAAGCCTGATGCTCTGCCGATAAACACCGGACCGTGAATGCGAATAAATGATACAGATAAAGCCAGGGCCTACCATCTCCAGTGGACCATGCGAAACTCACCGCCCAACAAAGCTGAAGCCGGAGTCTTGGTAGCCTCCATAAACATCAGGCGGTTTGGGCAAACGCTTGCAAAAACCGTACCCCTGCCTATCACTTGAACAAACGGATGCCCACTTAAAAAAGCGACCGAACGGGATAAATAAATCCCCCCTTTCTCAAGCTGAAGACCGACTTCCCGAACGACACTATCTAAAAGAGCATTATCTACCTGCGACCATCCAATGCTCCTGCAAGCAGATACACTACCAGATAGGTGGTGATAAATGTCTTCGTAGATGTCATTTCCTCCCTCCCAGCCTTACATAGCAGACTGAGAGTAGCCATCGCCGCTAAAGAACTTCCAGACTCATTTGTGACCCCAACCACTGTCAATCGTGAATGATGCCGTTCACCAAGTTGTTTAAGCAATTCAATCACCTCATAGCTCTCGCCTGACTGTGAGATGGCAACCAATAAAGTGCGCTCTGTCAGAACTGAAGACTGAAAATGCAATAACTCGCCGGCATTGATAGCAAAAGCGGGTATATTATAAGCGGTCATCATGATCGCGGCAGCTTGTGATACAAAATAAGAACTTCCCATACCGGTAAGTACTATTTTGTCATAGTCACCGGTTGTCCACAGAGTACAGACAGCATCCAAACGCTCCTTCCCTTCTCTTGAATGATAATAGCCAAGAGTACGTTCCAACATTTCCGGTTGTTCTTGTATTTCTTTGATGACTGATTCATAAAAAATATTTGTTTTTTATTGATTAAACACTACCAATTCCGCCAATGAGCTATTTTATTGCATCAACAACACATCTCTATTAGGATAAACAGATATAGATAACAGCGCTTCATCACTTTCTTTTTTATTTACGTTTTTTATTCCTATATTTCAGTTCTTTCAAGTATTTCATATATCCATTGAATAAATCAATGGTACGAGCCTCGCCTATGCGAATAGACATTTTGGGGTCATTGAACACACCGGGGAACTGATAGCAAAGAATTTTCTCAAAATTATCAAACAGATTCAGGTCGCGAATTATCTCTTCAACCGGACGTGGATACAAAGAATTGTCTGGATTAAAGAGGAATACTTCCAAATCAAACCAGAAATGAGCGTTTGCATCATCACATGCCTTTTGCAACATATCAGCAGCCTGCTTACCTGTCAAATCACCTTCCGGCATACGAGCAAAGCCAAATGGGCATAAAATGTCCAGATAGTTTAAAAGTTCCGGATAAGTATCCATACCATTAGGTACTTCAAAACTGTTGGTTGCCAACATCACCGGTTTACCCGGAGCAAAGCTATTACAATAAGCCTTAAACTCCTTAAAGAAATTCACGATATCATCTTTTCTCTTTTTACGTATTTCGGGCAGTTGTTCCCAATTATCTAAACCGCCTCCACTTTCTTCAGACACATAAAAAGCATAAAAAGATTCGTGATGTCCATACATGTCCCAAAGTTCTTTGGCCACACGTTTATGCCACTCCAAAGATTCGGGAGTAAAATCGAACCAAGCAAACATACCCACGCCCATCAACACGTTCATACCTTGTTTATCAGCCTCGGATAGAATAGCTTCTATTGGGTCTTTAGCCGCAATATCCATGCGTCCGGGATATAACTTAGATGGATAAAAAGCTTCCCTTGGTAATTATTCTACATTTGTAGAATGCTTACCCACATATTGTTCATTACGGAAAACTTCTTGAATAACCATCATATTCATATCCAACTTATTCATTGAACGAACCAATTCGCGCCATTGATTATCGGTCATCTTCTTAATATCCTGATTCCAATGCTTTCCTTCAGTTTCACTCCAATGATAAATACCCGCCCATGCCCCAGATATTTGCTGTATGGAACGAATGTCCGACTGAATAACTTCGATTGAATTTACTTTCCGATATACGTTACCGCTTTCGGTAACCTTCAAGATCACCTTATGCTTTCCAACCTTATCCGCTGTAGGAATCACCACCTTCACCACATCCGATTTACCGGCAGCAATGTTCAACATGGTATCACAGAGCAGAGCAGATGCTTCTTCCTTCCCCCAATATAAAGAAACCTGATAAGTCTGTTCTACAGAGCTCTTATTTACAATTCCTCCACGAATATCTAACTTGACTTTATTCGTAATCTTTCCAGGTGGAATCAAGATCAAATCTATTAAGTCACCAGCTTGCACGCCTAGAGTACACAGCAGTGTAAAACAAAACAATAATATATTTTTCATGAATACAAAAAAGGTTTAACGAAATTTGCAATTAAACAATCTGATTAATAGAAACTATTTGGGAAAGTAACAAACGACTCTATTTCATTATTAGCAATCCGAATATAGGTATCAAACTTACGTTCACCTTCACGCAAAACAATGACGCGTGCGCCATTGGATGCCAAATCGTTATAAACTGTATTACCACCGGTATAACGACCATAAGCCAACAATACTTCCTTATAAGCCACAGCATAATCGTTATTATGATCGTGACCGACAAACATCCCCATTACATCTCCACACTCTTTAACCGAAGTAAAAAAGCCGGAATTGGTAGTAGGGCAACATACCATTTCAGCCTTGCAACCAAACATGCGATTTTTGTCTTCCATCAAAGCATCCTTATATTCAGGAATAGCAATGTGGAAGAAAGCCAATGCAGGCAGCGGAGTACCGCCATTATTTTCTGTAAACGTCTTGCTTTGTTCACGATACCAAGCAATCTGATCAAATTTAATCCAATCATAACCAGGGACAGACTTTACCTGAGTATAAGAGTGCGAGTCAATACAATACAGGAGAGCTGCATCCTTATTCTTATCGGTAGAAGACTTCACAGTCAGGACATAGTCCGGAGCCACATCCCCAATACGAACAGGCATCAAATTACCCTTTTTCTTTGAAATGTAATCATACAATTCCTGACGTGTATGATCGTATTCATCATCATGATTACCAAATACTACTGCATAAGGTATATTACGACGAATACATACATCCAATACTATATCCCATCCTTTAAAAGATTCATTGGACACAACCGCATCTCCAGTAAAAACTACACAATCAGGATGTTCTGCATCCAACACTTCATTCATTCTATCCAATGCTATCTGAGAATTGGCTTGATCATCGTATTTATAATGAACATCGGTAAACTGAACGATTTTAAAATCTCCATTTTTACCAAATTTCAATGTCTTTGGCTGTGCCCAAACTGAACATACATTCAACACTGCCAACAAACAAAACAATATTTCATTCATCTTCATTTTTGCTATATATTAAACCCCAAGTTTTGGATTGTCCAAATTGATTAGTATGATTCATTAATCTTTTAGAAATCACGTAAGGCAAAACCTCATAAATTATACATAGGGTGAGAATGAGCCTCACCCTATGTCAATCTGCATTATCCGGCAGATTTTAGTTCTAAATACTCACGGTAACAGATTATTTTCCTTTAAGTAAATTTTATATCCTTCATAGTTATTGGTTCCCTTCTTAAAGGTAACCCAACTGAAGTTGGTGATGTGTTCTGTAAAGAGACCTGCCACCAACAACTGTTCTTTCAATTCAGCCCAATCTTTCGCCTTATAAGGAACATTCGGACAGTTACAGCTTTTGAAAGATTCGATATCCACACCAAATATAACCCCATTCTCATCACAAGCTTTTTTAACTTCAGCATACCAGTTAGGCAAATCCACATCAAAGTCAACCAAACAACGGCCACCAATATCTTGTAAATAAAGATGGTCAATATTCGGAGTCTGTTTGAAAATACGTCCGAACCATTGTCCACAAAGATCAGCCGGCAAACCTCTCCATAAAGCAGGAGCAATAGATACTGGCTTATTGGATTTAGTCTTGATATAAGAAGCAACACCTTCCAAATACTTAGCCAGCATAGAAAGTGCCGGTTCTTGTTGCCATCCTACCGGATAAGAACCATCATGGAATTCTTCGGTGATGTACCAACCTACCAGACAAGGATTGTTTCCAAATTGTTCATAAACCTCATCAAACAACATCTTATTCCGTTCTGCATTGATGTTGTATTTAGTAGGATCAGTAGGGTCGGTCTTGCTATAATCACCCGGATACAATCCCAAAATGATTTTCATACCATTGCGTTCAGCAGCTTCAAACATTTTATCGATGATGTCACACTTCACTTGTACCCAGGGCAAATTAGTGTTCTTATAGAAAGATACATTGGTTTCATCATGATTACCGGTAAACTGCTGAGAATACTGAATAATCCACGTATCAATACCCACTTCTTTACTATCTCTAAATTGCTGATCCCAATCTTCATTCTCATACGCATCTTTATTCAACTGAATAAAAATACTTGAGAACTTAGGTGTACCTCCCTTTAATTCATAAGAGGTGAGCTGCTCCAAGTTATCAATTTGGCATTCTCCTTCCCAAGCCTTGCCGGAAGTATTTTCAATTTCAATACGGAAGCCCTCGTTGCGATTCATGAGCAGCGTATCAGATTGGGTACCTTCACCCTTCTTGTACAATTTAAATGCACTATAAGGCATAATCAAACGAGTCCAACCATCTTTCAACAAAATTTCAGTATCTTCATAAGCAAAATAAGACCAACGTCTGCGAGTGTAATCGTGAGGAGCTTCTGCGCTAAATTGCTTTTCGTCTTCCATAATGATAAAACGGAAAGTAGCATTCTGATTATGGCGGTTACCTTTACCCAAATGGATAATCCTAGGGATGGAAAGACAAGTCTACACGATAATCACCCCAACACTGCTGAAAGTAAACCTTTTCAGGTGTACCGTCTTCGGATTGTCCTGTAAAGTTATACATCAGCTTAAAGCTGCCTGCCCCTTCTTTGGGGTCATCTCCTAATTCATAATCCAAGTAAGCTTTGCCAGCTTCTTTATCTGGATTAGAAATATCATAAATCTCACAAGCTAATTCATCATAAGGGTTAATAGACTTCACAGCCTTAGTATGATTGATAATCTGTTGTTTCTCTAGAATCAAATCATAACCATCGATTCTATATCCTTTATGTATGTCATCACTGCAGGATACAAATGCCAAAAACAGTGCTGATATTGATAATAAAAATGATCTTTCCATAATTGAATTTTCAAACTGTTAATTACATGTTTCATTTATAAGAAATACTTCTCGCAGTATTCAACCATTCCTAAAGCATAACATTCGCTATGCTTTAGAACTGGCACTAAATACTATTGCGGATAATAATTCATCTTATACATTCTGATTCTTGACTCGTTTGTATCATAGCCAACAATAGTAGATGCAATATAGATATCATATCCTGTAGAAGTGGCTTCCTTATAGACTGCAATATCTCCCCAACGATTATAGTTGGTAGGTGCAATCTCATCACCACTGAACAAACAGAATTTATCGTAACCATCATCTTCCGGAGAAAGTTCCATCATGCTACGCTTAGTAATTTCAAACACCTTAACTCTGGCATTTGCCCAAGCTGTATAACCTTGTTCTATGAATGCTACAAATACATCATTGTTTACAGTAAACACCTTAAAGTCCAAAATCTTATAGACATGACTTTGAGGATTCATCTCGGTAACTTCCATATACGGTGAGAAGATGTGAAAACGACTACCCTTCTTACCTTCTTGTGTTTCATCATCTTCATCTGCTGTAGAAGGGGAATAGAATGACAAATAATGATCGGAATCATCATCCAATGAAGCACGTTGTACTTGAGCACGATCCAGTTACCACCAGCAGGTCCGTAACGCAATGTGTTCGGTTGATTAGCAGGAGTTACCAATTCTCCATCCTGCAATTCCCAATAATAAATAGTCATCATTCCTGGAGCCATACCATAAATAAATGCTTTACCTGAAGTTACATCTCCTATAACGCTGAATTCATAACCCAAATCATCCGGACAACCATCCCTGCTGTATAATCCAGCAACAATATGTGTTCTTTCTTGGTTTCATCATAATAATATACCATAAATCCAGCACCATACGTATTATCACGAGCGGTCACCAAATGACCGGCATCGTCAGTATCAGCTTTCATCATAAATGAGCGAGCTGCCTCGATAGTAGTAACTGAAGAACCTGTCTTCATATCATAACGATAAATCTTTCCATCGTACTCTTGTACATTCAATCCCTGAGCATTGATAGCCAAACCAGTGATATTACGGCTAGCAATATTCAACTCAACGGCATTTTTATCCCACAACTTACTGAAGCGTGTTTTCGGAGGCGTGGGTAAAATTCGAATCGTATTGTGATGTTTATTACCATTTACATCAATAACAGTAACAAATACAGGATTGGTGAAATCTGTTTCGCCCTTAAATGGATTTTCCATATAACAGTTGTGTTCCAGACTCACTGTACACATCAAACGAGTCAAATCCAAAGGAGCGTCATCTGTAGTAGGCACCTTTACTGTGATTTCTTCATTTTCCTCATAAGGACCTTTCTTTGTAGCCGAATATTCTGCAGGATTACCCGGAATCTTAATAGTAACATTCAACAAACCATTGACTTGATCTGTTCGTCCTTCAGCCAAATCAGGAGACTCACAAGAAGCCAAGGCTCCTATAAACAGACATGCTAATATCGTAAGTTTATTCAATAATTTCATAACCTTAAATTTAATTATTTCCACTCATCAAATTGTTCACATGCAGTGTTCTGTTGCAATTCCGACAACGGAATAGGAAAACGATTGTATTTTTCCAAATATACACGCGTAGAACCGGCATCACAATCCACTACTTTATATTCATAAGTACCTTCACTAGTCTTGGTGGGTTTGATTCCCTTCATATGAACATCATTCAGCAATGTTGTACCCAATCCCCAACGGCGGATATCCCAAAAGCGATGTCCTTCAAAAGCCAACTCAATCATTCTTTCATGACGAAGCAATTTCATAAACTCAGTCTTGTTCTTAGCAGATTTTGCAGGCAAATCAACTCTGGCACGCACTTCATTCAAGGCCTCCAATGCTGCAGGAATATCCCTTGTTCTGCCATAGCTTCTGCATAAATCAACAAGACTTCAGCATAACGCATATAGTAATACGTCAAGTCCGTTGCTCTTATGCCATTCTTAGGTAAATTCTCATCAAACAACTTGCGCATATAATAACCAGTACAGGTAGTACCACCTCCTAATGCATAACCATCGTTACATCCCTCATAGGTATAAAGCGTTTGCCCCTTCCAAGGTGCACCGTTATAAAGAATCGATGCATAGAAACGCGGTTCACGACCTACATACGGATTCGCTTTCATTGTAGGATCAGACCAACTGAACTCACGTCCATCTGCCATTTCGTAAGCAGATACCAAATCCTCAGTAGGACTGGCTTCTGCATAACCTCCATCGCTGGGTGGACAATAAAAATAATCAAACGAATAGTCCATCTCATCATCATAAGAATAACCACATTCTATAATACTTTCATTATTATCTACACGCGCACTTCTTCTGTTCATGAACAATTCACCGTAACCTTTATCTGGACGGCTAGGATTCTTATACAAAGCATAACCTAACTTCTTCACTTCCAAAGCAGCATCGGATGCATCTTTCCAACGTTGCGCATAAAGCATGGCACGAGCAACATTCCCCAAGCTGCACCTTGAGTGACACGTCCAGTATGAGTAGCTTCTCCCCAAGGATCTTTGGTAGCATCATCCCAACGCTTGGCAGATATTTCGCAGCAAACGTCAAGTCTTCATAAATGAAATCCCAACATTCTTCAGGAGTACAACGAGCATGGTTCTTTTCTCCCATTACCGGAAGTTCCTTATGCAAGATAAAGCTGGCACCAAATCTTTTAGCCAAATCAAAATTCACTAATGCACGGAAAAAACGGGCCTCAGCCTCAGCTTCATTAGCTATGCTCTCTGGAAAATTACCTCTATGTTCTGCCAAGTTATGCAAGAATCTACAGCAAGATAGTTGCCATGTATGACGGTTATCCCAATTATTGAAAGGATTAGCGGCAGGAGTAATCGGAGCAGATCCAAAAACAAACAGGTTTTCTGAATCACGTGGCCCATTCATCTTTAGAATATCCGTACATGCATCATTCTCTACCTCACTTCCGTAATAACCTCCAATCAACGAATAAAAGCCATTTAAATTTAAACGTAAATTGTCAACATTTGACCAGGCTACATCCTCTGAATAACTATCCGTCAAAATTGGGTCGATATTACACCCCATCAATGACAGCATTGCGAATGCAGTAACAGCAAGAATTTTATTTTTTGATTTCATTTTCTTCATTTTTAGAATGTAACATTTAATCCCAATTCATACGTACGTTGTTGTGGATAGTATCCTTGATTAACACTCGGCATTTCAGGATCCAAATGCTTCAAATGGGAAATGTTAACAAGTTACCACCAGAAACATAAAAACGTACTTTTTTAATGCCTGCCGGTGTAACCCATTGAGATGGCAATGTGTAACCAATCTGCATACTTTTCAAACGTATGTAGTACCATTTTCCACCCACCAAGAAGACATTTTACCACCATTATCCCGTGAAACAATACCCAAACGAGGATATTCTGCATCCGGATTATCAGGACGCCAAGAGTTTTCCACCAAATAGTAAGGAGTATTACCATCACAATAAAAAGGTTTTGTATAGAAAGTATTATCGTAACCTACATTCGCATACATTCCACAGAGATTCACATCAAACAAAGCCGCACCTTGCCACAACATAGAGAAATCTATACCTTTCCACTCAGCTCCGATATTTAAACCAAACATCATTTCCGGTGTACTACTACGACCGATGGGTACTCTATCCTGATCATAGGTAATCTTACCATCACCGTTGATATCTTTCAGTTTAATATCACCAGGAAGTGTAGGACCATAAACTGCGCTGTGTGCAATTTCTTCTTCCGTCTGGAACAAGCCTTCTGCTACAAATCCCCAATACTCACCCATCGGACGTCCAGTACTACGCATATAATTAGGTACATTAGGATCTTCTGTCATTTTTAAAATCTTATTACGTGCCCATGAAATGTTACCACGAACATTGTAGCTAAAATTTTTAATACAATTATGGTGTGTCAACACCAATTCAAAACCACGATTATCATGAGAGCCATAATTCGTATAAGCAGGATAATAATCTCCCAAAGAAGGTGGGAAGCTGGCAGACTGCGATTCCAATGAACGGGTTGTCTTCATGTAGAACACATCTAATTCTACCCCCAACAGGCCATTCCACATACTTGACTCAATACCCACATTATACGTATCTGTCAACTCCCATTTCAATAAGGGGTTAACTGGACGACTGATACCCAAATACTTTTGAGGTGTATTACCGAACAAAACAATAGGGTCTGTAGACAAACTAGCGGTTGAAAAATAAGTCATTGTATTACTAATAGCTCTATCACTACCCAAACGTCCTGCCGATGCGCGAATCTTCAAATTTTCCATAAAAGGAACGGCTTCCTTAAAAAAGTCTTCTTGAGAAACACGCCATCCTACAGAGACACCGGGAAATACACCCCATCTGTACTTCTTAGGCAAGGCCGTCGAAGCATCGATTCTACTTGTTATTTCCAATAAGTACTTATCATCATAAGAATAATTCAAACGCAAAACATAACCGGCACGTTTATCTATGCCATGACCACCCTTCACCAAATTATCGTTAACTTTTTGTCCCCATGACATATCCATGATATCGGTAATAGGAAAATCTTCTCTACCCGCTGATAAACTTGAAAATTTAGAATTTGTAAATTCATACAAAAACAAACCAGATACAGCATGTTTCCCGAAGTTATTAGCGTATTCAATCGCTGGCTGAATGGTATATTCCTCTGTTTCAGTAAACCACTGGTTCAAGGACGCTGTACTAGCAATTCTGCCTTTTTCAACCCCCCAACTACGAGTACTTTGATTCCAACAATTCAAATCATAAGGCAAAAAATATTTCTTACGCATAGCATAATGCTTCACATATGAACCATTCAACTTCACACTTAATCCTTTAACTGGCAATTGCCACTCCATAGAGACATTTCCTTGGAAATAAGTTTTCTTATTAGTATTCTTACCAGAAAGGTCACGAGCGGCAATAGGGTTGTTATTACCGTTACCATCCAAGTTCAAGCTACCGACAGGAAGACCGTTGTATTCAGAGCGCAAGTAAGGGTAAGACAGCATAGCCTGCTGGAAAATAGAAGCATAAGTACCGGACCGGCACCAGCCCCGGCTCGCTATCTGTAGAAACATAACCAGACAAGCCTAAAGACAAATCAAAATTATCGGTAATCTTTGCATCCATATTGGAACGGAAGTTATACTTATCATAAGAAGTTTTATCAATGATACCCTTTTGATTATAAGCTCCAACAGAAGCAAAGAACTTTAATTTATCTGTACCACCTGATACAGATACATTATTAGTATAAGTAGGAGCAACATCTTTGAAAAGCAAATCAAACCAATCGGTATTACCATATACCTGTTCGTCAGAGCCAGGATTTTCAATACGAGCTATTTCATCAGCGGAAAAGCGCAAACTTTCTTCTGCTACTCCATCCATACGCTGTGCTGTATTGTACCAATACGCAAAATCGGGACCATTTAGGAATTCCGGAAAATTTGTATTCTGACTTAAAGTAACCGAAGAATTCACGGTAACCGTAGGCTTCTGTACTGTACCACGTTTCGTAGTCACCAAAATAACACCGGCAGCAGCGCGCACACCATATACAGCAGCTGCAGTAGCATCCTTCAAGATAGTAATTGATTCTACTTCATCTTGTGAGAATGAGGGAAAATAGTCCGTTACAACACCATCGACAACAATCAAAGGGTCACCGTCACCAGCACCATTACCACGGATATACAAACTAGATCCATCTTGACCCGGTTGACCACTGCTCTGCTTTGTAATCAAACCCGGCAAACGACCGGCCAACATATTAGAAAGAGAACCACTAGGAGCCATCTTCAATTCTTTGTTACCTACTTGAGAGATAGCACCGGTAACACTACCTTTCTTCTGTGTACCGTAACCTACCACTACTACCTCGTCCAGCAGTTCTGAGTCTTCTTTCAAAACCACCTTCAAAAGTTTTCGACCTTTCAAAGTCACTTTTTGGGTAGTATAACCCACATAAGAAAAGGTTAAGATTTCCCTTGTGTTCGGCACGGTAATAGAGAAATGACCATCCACATCGGTCACCGTACCTGCCTTACGATTCTCTGTAAACACAGACACACCAATCAACGGATTATCCATCTCGTCGAATACACTACCCTCTACCTTCACCTGAGCATTAGCGCCAGCACTAATCAAAGCAAATAACAAGAATAGCCAACAAAAATACTTGTTTTTCATTTTATATTAGAATTTTATTAATTAGTATCATTTCTTATCCAAATAAATGTATTCCAATGTCTTCCAACATTGATAGAGTCCTCTTGGCACATGGAAACAGCCTTTCCACTTTCCACCCTTCAACGGTAAGAGCACTTCCCCACGACGGTTCAGATAACCATACCATTCAGGATGTTCGGCATCCTTAAAATGCGTCCATGTGTAATCGTGTACTTTTTCAAACCATTCCAGCATCTTTCATCGCCTGTAAACTGATAACCTTTCAACATGGAAATTCAAAGGTTTCAATGT
>ENA-OQCX01000424-OQCX01000424.1-human-gut-metagenome-genome-assembly--contig:-NODE-424-length-21841-cov-3.143778_pt1 | contig 21841 bp, 32 predicted proteins | sample MGYA00242762_ERZ504587 | MGnify/ENA primary metagenome ERZ504587 (study PRJEB26092, sample SAMD00036337) | human gut metagenome | host: Homo sapiens | study: EMG produced TPA metagenomics assembly of... | reverse complement strand
TCCTGGAACCTATATCGGCAAAGGCAAGATTGAAGAAGTGGCATCCCTTTTACGCGCTCTGGATGCCAATGGAGTCATCTGTGATGATGAACTTTCTCCGGCACAGCTGAACAATCTGGAACGGGAACTGGACTGCAAGGTTATGGACAGAACCCTTCTGATCCTGGATATTTTTGCAGGACGTGCTGTATCCAGTGAGGGTAAGATCCAGGTCGAACTGGCGCAGCTTCGTTATCGTGCGGCGCGCCTCGTCGGACTTCGAGAATCCCTGTCCCGTCTGGGCGGCGGTATCGGTACGAGAGGACCTGGAGAGAAGAAACTGGAAACAGACAGACGACTGATCCGTACCAGGATCTCTGCACTCAAGGCAGAACTTGCACAGGTGGAGAAACACAGAGAACTGATCCGCGGTAAGCGTTCCAGAGGAAACCTCAAGACAGCGGCGATCGTCGGATATACGAATGCAGGAAAGTCCACTCTTTTGAATACACTGACAGGAGCGGGGATCCTGCAGAAGACAAGCTTTTTGCCACGCTGGACCCGACAACGAGAGTGCTCGAACTCAAGGACGGACAGCAGATCCTGCTTACAGATACGGTAGGATTTATCCGTAAACTGCCGCATCATCTGGTAGAAGCTTTCAAGAGTACACTGGAAGAAGCAAAATATGCAGATTATATCATCCACGTGGTGGATGCATCCAACCCGCAGGCGGAGCTTCAGATGTTCACAGTTTATGAAACTCTCCGGGAACTGGGAGCGACCGGCAAAAAGATCGTTACACTTCTGAACAAACAGGACCAGGTAACAGGAAGCGGTATCCGTGATCTCAAAGCGGATTATACTGTGAAATGTTCTGCACGAACAGGAGAAGGTCTGGATGAATTTAAGGACGTCCTTGCGAAACTTCTGGCGGAGGATCAGATCTATCTGGAGGAATTGTACCCGTACAGTGAAGCTGGCAAGATCCAGAAGATCCGTGAGTTTGGAAGCCTTCTCTCAGAAGAATATCGTGAAGATGGAATTTTTGTAAAGGCACGTGTACCGGCAGAAATCTTTGTTTCTGTGATGCCGAAATAACGTGCGAAAAGCCCGAAAATACGGGCAAAACCGGCAGATATCATAAGAAAAATATAACAAAAACAAACACTATATAGTTGTGAAATGATTAACATGACACAATATATAGTGTTTTTTATATATTGACGCAAAGGGCATAGTTTGATACAATAGGTCTACAGCGCATGACAGGGAGGTATGGTGTAGCATGTTTCAGGTAGTTAAACGTGACGGAGAGATCGCAGACTTTCAGATGTCCAAGATCACTTCAGCCATTGACAAAGCATTTGACGCAAAAGAAAAAATTTACAGTAAGGATATGATCGATCTTCTCGGACTTCGGGTTACGGCAGACTTTCAGAATAAGATCCAGAACAATAAAGTAACCGTAGAGGACATCCAGGACAGCGTGGAGAACGTACTGATCCAGGCCGGATACAGCGATGTGGCAAAGGCATATATCCTTTATCGCAAACAGAGAGAAAAGATCCGTAATATGAAATCAACGATCCTCGACTACAAAGAAATCGTAGACAGCTATGTTAAGGTCGAGGACTGGCGAGTAAAAGAAAATTCAACAGTAACATATTCCGTCGGAGGTCTGATCTTAAGTAACTCCGGTGCAGTAACAGCCAATTACTGGCTTTCAGAGATCTATGATAACGAGATTGCAGAAGCGCACAGAAATGCAGATATCCACATTCATGATCTGTCCATGCTGACAGGCTACTGTGCAGGATGGTCTCTCAAGCAGCTGATCCAGGAGGGACTTGGCGGAATCGAGGGCAAGATCACATCCGCCCCGGCGAAGCACTTAAGCGTTCTGTGTAACCAGATGGTCAATTTCCTTGGGATCATGCAGAATGAATGGGCAGGAGCACAGGCATTTTCTTCTTTTGATACTTACCTTGCTCCGTTTGTCAAGGCAGACGGACTTGCTTATCCGGAAGTCAAGAAGTGCATTGAATCCTTTGTTTATGGCGTAAATACCCCAAGCCGCTGGGGAACACAGGCACCGTTCTCCAATATCACACTTGACTGGACCGTTCCGGACGACCTCGCAGAGCTTCCGGCGATCGTAGGCGGCAAGGAAATGGACTTCAAGTACAAAGACTGCAAGAAAGAGATGGATATGGTCAACAAGGCATTCATCGAGACAATGATCGAGGGTGATGCAACGGAAGAGGATTCCAGTATCCGATCCCGACCTATTCCATTACGAAAGATTTTGACTGGTCAGATACAGAGAACAACCGTCTGTTATTTGAAATGACAGCGAAATACGGAACTCCGTATTTTTCAAACTATATCAACAGCGATATGAAACCGAGCGATATCCGCAGCATGTGCTGCCGACTTCGTCTTGACCTTCGTGAACTCCGCAAGAAGAGCGGCGGCTTCTTCGGCTCCGGTGAGAGCACAGGTTCTGTCGCGTGGTGACGATCAATATGCCGAGGATCGCATACCAGTCCAGGACACCGGAGGAATTTTACCGCAGACTGGACCGCTTGATGGATATTTCCGCGAGATCACTGCATATCAAGCGTGAAGTGATCACGAAACTTCTGAATGAGGGACTGTATCCGTACACCAAGAGATATCTGGGAAGTTTTGACAACCACTTCTCGACAATCGGTCTTGTAGGAATGAATGAAGCTGGTCTGAATGCGAGATGGCTCGGATGCGACATGACTGATGAACGTACTCAGAAATTTACCAAAGAAGTTCTGACACATATGCGTAACCGACTTTCTGATTATCAGGAGGAATATCCGGGAGAACTCTTTAACCTGGAGGCGACTCCGGCAGAGTCCACCGCATACCGTCTGGCAAAACATGACCGTAAACGCTGGCCGGACATCCGTACAGCAGGAAGCAAGGGCGACACACCGTATTACACAAACAGTTCCCATCTTCCGGTCGAATTCAGCTCTGATATCTTTGATGCACTGGATATCCAGGACGAGCTTCAGACGTTGTATACTTCAGGAACTGTATTCCATGGATTCCTCGGAGAGAAACTTCCGGACTGGAAAGCAGCAGCATCTCTGGTACGCAAGATCGCAGAGAACTACAGACTGCCGTATTACACGATCTCACCTACCTACTCCGTATGCAAGGAACATGGCTATCTGAGCGGTGAGCACTTTACCTGTCCGAAATGCGGCAAGAAGCAGAAGTTTACAGCCGTATTACAGGATACTATCGTCCGGTACAGAACTGGAACGATGGTAAGGCACAGGAATATAAGAACCGTACTTTATATGATGTGATGCATTCTTCACTCAAGAAGGTACACACCAGCATGGTGACAGTGACAGAGGATGATGTCAAAGTAGAACCGGTGGAAACACATAAATACCTGTTTACTACAAGTACCTGTCCGAACTGCCGTATGGCCAAGAAAATGCTGGAAGGCGAAGATCTGGAGATCATTGATGCAGAGAAGAATCCGGACATGGCGCGCCAGTTCGGGATCATGCAGGCACCGACTCTGGTCATCACAGATGGAGAGCATCTTAAGAAATATGTGAATGCATCCAATATCCAGAAATATGTGGATGAAGAATTAGACTAAAATATCAGACCGTCAGGAGCACAAGAAATGTTTCTGACGGTTTACTTTTTGTATAAAGGTGAGTATAATGAAAAAAGTTAGTATATTTATACATACAGGACGAGGAGAGAGAAAATGATCAAACAGAATATCGTATTCATCGAAAACAAAGCAGGAAGCCTTCAGAAAGTAACAGGTCTCCTCAAAGAAGCAGGAATTGACATCTATGGATTTGCATGTTTTGATGCACCGGAATTTGCACTGTTCCGTATGGTGACAGACAAAGCAGATGAGGCAGAGAAGATCCTTACAGAGAATGGATATATGAACCGTGTGACAGAGGTCATTGCCGTAGACATCAAGGATGAAGTCGGCGGACTGAATGCTGTTCTTGAAGTTCTCGGAAACTGCAATGTAAACCTTGATTATATTTATACATCTTATCATAGAGGAAACAGTCTTCCGATCATGATCCTTCAGACAGACGATGTTTTTGTCACAGAAAACGTACTGACCAACAATGGCTTCCGTGTACTGAACAGTCTGGAGGGCTAAAAATCATCATGAACAGCACAGCTTTTAAGAAGGGACTCCATGACGGAGTCCCCATTGGTCTGGGATACTTTGCGGTATCCTTTACTTTTGGTATGATGGCGGTTGCAGGCGGGATCTCAATCGCCGCCGCCGTACTGATCTCACTGACAAACCTTACTTCAGCGGGACAGTTTGCAGGGATCGGGATTATTTTTGCTTCGGGATCTCTGTGGGAGATGGCACTGACACAGCTTGTTATCAACTTGAGATATTGTCTGATGTCATTCTCACTTTCCCAGAAACTGGAACGAGGTGTTTCTACAGGGCACAGACTGGCTGTTGCTTTTGGTGTGACGGATGAGATCTTTGGTGTCAGTGCCAGCCAGGAGGGGCGTGTCAGCCCATGGTACAACTATGGTGTGATGGCAGTTGCGATTCCAGGATGGACACTGGGTACTCTGGTCGGGGCAGTCTCAGGAAATCTTCTGCCGGATTTCCTGGTAAGTGCACTGAGTGTGGCAATCTATGGAATGTTCCTCGCAGTCATCATACCGCCGGCAAAGAAAAACAGAGCGATATTAGGTGTTGTGATCGGAGCAATGGCAGTCAGCACCATCTTTGCAGTTGTTCCGGTCCTGAATAAAGTTTCTGCCGGATTTGTGATCATCATTACAACCGTACTGGTAGCCGGAATCGCAGCATATTTCTGCCCGGTCCCGGAAGAGAAGGAGGCGTAGAGAGATGAAGCCAAATATATATGTTTATATCCTGGTCATGGCAGGTGTTACCTACCTGATCCGTATGCTTCCATTGGTCCTTTTTAAGAAGGAGATCACAAGCCCGTTTGTAAAATCTTTCTTATATTATGTGCCATATGCCTGTCTTGCTGCGATGACTTTCCCCGGCGATCCTGACAGCGACTGCAGGAGGAATCCTTTCCGGTGTGGTAGGACTTGTCGTGGCACTGATTGTCGCGTATAAGGAAAAGAGCCTTCTGACGGTGGCATTATTCGCATGTGCGGCGGTGTTTATTGCAGAAAGAATCATGGGATTTGTGATGTGAACAGGGAGAATGTACAGGGAAAAAGACACATTCTGCAAGATATCTGGAAGTTTTGTTGATTGACACTTCTCAGGGCGTATGGTAGTATGATAAATGCATATATTACGATGTTACGCTGAAGATAGTATAGGATATAAGCTGCAGCGTAATAAAACAGAGGAAGGAAATTATACGATGTTAGAGAATTTGAATTCGTATCTTGATGATCCGATTGACGGAAACAAACAGGATGATGAGGTAGAGATTGATCTGCTTGAGATTTTTAATGTGTTAAAATCCAAATTCCTGATTCTTCTGACAGCAGGTCTGCTGGTTGGCTGTCTCTGCGGATTATTCACGAAATTTGTAATGACTCCGGTATATACCTCTACATCAAGCATTCTGGTTCTGTCCAAGGAGACAACACTTACTTCTCTTGCTGATATTCAGCTGGGAACCAGTCTGACAAGTGATTACACCGTACTGATCAAGTGTACACCTGTTCTTGAACAGGTAATCAAGAACCTGGATCTGGATATGGATTCTGATGCTCTGAGAAAAAATATTTCCATAGAGAATCCATCCGACAGCCGTATTCTGGAGATTTCTGTACAGAATACAGATCCGGAGCAGGCAAAGAAGATCGTAGATGAGATCGCTAATGTAGCATCCAATTACATTGGAGATAAGATGGAGGTTATTCCGCCTAAGATCATTGAGATTGGTAAGATCCCGGCAGTTCAGTCTTCACCAAGCATGAAGAAGAATGTCGTAATGGGATTTATCCTTGGCGTGGTAGCAGCAGCAGCAATCGTAGTTGTGATCACAATTATGGATGATACTCTGAAATCAGAAGATGATATTGCGAAATATCTCGGCATTTCTGTTCTTGCAGTAGTTCCGGACAGAAAGGACTACGTCCACTACAAAGGCAAGAAACGCAGGAAAAAAAGACACTGATTTGGATGGAGGAATCTTATAAATGAGGAAAATTGCAATAAAAGATATCAGAAAGCAGGATTATTTCTATACAGAAGCAATCAAGACTCTTCGTACCAACATCCAGCTTTCAGGAAAGAGTATCAAGACGATCATGGTCAGTAGCTGCTTTCCGAATGAGGGGAAGAGCGATATTGTCCTTAGTATAGCTCAGGAGTTAAGCAGTATTGGCAAGAAAGCGCTTATTATAGACGGAGATATCCGTAAGTCTGATTTTGCGATCCGTCTGGGAGTTGAAGAGGAAGTAGTTGGGCTGTCTCAGTTCCTCAGTGGACAGGCAGAGGTCAAGGATCTTATTTATTCAACCAGTTACCCGAATTTACATATTATTTTCGGAGGACCGATTGCACCGAACCCGTCAGGCCTTCTCAGTGAGGATCTGTTCCGGACATTCATGAAGGAAATTCGGAATTATTATGATTATATCATTGTAGATACACCTCCGATCGGAAGTGTAATCGATGCAGCGGTAATTGCGAGATACTGTGATGGTGGGATTTTTGTCATTGAACCTGGTGTCGTAAGCTATAAGCTTGCACAGAAGTGCATCAAACAGCTTGAGAAGAGTGGATGCCGTATTCTTGGGGCAGTAATGAATAAAGTTGACACCAAGAAGGATAAGTATTATTCTTCCTATTATAAACATTATGGTGGCTATTATCAGAAACTGGCAACATCAGAACAGACAGAAAAAACACAATAAAAGAAAGCAGGTTAGAAGTGAGCTGGAACAGTAGAAGAAATAGTAAATTTACAAATATTATTCTGGTGATCATTTGTATTGCGTTGATTGTGGTTCTTTGGAGGACTGTTACTGACAAACCGCAAGGAAATGAAGCAGGAATCAGAACGTCTGCAGAAACTGTCAGAGAAGCAGGAGACAGGAATTGACAATTATGAAACTGTAAAGGAACATGCGTCTGAACTCAAAGAAGAAGCAGGTGAAGAAGACAGCACAGGAACTGCTGATACTTCCAAACAGAAGCAGGAAGCAGCGACAAATAAAGCGAAATCTTCGGATACTGATAAGACTTCAGAGGAAGACAAGACTTCTGATACAGACAAATCTTCAGAGTCCAAGGACAGTGAGACACAGAATGCTGATAAGAGTAATACAGCGTCCGGGGACAGTGAAAAGAAATGAAGACTAAGAGAAGAAGATCTCAGAGACAGAGTAGAGCAAGGATTGTGATTGTTGTCATTGTGATTATTCTGGTGGCAGCATTGTGTGTTGGATATTTTCTGTGGAAGCAGACACAGGGAGTTGTGAAGACCAGTACAGGTGCCAGTCAGGGGGAAACGGTCAGTTCATCAGACCAGAGTACTGTTGAGTATGAAGGAGCGACGTACCGTTACAATGATCATCTGAGCAATTACCTATTTATGGGAATTGATTCAACAGAAGAAGTCAGTGAGATGGAGAGTCAGTTGGATGCCGGACAGGCGGATTCTATTTATTTAGTATCTCTGGATCGGGCGACTGAGCAGGTGCAGGTACTTTCCATTCCACGTGACACAATTACAGAGATTGAGGTTTTTAACCCGTCAGGAATAAGTCTGGGAATGACGGACAACCATATTAACTTGCAGTATGCCTATGGAGATGGTAAGGAAGAAAGCTGTGAACTGATGAAAACAGCAGTTTCGAATCTTCTTCATGGTCTTCCGATTCAGGGATATTATTCTATGAACATCAGCGGTATCTCCGAGATTGGGAAGCTTGTAGGTGATGTGGAGATCGTTGTACCGGATGACAGTCTGGAAGAATACGATCCTTATTTCAAAGAAGGAGCAACCGTAGTTATCAATGGCGATAATGTAGAAGAATTTTTGCGTTATCGAGATTCGGGCAAGAGTCAGAGTGCACTGGTTCGCCAGCAGCGGCAGAAGACCTATCTGAAGGCTCTGATCCCGAAACTTCAGGAGAAGACACAGACAGATTCCTCTTTTGTGGGTAATATGCTGAATGATATCCAGCCTTATACCGTAACAAATATGGGAATGATGTGTTTGTCAAACTCCTGAATGCAGCAGGAAACAGTACACTGGAAACACAGACTGTTCCTGGTGAGGGCGTAGAAGGGGAATATTATGACGAGTATCATGTAGATGATGATGCACTTTACAAACTGGTTCTTTCTATGTTTTATAATAAGTTGTAAGAGATAGTTAGCACGTAAGTACTATTATCTAAATAAAAATCCCAAAGGAGAGATGAAAGATGAAGCTCAAAAAACGTATCATGGCATGTGTTGTTGCAGCAGCAGTAGTAGTTACTTCTGCAGTTACTGCAATGGCAGCAGGAAGTATCGACAAGACTGGTAAAGCAGACGGTTACAAAGTTGCAGTTGTAGATACAACTACACCTATTTACCAGGAAATTTCCAAAACTTACACAGTTCTTCCGGGCGCAGTTGTTGATGTAAACAAAGGCACAGATGTAATGAAAGATTTCATCGCAGCAGCAAAAGAAGAAACAACTGCAAACGCTAATCTGACAGAAGATCAGAAAGCAAATCTCTTAGAGATCGCTGAAAAACTTGAAGGAACAGAATTCGTAACAGCATTCTACTCCCTGACAGAAGATGAGAACTCTGATGTAACTATCGAAAAAACAGAGGATGGTAAATACAAAGTAACTCTTACTGTTCAGAACCTTACAAAAGACTTAACAGGACTCAAAGTTCTGGCTTACAATGCAAAAACAGGACTCTGGGAAATCGTTGAGATTCCGGCAGAAGATATCGATTTAGAGAACCACACAGTTACAATCACTCTGGAAGACATTTCTCTGTTCTCCATCATCTCTGATGCTCCGGCAGCTAAATAATTAGTTCAGAGGTTTCATATTAATGAAGTGAATTCAATCCCCTTGGATGACCGTAATCGGTTGTCTGAGGGATTATTTTTTGTATTACATATCTCAAAAGAAGAACTGGTGGTGCAAAAGTTGCCTGAATTCAGCACTATTGAGAAAGTTTTTCATAATAAACTCCACAAGTTGACAACCTGGATAGTTTAAACTAACATAATAGTAACAGTGTTATACCACTATAACAGAGTATGAAAAGGAGACTATTATGTTTTTGGAAATAAGGGATATCAGGAAATCATTTGGCTCCGGGGACAGCAGGGTAGATGTCCTCAAGGGTCTGGATCTGGATATTGAAAAAGGAGAATTTTGTGTGCTTCTGGGTCCATCCGGTTCCGGCAAATCCAGCTTCTGAATATCATTGGCGGGATCGAGAGCGTAGATGCAGGAAGCATTTCCATTGAAGGTGAGAAACTGGCAGATATGAAAGAAAAGAAACTTTCCCAGTACAGGCGGAAGCATCTGGGATACATCTTTCAGATGTATAATCTGATACCGAATCTGACTGTCCGTGAAAATATCGAAGTTGGGGCATATTTGAGTGACCGGGCACTGGATGTGGACGAGCTTCTGCATACACTTGGACTCTATGAGCACCAGAGGAAACTTCCGAACCAGCTTTCCGGCGGACAGCAGCAGAGAACTGCGATTGGACGTGCCATCGTAAAGAATCCGGATATCCTGCTCTGTGATGAGCCTACAGGAGCACTGGATTACAATACTTCCAAGGAGATCCTGAAACTGATCGAGACTGTTAATCAGAAATACGGCAATACCGTCATCATGGTAACGCACAACGATGCGATCAAGGATATGGCAGACCGTGTAGTTAAACTGCGTGATGGCATGATACGTAAGAATTATCAGAATGAACATAAGATCCCGGCAATGGATCTTGACTGGTAAGGAGGCGGTATCATGAAAAATCCTCTGAGAAAAAGGATCCCCCGTGAACTCAAAGGGGAATTCGGCAAATATCTGGTCGTGTTTATCCTGATGGTTACGACGATCGGAATGGTATCCGGTTTCCTGGTTGCAGATGGCAGTATGATCCAGGCATACAATGAGGGATTTGAAAAATACAACATCGAAGATGGAACTTCCGCACCGGAGAGCGGCTGTACCGTGGACAGCGCGAAGCGATCGAAGAAAAAGGCGTCAAAGTCTATGAGAACTATTATATAGAAGATACTCTCACCAATGGCAGTACGATGCGTTTCTTCAAGAACCGTACAGATGTCAACAAAGTCTGCCTGATGGACGGCAAGCTGGCAGAAAAAACAGGCGAGATCGCAATCGACCGTATGTATGCGGATAACAATGACCTGAAGATCGGAGATACGCTGGAGGATGGAACAAAATCCTGGACGGTCACAGGGCTCGTTGCACTTTCCGATTACAGCTGCCTGTTTCAGAACAACAGCGACACAATGTTTGATGCGGTAAAATTTGGCGTTGGTCTGGTAACGGAGGAAGAGTTTGACACTCTCGATCAGGACAAACTCCAGTATAACTATGCCTGGACTTACAATGAAAAGCCACAGAGCGAGATTGAGGAAAAAGATGTTTCCGAAGATCTGATGAAGGCAATGGGAAAAGTAGTCACACTGGAAAATTTTGTTCCACAGTATCAGAATCAGGCGATCATTTTTACCGGTGACGATATGGGAAGCGATAAGGCAATGATGGTCATGCTTCTGTATATCATCATTGTGATCATGGCATTTGTATTTGGCATCACAACCAGCAATACGATCGCCAAAGAGGCCGGTGTCATCGGAACACTCCGGGCATCCGGTTATACCAGAGGCGAGCTGGCCCAGCATTATATGACACTTCCTGTCATTGTGACACTCATCGGTGCACTGATCGGAAATATTCTGGGATATACGGCGTTCAAAGATGTCTGCGCCGGTATGTATTATGGAAGCTACAGCCTTCCGACTTATGTGACGATCTGGAATGCAGAAGCGTTTCTTCTGACAACTGTGGTTCCTGTGGTGATCATGTTTGTGGTCAACTATGCAATCCTGCATCATAAGCTGAAGCTTTCCCCGCTCAAATTCCTTCGAAGGGATCTGTCCACCAGAAAACAGAAAAGAGCCCTTTATTTAAGCTCGAAACTCAAGATCTTCCACAGATTTCGTCTGCGTGTGATCTTCCAGAATATCAGCAACTATCTGGTGCTTTTTGTGGGAATCGTTTTTGCAAACCTGCTTCTGATGTTCGGGCTTCTGCTTCCGTCCGCACTGGATCATTATCAGATGGAGATCCAGAACAATATGCTGGCAAAATACCAGTATATGTTGTCTGTGCCGGTCAGTGTGATGGGAGGCAGCAATAAACTGGAAAGTATGCTGGACATGCTTCTTTTTCACGTGATACGGAAACGGATAATGAAGATGCGGAAGAATTCAGTGCCTATTCACTGAATACGCTTCCGGGCAAATATAAGAGCGAAGAAGTGTCTCTTTATGGCATTCATGATGACAGTAAGTATATCGATGCGGATTTTTCGGATGGAGTTTATATCTCACAGGCATATGCAGATAAGTTTTTGCTGAAGCCGGGAGACACGATCACCCTCAAAGAAAAATATGAAGATGATGAGTATACATTCGGAATCGGCGGGATCTATGATTACAATGGAGGTCTCTGTATCTTTATGCCGCAGGATGAACTGAATCAGATGTTTGATCTGGGAGATGATTATTCAGTGGCTATTTCAGCAACTCAGAGATTACGGATATCGACAGCAGCTACATTGGTTCCGTGATAGATCTGGATGCATTGACAAAGATTTCCAGACAGCTGAATGTATCAATGGGAAGCATGATGGGGCTGGTCAACGGCTTTGCGATCGCAATCTATATGATCCTGATCTATCTCCTGTCCAAGATCATCATCGAAAAAACGCACAGTCCATCTCCATGACAAAGATCCTTGGTTACACGAACGGAGAGATCAGCAGGCTGTACATCATGTCCACATCGATCGTAGTCATCCTGTGCCTTCTCATCAGTCTGCCGATCGAGGCGACCGTGATGGAAGTCCTGTTCAGGGAAATGATGCTGCAGAGTATTTCCGGCTGGATTGCTTATGGATCGACCCGATGATCTATGTGCAGATGTTTGCAGCAGGATTTGTGACCTATGGTATCGTTGCGCTGCTGGAATACAGAAGGATCCGCAAAGTTCCTATGGGCGAAGCTCTCAAAAATGCAGAATAAACTGGAATAAAATTCGCACTTCATATTGTTAAAGCGTTAAATAGCTGTTATAATAAAAGGACGAAATTGTTCACGGAAAAGAATTCCATTTTGCAGAATATAGAATAGATAACAGAGGTGAACGGAAAAGAGGAAACGATATGAGCCAGTTAGATGTACTTAGAGAGAGCCTGGGACAGTGTGACGAGATCCTTCTGGATGCACTGCTCATGCGTAACAGAATTGTAGAGGATATCATGGTTTACAAGGAAGCCAACGATATCCCGATCCTCCAGCCGGAGCAGGAGGCAAAACAGAAGGAATGGCTTGCCAGAAGAATGGAAGGCAAGCGTCATAAGAACGAAGTAGACGCAGTATTTGAGGAGATCACCAGAAACAGCAAGAAGATCCAGGCACGTAAACTGTTTGATTACAATATCGTGCTGATCGGTTTCATGGGAGCCGGCAAATCTACAATCTCTGATTTTCTCCGGACAGTTTTTGCCATGGAAGTTGTTGAGATGGATCAGATCATCGCGGAGAGAGAGGGAATGTCCATCTCCGATATCTTCGAGACCTATGGAGAAGAATACTTCCGCAATCTGGAGACAGAACTGCTGATCGAGATGCAGTCCAGGAAAAACGTTGTCATCTCCTGCGGCGGTGGTGTTCCGATGAGAGAGCGCAACGTTGTTGAGATGAAGAAGAACGGACGTGTCGTTCTCCTTACCGCAAAACCGGAGACAATCCTGAACCGTGTCAAGGACAATCACGACAGACCGCTCCTTGAGGGCAACAAAAACGTTGATTTCATCGCAGACCTGATGGAGAAACGCCGCGAGAAATACGAAGCTGCTTCTGACATCGTGATCGAGACAGATGGCAAGGACAAGCTGGAGATCTGCGAAGACTCGTACACAGCCTCCGCGCCCTGGATGCAGAGAGTAAATAAGGCAGCAAAATAGCATACAACTCCCTGTCAATAGCATAATTTTACTATCATTTATAAAGATTTTACTAAAATATCCAGATGAGTCCCATCTGGATATTTTTTCGCAAAAATTGAAAGGTGCATCAAAAAACAGTCCATTTTGTTTAATATATCCATATGGTATTATAATCTCATCAAAAAGCTATACGAAATAGCTAATAAGAACGAATAAAAAATGGGAGGTTTCTTATGAAGAAAAAATTAGTTTTAGCGATGGCAGCAGCAATGGCAATCACATCCTGTGCAGTTCCTGCATTTGCTTCTGATGATGCAGCAGGCGGCGGAAAGATCGGAATTTCCATGCCGACACAGTCTCTGGAGCGTTGGAACAGAGATGGTTCTTATCTGGAAGAACAGTTCAAAGCAGCTGGCTATGATGTAGAGCTGACATACTCCGACAACGAAACAGACCGTCAGGTAAATGATATCCAGAACCTGATCTCCGACGGAGTTGACCTTCTGGTAGTTGCAGCTATCGATGGTGAAGCACTTAACACAGTTATGGATGAAGCTAAAGATGCTGGAATCCCGGTTATTTCTTATGACCGTCTGATCAAATCCGATGCAGTTTCCTACTATATTTCCTTCGATAACTACACAGTAGGTACTCTTCAGGGACAGTACGTAATCGATACTCTGGATCTTGACAATGCAGGTGACAAAACCTACAACATCGAGTTCACAGCAGGTGACCCGGCAGATAACAACGCTGGATACTTCTTCAACGGTGCTTACGATACTCTGAAACCTTATCTGGATGCAGGAACATTAAACGTAGTTTCCGGACAGACAGATTTCGACTCTGTTGCAACAGCTCAGTGGGATACACAGACAGCTCTCGAAAGAATGCAGAACATCCTCGCTTCCTACTATGCAGACGGAACACAGCTTGATGTAGCTCTTTGCTCCAATGACTCTACAGCACTTGGTGTTACACAGGCGATCGAGTCTGACTATGCAGGCAAAAATGACGTTCTGATCACAGGACAGGACGGTGACGAAGCAAACCTTGCAAACATCGTTGACGGAAAACAGTCCATGACCGTTTACAAAGCAGTTGCAAACGAAGCAGTCGTAACACTTGACCTTGCAGAAGCAATGCTGAAAGGTGACACAATTGATGAATCTCTGATCAAAAACTCTGGCTGGGATTTCGATTGTGCATATGATACAGAATCCTATGAAACATCTGATGGAAACAAATGCCCATCCTTCCTGCTTGTTCCTACAGTTGTAACCAAAGACAACATGAAAGAAGAACTTGTTGACACAGGATACTACACACAGGACGATGACGGATACCTTCATCCAGCAGGCTGATACTTCCGCAGGCAGTGAGCAACCAGTAAATATATAAACTTGAATTAAATGGGCGGGGTGAATGCCCCGCCTGCTTTTTGGAAAGGGGGCGCCATTTTGGCAGACAATATTTTAGTAATGGATCACATTACGAAGGAGTTCCCCGGTGTAAAAGCTCTGGACAATGTAAATCTTGAGGTCCAGCGAGGAGAGATTCACGCGCTGATCGGTGAAAACGGTGCGGGAAAATCCACACTGATGAACGTATTAAGTGGTCAGTATCCATATGGAAGTTATACAGGTACCGTTACCTATGAAGGCGAGGAATGTAAGTTTAAAAACCTGAACGACAGTGAAGCGAAAGGCATCGTCATTATTCATCAGGAACTTGCACTGATTCCGTTGCTTTCTATCGGAGAGAATATGTTTCTCGGAAACGAGATTAAGAATAAAAGAGGCAGCATTGACTGGGACAAAACATACAGTGAAGCAGAAAAACACATGGCTCAGGTTGGGCTCCATGAATCTGCACAGACACTGATCAAAGATATCGGAACAGGTAAACAGCAGCTGGTAGAGATCGCCAAGGCATTTTCCAAGAAGGTTAAACTTCTGATCCTGGATGAGCCTACCTCTTCTCTGAATGATGAAGATGCCAAGATGCTTCTGGATCTTCTGATGGAATTCAAGAAAAACGGTCTTACCTCTATCATCATCACACATAAACTGAATGAGATCATCTATTGTGCAGACCGCTGTACGATCATCCGAGATGGTACAACGATCGAAACACTGACAAAAGGCGTAGATGACTTAAGCGAAGACCGTATCATCAAAGGTATGGTTGGCCGTTCTATGGATGACCGTTATCCGGCCAGAAAGCATAACGTCAGCAAAGATGTCATGCTGGAAGTAAAGAACTGGACCGTACATCATCCGCTTTATCCGGAAAAAGTCGTAGATGACAATATTTCCTGTAAAGTACATAAAGGCGAGGTTATTGGTTTCTCCGGACTGCAGGGTGCAGGACGTACTGAGTTTGCAATGTCCGTATTCGGAAAGAGCTACGGAAGCAACATCAGTGGTGAACTCTATATCAAGGGAGAAAAAGTAAACCTCAAGAATCCGCGTGATGCGATCCGTCATGGTCTTGCCTATGTAACAGAAGACCGTAAGACAAACGGTGTGATCCTCGGAGAATCTATTCGATTTAATACAACGCTTGCACGACTTTCCAAAGTCTGTGAAAAGGGCGTGATCAACACAGATCTGGAAGTGCACCTGGCTGATGAGATGACAAAGGAAATGGGAACCAAGACTCCTTCCAATGAGCAGAAGATCGGCAACCTTTCCGGTGGTAACCAGCAGAAAGCACTTCTCGGCAAATGGATGTTTACAGAACCGGATATCCTGATTCTGGATGAGCCGACACGAGGCATCGATGTAGGTGCAAAATACGATATCTATTGCCTGATCAACAAAATGGTAGAAGATGGAAAATCAGTTATCATGATCTCATCCGAAATGCCGGAGCTTCTTGGTATGTGTGACCGTATCTACGTTATGAGTGAGGGTCGTCTGGCAGGCGAACTCAGTGCCGAAGAGGCAACACAGGAACGTATTATGGCTTCGATCATGCAGGAGCAGAATAAGAAATAAGGTCGAAACGTGAATTCGATTCTACCGGGAAAGGGGTAAAAAAATGAAGTTTAATGTAAAAGATTTCTTAAGAAAATATACAATGGTCATTGCACTGGTAGTTGTATTTATCCTGTTCTGTGGCCTGACAGATGGAAGACTTCTGTATGCACAGAATATGTCAAACCTGATGCTTCAGAATGGTTACGTTCTGGTTCTTGCATGTGGTATGTTGTTATGTATCCTGACAGGTGGTAACATCGACCTTTCTGTAGGTGCTGTTATCTGTATGGTCGGCGGTCTTGCAGCGTCATGATCGGTAACAAAGGAATGAACCCATATCTTACCATTATCATCTGCCTCGTTGTAGGTCTTCTGGTAGGTGTATGGCAGGGTTACTGGATCGGTTACAAACGTATCCCTCCATTTATCACAACACTTGCAGGTATGTTCATCTTCCGTGGATTTGGACGTCTGATCCTGGACAACAAGACTGTTTCTATCCAGGACAAAGGTTTCCTGAATGTATTTACATCCTACATCAACATTCCTGGACTTGACGACACAGCAAACTATTCTGCACTGATCGTTGGTATCGTAGTTGCAGTTTATGTGATCTTCAACGTAGTTCGTTCCAGAGCAAACAAAGCAAAAAGAGGATATCGCCAGAACACAGCATTTTCTGATTACAGCAAAGCAGTCATCATCGCAGCAGTTATCCTCTGGTACTGCTACAAACTGTTCCAGTACAAAGGTATCTCCATCATGTTCGTATGGGTTGTTGCAATCTGCCTGATCTACAACTTCATCACATCCAGAACAGCATTTGGACGTTACTTCTAGCAATCGGCGGTAACGAGAAAGCCACACAGCTTTCCGGTATTGATACAAACAAAGTTTACTTCATCGCATATGCAAACATGGGACTTCTTGCAGGTCTTGCAGGTCTTCTTTGTGCAGCACGTGTAGGTTCTGTAAACGGTAGTACAGGTACATCCTTCGAGATGGATGCGATCGGTTCCTGTTTCATCGGTGGTGCTTCCGCATACGGCGGCAGCGGTACTGTAGGCGGTGTAGTGATCGGTGCTCTTCTCCTCGGTGTCATCAACATGGGTATGTCCATCATGGGTATCGGTGATTCCTGGCAGTACGTAGTAAAAGGTGCCGTACTTCTTATCGCAGTTGTATTTGATGTATTATCCAACAGAAAGAACGGCTGATCGATCTGATCAGATTAACAAGAGGAGTCATTGTGCAAAAGCAATGGCTCCTTTTGCAATGCTGTCATAATTGTGTTACAATATGAAAAAATACAAAGGAATTATGATGAATTATGAAAAAATTTACACTGACAGTTTTTTGCATACTGGCAGGATGCATCTTTTTTCTGTCAGGGATCTGGGTCTACTTTCAGAAATCCATGGATAAGGTGGATCTGGGCGAAGGAGAATATGCAGCGAGTTATCAGAAGCACTATCTGATGATCTCCAATGACAAAGATACCCTGATGTGGCAGTCCATCTACCAAAGCGCCAGCGAAACTGCCAAAGAAGCCGATGCCTACGTCGAACTTCTTTCACCGGAACAGATGAAGAATTACACACAGGAAGACTGTCTGCGGATCGGGATCGCATCTCACGTTGACGGGATCATTCTTGAAGCAGACGGAAGCAAGGCCGAGCAGAAACTGATCGAAGAGGCTGCCCGCGAGGGAATCCCGGTTGTCACGATCCTTACAGACGATTCTGCATGCCGCAGGATCAGCTTTGTCGGTCTGAACAGTTATGAGATGGGAAGTGCTTATACTGACCAGATAGCAGGAATGCTGAATGAAAAAGGGACTACACAGATCCTGTTTCTTTCGACTTCCAGTTCCAAGACACAGGAGACCAATCTCGTTTACTACCAGGTAAAAAAAGAACTGGAATCCAGGAAAAAAACAGGCCAGTCTGTCAATCTGTCAGAGTACTGTGTGGATAGCAGTGCAGATTTTGACACGGAAGAATTTGTCCGGGATATGTTTGTAAATGAGGAAGTCTGCCGGATGTCCTGGTATGCATGGATGAAGTCGTGACGGAATGCGTATATCAGGCCCTGGTCGATTATAACCAGGTTGGAAATGTCAAGGTGATCGGTTACTATTATTCCGATGTGATTCTGAATGCGATCGACAAGGGGATCCTGTCCTCCACGATCGCGATGGATATGGATGAAGTAGGAAAATACAGTGTCAACGCACTGGAAGAGTATTTATCTCTTGGGCACAGCAACGGATATTACAGTGTAAATCAGCATGTGATCACAAAGGATAACACCGATGAGTACAGAACGGAGGGCGAAAAATGACAGAAAAAAAGGACACCCCTTCCGTAAATAATTCCATACAGACCAGACTGAGCGGAGTCATGCTCATGGTGCTTGTCTTTGCACTCGGGATCAATTTCTTTATTTTCAGTCAGATCCAGAATGCCGTTACCAGGATCGATGCGGTCTTTTCCAGCAATGTCGATGTGAATGAGCTTTCGGAAGCACTGGAACTTGTTGAGAACACAGTCTATGAATACCTGAATACAAAAAGTACCGAGACACTGGAAAACTATTACCGTTATGACCAGAATTACAAAAATCTGATCGAAGATCTCAACGACAAAAACATGGACAGCGAAGTAAAGATGCTCGAAAAAAACATCCGCAGGATGTCCGAGAGTTATCTGGATCAGACAAATGAGACAGTTCAGGCGAAGCGAGGAAGAAATGTAGAGAAATACAAGACTTCCTACGAAACAGAAAATCAGCTCTATGAATATATCAACACTTACATATACAAATTAAATAATTTGCGCTTTAAGACAAACTCAGCAAATTATCAGTTATTACTGTCATCGATGAATGTGCTGTACAGACTCTGCCTGATCGTACTGATCGTCGTCTATGTGGTTGGGCTTGCAGTGACGGTCCTTCTGGTGCGGAATATGATCCGCCCGCTGACCGCTCTTTCCAATACGGCACATGAGGTTGCAAAAGGAAATCTCGATGTTCCGCAGCTTCCTATTGTTATGGATGATGAAGTTGGAGTCGTGACGAGAAGTTTTAACCAGATGCTGGAGAGCATCCGCGAGAACATCGACCAGCTCAAGGAAAGCATGGAGCGGCAGGCGCAGATGAAGGAACGAGAGCTTATGATGGAGGCACACCTTAAGGAAGCACAGCTGAAGTTCCTTCAGGCGCAGATCAATCCGCATTTTCTGTTCAATTCCCTGAATGCAGGTGCACAGCTTGCGATGATGGGAGATGCGGACAAGACAGGTATATTTCTGGAAAAAATGGCGGATTTTTTCCGGTATAATGTGCGCAAGATGGAAGAAGATGCGATGCTCTGGGAGGAGATCGAGGCGGTAGATAATTATATCTACATCCTGAATGTGCGCTTTGCCGGAGATATTGTATATATCCGGGAAATAGATGAAGACATCGAAAACATCCGCATTCCAAGCATGATCCTTCAGCCGCTGGTAGAAAATGCCGTCCAGCATGGAATCCATGACTGCATGGAGACGGGACGCATTGTGATGTCTATCCACAGAAACCAGGATATGATCGATATCACGGTCAGCGACAATGGTGCGGGAATGACGGAAGAAATGATCGCGAAGGTTATGGAAGGAAGAGCAGTGCAGGATGAAGAAAACCGCTATTCTACAGGAATCGCGGTACATAATGTCATAGAAAGACTGAAGCTGTATTACAAACAGGAAGGACTTATGACGATCGAGAGTGACGGACCTGGAACCGGAACGAAAGTTCATATTGTCATTCCGATGGAAAAAGAGGAACTGGAGTAGCATAAGAAAGTGGAGGGGAAACAAAACAATGTATCGTATATTGGTAGCAGATGACGAGGGAATTATGCTGGAAGCTTTCAAAAGTGTGATATCCAGTACATTTGGGGACAGCTGTATCACAGAAACTGCCAAGACAGGAAGAGCAGTGACAGAAAAAGCAGAAACTTTTCATCCGGACATTGTCTTTATGGACATTCATATGCCGGGAATCAACGGGATCCAGGCAATGCGGGAAATACGAAAATTCAATACGACAGCACTTTTTTATGTAGTATCTGCTTATGACAAGTTTGATTATGCAAAAGAGGCGATCGATCTTGGCGTGGAGCGTTATCTGACAAAGCCGATCTCCAAGGCAAAGATCATCTCCGCAGTGGAAGAAGCCATCGAGAAGGTGGATAAGAAGAGAAATCAGAGAAGCAACCTGTTGAAGATCCAGGAAAAACTGGAAACGGTCATCCCTGTTGTGGAAAACAGCTTTGTAGGAAGCCTTTTGTTCCAGCAGGAGGAACAGACAGCAGACTACTACCGGCAGCTTCTGGATATCGAGGAAAAACAGGGCTATGTCATGGTCATCCAGTTTGGCCAGTCGTATGAAAATGGTAGCTGATAAGCCTGTCGGAATGAATGTGAAAGCACAGAGTTTTTATGATGAGCTGAGGGATGTGGTGAAATCCTCTTTTTCCTGTGCAGTGGGATCGGTGATGTCAAACCGTATTCCGGTGATCGTGCCGTGCAGCCTGCCTGAGAATCCATATGAAGAAAGGATCGACCTCGTGGAACAGGCGAGGAATCTTGTGTCAAGGCTGGAAAACAGGATCGATGCCAGATTTCGTATCGGACTTGGCAGGATCAGACCTATGCGGGAATTGGAGCGCTCTTACCGTGAAGCACTCCGCGCGCTGAACGGAAGCAAGAGCAGAGTGATCCATATCGAGGACCTTTCGCAGAACGGTGTTTATGATGAGGAGTTTCCTGTCGATATGGAGAAACGGATCTTCCGTTATCTTGGTGATGGGGACGAAAAGAAATGTGTACAGGAGCTGAATACGTTCTTTGACTGGATGCTGGAACATTACGCGGAGGATATGAACAACATCCGTCTGAAGGTTCTGGAATACATTATCTGGGGCGAAAAGATCGCTTTTGAGGCAGGTGCTGTCAACTATGGATTCAGCTACAGGCGGGATTATCTGGATGTAGCGATGGCATGCAGCGGTTACGAAGAACTCAGAAGCTGGTTTCTGGATAAGATGGTCAACATCTGTCGTTCCATCCGTGATCAGAAAGAGGAACAGTCGAATTCCGCTGTCAAAAAGGCAATGCTCTACATCCAGGAAAATTTCAGCAAGGACATTTCACTGGATGAGGTTTCCGGTCAGGTAAATATCAGCCCTTATTATTTCAGCAAGATCTTCAAGGAGGAAACGGGCGAGAACTTCATTGAATATCTCACCAGGATCCGAATAGAAAAAGCGAAAGAATTCCTGAAACAGCCGGAAGTCAGCGTCAAAGAAGCCGGCGTAAAGAGCGGCTATACAGACCCGAACTATTTCAGCAGGATCTTTAAGAAGCAGACAGACATGACTCCAAGTGAATTCAAGACGAGGTACGGAAAATGAAAAAGAAAAGAGGGATAGCTCTTCTTATAACTGCCCTGATGTTTGTTCTTTGCGTGACAGGATGCGGAACACAGAAAATTGAGACAACAAAAAAGAAACAACAGATCCACCCACACTTAAATAGGCGACAGAAGGGTGTGAGACTGATATTTCCGTATGGAAATTTCCCACTTCATCC
>ENA-OQCX01000423-OQCX01000423.1-human-gut-metagenome-genome-assembly--contig:-NODE-423-length-21845-cov-2.383277_pt1 | contig 21845 bp, 25 predicted proteins | sample MGYA00242762_ERZ504587 | MGnify/ENA primary metagenome ERZ504587 (study PRJEB26092, sample SAMD00036337) | human gut metagenome | host: Homo sapiens | study: EMG produced TPA metagenomics assembly of... | reverse complement strand
GTCCTGTCGGATAGAAGTATGTGAGAAAGCACGGAAAAATGACAATAAGAATGGCATATGAAATGGTCATGCCCTATCATCTTCATATGCCATCTTTATTTTAGAGACATTACTTGAATATCCTAGATAATAATAAGAAAAGGATTATGATAAAAATCATATCCTTTTTCTTATATTATAAAATTATAAACTTGTGTCTTTATGGTAGAGCTCATCAGGCATTAGCCTGTTGGCTCATTAATTTCTGAAGCTTGTATTGCAAAGATTGGCAAGCAGCTCCCTTTCTCATTGCTTTGTATCTTCTTAACTGATACTGCAACATCTCGATTGTGTCATTTGTTCTTTTCATAATTACATCTTTTTTATGTTCTCCCGTTTGGAGAACTGGTTATTCCTAAAAACCTTTTGTTTTCTCTTTTACTACTGCAAAGATAACACCAAAATTCCTATTTATGTTTTAAAACATAGTATCAATCCGCTTTATTTAACTTTTAATGTGTATTTTGTCTTATGGTTTAGTATACGTTAAGAAATACAACTGTAAAAATGTCACTTATAATCTGACAGGGAAATGTTCATTAACAAATGTGGCGGATCTCCTTAAATCATGTTAGAGAACATAATTTTCTTTTTGTCGAATTTGCAAATTTCAATAATGTTCGTACCTTTGCATTGTGTTTTTCATAGTATTAGATTTAAGGTTAACAAAGGTTGGAGCAAGGCGTTGCTCCTTTTTTTTATGTCTATATCTCTGCATAAAGTTTCCTTTTTACAAATTGTTTTGTTACATTCGCACCATACTATTGATATTAAACTACTATTATGAAACACTTATTTATCACAATTCTGCTCTTATTACCATTGTGCCGCATGCTGGCACAGGAGAGAGAATACGTAATTGTTGTTCATGGAGGTGCCGGTGCTATGGAAAACCTCGAGGACGATAAGGAGAAATCAACCTTGTATTATGCGGCTTTAGATTCAGCTTTGAGCATTGGAAATGCTATACTGTCTGCCGGAGGCGAAGGGCCTGAAGCGGTAATGGCAGTTGTCAACTACTTTGAGAATAACCCCTTGTTCAATGCAGGTAAAGGGGCTACTTGTACCAGTGCCGGTACTTTTGAGCTGGATGCTTCTATTATGGAAGGTAAGGATTTGACAGCAGGAGCTGTCGCCGGGTTGAAAACGGTGAAGAATCCGATTAATGCAGCTTATGCGGTAAAAACTAAAACACCTCACGTGATGCTGGCAGGTGAGGGTGCTGACCGGTTTGCAAAGTCACAAGGACTGGAAATTGTGGATAATATGTATTTTGCTACTCCTAAGACGTTGAAGTGGATAGAGGATTTGAAGAAGGAGAGCAAGAAGAATGGAACTGTGGGCTGTGTGGTACTGGACAAGCAAGGTAACCTGACAGCGGGAACAAGTACCGGTGGTATGTTCAAGAAGCAATGGGGCCGTGTGGGAGATTCTCCGGTGATTGGTGCAGGTACTTATGCGGATAATGAAGGTTGTGCTGTGTCGTGCACCGGGCATGGGGAGTATTTTATCCGTCACGTCGTAGCTTATAATCTTTCTACTCGTGTGAAGTTGCTGCATCAGCCTGTCGGGGAGGCTGCCGATTATATTATCCATCAGGAACTGAATACCAAGGAGGGAAATGGTGGATTGATTGCAGTGGACAAGAAAGGTAATTTTGCCATGCCGTTTAATAGCGGAGGCATGTTCCGTGGCTACTTGTATAAGGAAAAAGGAACAGGCAAATTTCTAAAGCAGTGGGCATAGGGAAGAAGATGAAAACTTTATAATTTTAGTTCCTGTTTGAATTTTCCTCCCACCTGCAACAGAGTTTTGCAAAACTGCTACCACTACTACCATCCTCTTTCGTAAACACCCATGAACAGGGCGTTTCAAAGGTGGTGGTAGCAGCATGAAAAAACATCTGCTACCACCACTTTTTATCTGTTATCACTTCCCTTTCCTCTGATAGTTTGGGAATTCCTGTCACATTTTGTCTTAGCTTCGTTACCCCTTGGAATAGACACATCCGTTTGAAAGCTGTAGGCTGTATGTAACGATACGGACGGTTGGTATGCTTATCGGGAACCGGTACGGATGGCATCTCGACTATTCACTGACGGAAAAGTTTTGGAGCTGTAGAATGTTAGCGGGACTTTCATCCGAAAAAGGCATCTGCAAAAGACTTTGGCATCCGATTCGTCCTTAAAGGATCTTATCCGTATCCCTAACCCTTTCCTGACGTATGGTTAAGGCTTTTCTTCCTGCCTGTTTTATCTCCGCAAGCTTTGGAGTTAACTCCATAGCCTTGGGAGATAACTCCAAAGCTTATGGAGATAACTCCAAAGGCTATGGAGATAGAATACATCCGTATAAAAAGGCTTAACTGGAGAAAGAAAAGGCTTATGCTATAGGTAGGGAGTGATATACATTCAATTGAGGCTTGACTACTCCTACAGTCATGATGTTTGAAGCGATGCTGGATATCCTGCCGGTTCGCTGATGCGGCTGTAACCGGAATATAATATGCGGCAGGCTGGTAATGATCAGACATTTAGGGAACGTTTGGATACTATCCGTAAATACGCCGTTTTGCTATAAAATGCTGTCTCGCTGCGGCTTGATCGGTTGCAGGTGCACTCACTGAGCATGAGGTAAAAAACATTGGCGGAATTAATTCAGTCTTTCAAATACAGTCTGGATTAACTCGCCAATAGGCTGCCACTATCGGATATCTTATTTATAAGTAACCGGTATCAACCTTACACTACCATTCAATCCCGATGGCAATGGTTGCCAATCAGTATAAGGTACCGGTTTGTATTGCAGATTCACCACATTGATTTCATTGAAGATACGCCATTTCTCACCCCGACGATCCATATCCGCAATGCGGTTGGCAGGCAGATTGGTCACTTCTATTTCTATCTTGTTATCTCCCGGTTTCAGCCATTTGCCTACTTTCAACTGATAAGGTACGGCCCATGCCGTTCCGGCATCTTGTCCGTTGATGCGCACACGGGCACTTTCCCGCACATCGCCCAAATCCAGTATCCAGTCATCGGCGGGAATATGGGGAACAGTGATGATATTGGTATATACTCCCGCCGCCATGGTAATCGGAGCGTTGGGGTGAGCAATTTCAGTCCACGAAGACGGAGTGTCGATATCAAATGTACCTTCTATCCGGGAGTGCTTTTGTAAAATGAAGTTTCCAGCCGTGATCAAGGCTGAGGCTGACAGGTTGTTCTTGAACGTATTTCCATTCGGCAACGTCTGTCAGGGCATGGTTGAAAGTTTGCAGGATCACGCTTTCGCCGGAATGCAGTTGGAGGTGTACTTGGGTTTTGCCTTCTTGCTTGCGGGTTTGTGCTTTCCCTTTTTCTCCCGTCATCGGATTGAACAGCATGACACTTTCTGCGGGAACGGCTAAGGTTATCCAGTCGTTTACTCCTTTTTCCTGCAATGAGGAGATGAAATAATGATGTCCATCGGCATGGGAGCGGCGGATACATTGTAAGCATACCGCGTTTTCATCTCTTCGGGAACAACACCGCTTTTTTCCAAGGCAGATTGATAGTTGTTTCCTGTAATGATGATCCCTTTTTGATAAGGAGTTGCCACCGTCTCATCGAAAGAAGCAATTTCCGGAAGTTGCTTTTGTAATTGCGCAAAGCCTTTCCGGCGTGCTTCCAGTTTTCCATAACCGGGTACATCCTGCGGATAGTTTTCGGTAAAGATGATAGTAGCTCCGGCTTGTGCCAGCTTTAGTAAATGGCCGAGTACCTCGGACGGCATTAGTTTTACAGCAGGAATGATGATGGCCTTATAGGAAGTTCCTCCTTTGGTCAGTAATTTGCCATTTACGCAACGGGTGCTTTTCACAAAGTTGTCAGAGATATAATCCATGTCATAGCCGCAATTGCTGATGGTATGAACGGTCTCTATAAACTTGGGAGCACGTTTTGCCATATCATGGATGCTGAACAGCAAAAGACGGCCCGGCTGTTCCTGCCACATATCATATACAGGCAGATAAACAAGAAAATCATTGTCCGGTTTTCCCATTTGCAGGAAAGACTGGCAACGGGTGATATATTCAAAGAAAGCAGGAGCATCCTGCCAAATGTTATTGGTAGGAGACATGTCAATAGAGGCATAGAACTTCCATCCCGGCCATTTGGCTTCTTTGGGACTGTAGGGAGTTCCGTGGAAAAACATGTGGTTTACACCTGATACGAACATCAAATCCATATCCGGTTTGCACTGGGAAAGTGAGGTACGGAAATGTTCTGTCAGCCAGGTGAATGTTTCGGATGAGGTGTAAGGCTTTCCGGCGATATGGGCAGCGGAAGAGGCATACTTCAGCATGGAAAGGTCGGAGTCATTCTTACGTGTCAGGGAATCTTGACGCAATCCTTTAATATGGAATTGCGACAGGCCGAACCCTTCGCATTCGGGAATATCCACGGAGGCATAGGTATCTATCAGATTGGCAGGGGAACCATGTGCCTGGTTACGGGTGATGCTGCCGTGACCGTGTGCCCAGTTAGTCCATTGGGTACTGAAATTCTCAATCAATAAATCGGAGATGGTTTCGCGATAGTCACTGACTATGCGGGCGGTGGTTTCATTACGGTCCTGAGCTATAAATTCAGGGAAGTGTTCTTCCAGTTTATAGCCGCGACGGCGGGCGAATTGTTCCAGAAAATCAGGAGTCCAGTCAGCACCATATACTTCGTAAGAGTCATTGAAAAAAGTATGTGGAAAATTGGTCTTGTTTTCTTTAAAGGCTTTGTCAAAGTTGGCAAAATAGCGTTTTACGGCTCCTTTATCCAAGTGGTTCATCACATAGCCTTCTCCACCGGGAGCAGCACGTTTCACTTTTTGGAAAGTCTTGCCTATATATAAGGTGATGATATTCCAATGTCCTGCCGGAGCTTTCCATTGTAATTGTCCGTTCTTCGCTTTGGAAGTGAGGTTAAGACATTGCTTATTGTCCGCATTATAGGCCATAACCCGGCTTAAAGTGGCTACAGGGCGTTGTTTTTCTTCTTCTACTTTCAAATCTAGCGTAATTTCTTTTCCACCCTCTACTTGATAGGATTGAAAAATAGCTTTGGTAGCAGCATCTGTCATACTCACGTGAGGACCGCCGAAGGGCCATCCGGTACCGGTGTTCATATCTACTTCAATACCGATACGTTTTCCTTCAGCTTCAGTATGTTGCAACATATTCATCCATTGCGGGCTGAGGAAAGGAAGGTTATTCTTATCGTTGCCTTGAACACCATAAATAGGAGTGATTTCAACACCTCCCAGTCCGGCTTTGGCATATTCTTCCAGATTGTAGGTCAGATTGGTTGCATCGACAGCACTTCCCAGCCACCACCAGCGGGTGGCGGGGCGAGCTTCGGGTCGCACTGCCGGCCATTCTTGTGCGTAAAGGCAGCTTCCGGCCAGCAACAGGCTGAAAAATAAATATTTTCTCTTCATTCTATTTTGTTTTTTATTAGTTGGCTGTATTGAACTCTTTTCCATCCACTGTGATGTTCCTGTATCTGATATCACTGGCATCATCCGTGACAAACAAGGGACGTCCGTCCGCTTTCTCGTAATGGAAATTTACATTGTCCAAGGTGATGTTGCGTGCGTGGCGGATGTAGAAACCTTTGGCGGGAATCGTTCCGAACATCCACGGTTCAGGATATACTTCTCTTGTTCGGGAGGAGTCAGAAGTCCGTCGGCTTCTGTATATCCTCCTTGGTGATAGATATGAATATCGCTCAGTGTCACATCTTCAATAAGGGCTCCCGGTATTCCGCTGATAATGGAGGAGTAGCGCGAGTCGGCATTAAATACATTGACGTGGCTGATGAGGATGCGTTTCATTGTGCCCACGGGTGTTCCTTGCGGGCTGCGCATCCGGGCTCCTAACCGCAGGAAGATGGGGGCGTTGACAATATCGCGCATCGTGATGTTACTGATGACGATATCTTCCAGTTTGCCACCGTCCACTGTTTCCAGGGCAAGTCCGCGACAACGCTCGAAGATGCAGTTGGTGATGGCTATGTTTTTGAAACCGCCGCTGGATTCCGTTCCTAATTTAATGCGTCCCGTTACAAATCCGTGATCCGGCGCTTGGGGCTCGTCCCTTTGCCAAGTGCAATCCAATACACTGCCACGGTCGTATCCGCTGACAAAACAATCGGAGATGGTTACATTTTCCGTATCCTTGAAATAGCCTAATCCGTAGGACGCTTTAAGCACGATAGCGTCATCCCAGGGAGCGTTGACGGTGCAATGACTGATGCGGACATTTTTGCAGCAGTCTATGTCAAAACCGTCCCGGTTGGTATCTACTTTCACGTTCAGAATGCTCAGATTGTCTACTCCTGTAGCCAGCAGGCCGAAATGACCGCAATGCAACAAAGAGAAGTCTTTCAATGTCACGTTCTTGCAGAGTTTCAAGCTGATGGCTTTATTGCCTACACCGGGCAGCGGCTTTCCTCACGGGTGAGTCCTTTGCCATAAATCAGTCCCGGTCCGCTGATGGTGATGTCTTCCAGACCGATTCCCCAAATAAGTGAGTTCTTCCAATGACTGTGTCCGAAATCCTGGAATTGGGTGTGTTCATTTGGTTCTGCCGGGTCATAGCCTTCCGTTGCTGATGGAAAGGCGCCGACAATCCGTGCTCCTTGTTCTATATACAGATGTATATGGCTGGCCAAACGTATGGAATAGCAGGCGTATTCTCCCGCAGGGAAATAAACGGTTCCTCCCCCCTGGGAGGCAGCTTCCTCAATGGCCCGGTTTATGGCGGGGCTATCAATGGTAGTACCGTCGGCTTTCGCTCCGTAATCTTTTACATTATAGATCTTTGCCTGTGCTGTCCATGTGCTGAGGCATAAAAGGAAGAGTATGAGTTGTTTCATGGTCTGTCTTTGCTTTTACTGAATGGGCATTAGTTTGAATTTGCGTAAATAAGATGCATTGCCATACATGGTATGCTCATCGGATAAATTCCAGAATCCGTCTTTAGAGGCAGGGTGGGCATCCCAGTCAATCACCGCCCAGCATAGTCCGATTTCATTTCCTTCCTTTAATAAAGTAGGGCGAGATAGTTCGGGACCGTCGGCATCCGCATGGTCAAAGGGGGTGATATAGAATTCCAATACCAGCTTACCCGCTTCTCCCTCCTTGAAAGAGTACTGATAGGCATAATCAGCGTATGGCTTTTGTTTCAGCCATACCTGAGGACCCCATAACATACACCAGTCATTGCCGTGAGCCGGGGTGAAGATGTGATAGTTCTGGGCATGGCATCCGTGAAATTTGAACCAAGCCTGCCACACATCTTTGGGAGCTGTGGGATGAAAACGGTCGATGAACGGCCCCCCTGAACAATCGCCATCCACCACTACTTCAAAAATATCCGTGTTCAAGGAGTTCTCACTGAACCGCCAATAATTATCGTATGCTTCATATAGAAAATACAACTTCTGAGTTTCTGCACACCAACCTACTTTGACACTGACTTTCAATGTGGTAGTGTCCGGCTGTGCATGTTTTCCCTCGTCTTCCTTTAAAGCTGCTTCCGTTATCTTATAATCAGCCGGAACGCAATCCCAGTCGTGGGTATTGCCATCTATGGCAGGAACCTTATCTGCCGGAAATTGGTACACCTTGAATTCCTGTGCCTGGGCAGACAGGCATAGGAAAAGGAAGAACAGGTATGGATACAATCGTTTCATTTTGATCGGGTTTTATGTTCTTTCCCGAATAGTCCGGGTAGCATGAAATAATTATAATCGCCTCGTTGGTAGAAACAGAAGTAGAGCTTTTCTTGCGGTTTCCACGGGCATAGGGCAGAGATGACGGGGGCATCTGTCTTTTTACCGGAGTTGAATAAAGCAAGCGGGGATGCTTGTTTATGTCCGTCGGACAGACGAATATCGGAACCGATGGGAGATACCCCATGAACCGTTCTCAGTTTCATGCTTTCACCATAATAGGTGGTAAAAGCGTTTCCTTCTATACTGAATACATTATGGAAGCAGGAGGCTACCGGAATACTGTTGTCTGTTACGGCAGAGTCGTCTGCACCGTCGCATGCACCGAAAGCCCAGCAAAGTTTGAGCTCTTCGGGTAATCGCTCACCCGAAACCTCCATGATAAAACCATTACTATTCGTCAATGGACATACAATCAGCTTTATTTCACCTTCTTTCCATAATTTATCTTTAATTGGTATAAGCCTGTCCCTTTTTCTTGACACTGCATTGGTCCAGCCAGCAACTTTCATTGCCGCAAACCACTCCCAGACGGAAAGTTCCCGCACCTTTGGATAAACGGAAGGGAAGAGTCTGGGCGTTGTTGCCAAAGACAGACAACAGCATACAGAGAAAGAACGGAAGTAGCCGCCGGCTATAATTCCATGTTGTTTTCATAGCTGATATTGATTTGTGCGTTCTTATTGTTTTTTTCTTCCACACGACTGCCGTCTTCTACTTGTAACCGGACATCTTCCAGGTGGAAGTCTTCGGTAAAGATAATGCTTCCTGCTTTATTTACCTTGCTTTTATGCCGGAAATATGGAAATTCTGCAAAGGCAGTTCCTCATTCCAGCCGGCAGCGGTGATAAAGGTTTGCACATTAGTAGCTTTTACATCGCTGAGCCATACATTACGGAAATGCGGATACCCTTTTTCTTTAGGTGTGACAGGAGTCAGCATAACCTTCCAATGTTCGGGAATTTCCTTACCTTCATATTCAGCCGGTAAGGTAGAATAACTATAGCTGGGGTTCCAGTTCAGGTCCGCTGCCAGTACATGGCGGACATGGTCTGCTGTCACTTGGGTCATGTAGATATTTTCTACGGTTCCACCGCGGTTCATGGCAGATTTCAGACGGAGGGTGGAAGAGGTTCCGTATGCTTGGAGGTTATATCCCAATACATTTCGGATGCAGCCTGAAGTTTCGCTGCCGCAGGTAATCAGTCCCGCACCTTTACGTGCAATGCATCCACGAACAATGATATTTTCAGTGGGGCGGTTTACGCGCAGGCCGTCGGCATCCCGTCCGGCTTTCAGACAGATATTGTCATCGTTGCAATCTACTTCGCAGTTTTCAATCAGGATATTGGTGCTGGAGTCAATGTCAATACCATCCGTACTGGGACCATGCCCCCCTACGTTATTATTGATTTTCAGTCCGTTCAAGGTACATTGGTCGGAATACAGCACTTGGCAACCCCAAAATCCGGTACGCATCAAGGTAAAGTCTTTTAGTGTTATATGGCGGCTGTTCGAGATGAGCATACCTCTTACGCGTTTACAGTCGTAGTCCACGATCCACCGCAGTTTGCGTTTCTCGTAATCCTTCCGCATGGTCCAATATTTATCCCAGAATATTTTTCCACGGCAATCCAACGTACCTGCTCCGCTGATAGCTGCGTTTTCCGCATCCAGAATATTGATGACTGCCGATGGCCATACCATTTCGATACCTGCCACGCGGGAGCGCATTTCGGGGTATAAATCAATATCCTCGCTGGCTATCAGCGTCGTACCTTGGTTGAGGTGGAGGTTTACATTACTTTTCAGGTAGATGGCACCAATCCGGTAGTATCCCGGGGCTACTTCCACTGTTCCCCCTCCGGAACGGTGGCATTCGTCAATGGCTTTCTGCAGGGCGGCAGTGCTTAACCGGGTGCTGTCATTTTTCAATCCGTAATCGGCTGCTTGGAATATTTTTCCCTTCGGATAGGTTTTGGCTCCTACTTGGGCAGTCCACGAAAGGTCAGGAGTTCCCATCCTTCTCCCATTGGAATCCGGGGAGGGATTGGGCATTGGTAAAGAGGGTACCTAAGGTAAATGATAGGGTTAATAATAATGTTTTGTTGTTCATTTGTTCCTACTTTTAAATTAATTGCCGTCCGGCTTTTCAATTTCTGTAAACGGGCTGTCATTCCATTTGAAACTGTCCAAAGCATCCGGATGTGCAGGGTTGTAACCGGAATAGTCGCTGCGTAAATAGTTAGAGATAGGTAATCCCGCTTTCTTTATCCCTTCAATGATACATTTGGAGATTTGATAAGCTCCGTAAGGATTGAAGTGGGTATTATCTGCCAATACCCTGTTTTGTCCCGGATAGGTTCCGGCAGGATAATGTACGAATGCCTTTTTGGAAGGTTCCACTCCCATTGCTTCATAGAGGGTACGGGTCATTTCGTAGAGATCGATCAAAGGAACGTTTTCTTTGGCAGCCAACCAGCGCATTGCTTCGGGATAATCTTCGTGAGTATCTCTGATTTCCCGTTTTCATCGAAACTGCGGCGTTGTGTCGGGGTTACCAGTACAGGATAGCTCCTCGTGCCCTTGCCTCATCAATGAATGTTTTCAAGCTGGTCATAAATGAATAATAAGCTCCTTTACCGGGACCTTTTTGCTTTTGGTCGTTGTGACCGAATTCCATAAAAATATAATCTCCGGGTTTCATTTGTGTCAATGCCTTTTTCAGTCGTCCTGCACCGATAAAAGTATTGGCGCTTTCGCCGGATTCTGCATAATTGGCAAAACAAATGCTGTCATTGAAGAAGCGGGGAATCATTTGTCCCCAGCTTGCCCAAGGTTCATTGTCCTGGTCTACTACCGTGGAGTTACCGCATAGGAATACGGTGGGTACATTATTTATTTTCTCAATAATCAGTTCGGACAATTGGGGTGCATTCCCCGTTGAATTCCAAAGTTAGTTTGTCATCCCAGTTCAATTTTTGGCGTTCACGCGGTTTGATGCGCACATTTTCTTTTTCCGAAATATGTGTGTTGCGCTTGTTGATCACGAATGTACAAGATTTTAACTCCCCTTTTTTTGTCTTCACATTTTCGAAGAAAAGGCGGCGTGATTCTCCTCGCACTGTTGTTTCTCCGGCAGCGCGTTTGTTTCCTATCACGGCTGTGACATGGTAGTTTCCATCGGGAACCGTAACAGAGAAAAAGAATGGAGCTGTACTTTTACCTTCCGGAGAGGGCTGTCTGTCATATCCGTATCCCTTTTCCTCCGAGTATCTGTCGGCGGGAGTTATTTTGGTATAACCGTCTTTCGTCTTTTTACCTGTGGTAAAATCGAATTTGTAAGTTTGTGCTTCGACTCCTAATGTCGCTAAAAGTCCAAGAGCTAATAGGGCTATCTGTTTCATGATTGATATAGATTGTTATTAATTGATTTTCGGTTTTAGTTCATCCGGAGAGTCATTGGTATAAGATTTGATATCACCGGCTGTTTTTGTGAACAACTCACTGATTTGTTGAGGCGTTACAGTAAATTGCGGACGGAACTGGTCCGAATTCATATAATCCAAAATGGCTTTATGCATCTGACGGGCTACAATGCGTTTCTCTGGCTGGGAGGTAATGTCCATACTTGTCATGAGACTTTCCCATTTAATACATTGGCTTCGAATAACATACCTATCTTGCGGCTTATAAACCAAGTGTCGATGCTTTGAACCGTAGGTTGGAAAGCGGGTGGAAAGTGGGTGAATTGCATCACTTGAGCACGATTCAGCAGTTCCCACCATTGCAGATTGCTGTGATATTCTGTCGGAAACTGACGGAATAACGGGTGTTTGGGGTTCACTAAGATACCTGTGGTATGAGGAGGACGCATTTTGAACCAGGAGGTGTTCCAGAATACAGGAGTGAATTGCTGGACCACTTCTTTACCATAACTCACTTTGCCCGCAGCTGTAATAAGCACATTTCCACCATTCTGAAGAATTTCCAGGGCTTTCGAATCCAAGGTGTCGGTAGTGTATACTTTTCCTTCGGCTATTGTCACTTGAGCGGGATAAACCCAGAAATTCCAGTCATTTACAGCTTCTGTTCCCATAATGCGTATTTCCAGATTCAGCTTTTTAGCCTCTTGGATGTCAGTAAGCGGAAACTCAAGGCTACCTGTGCGATTTAAATTTCCGACAGGAATGTCTTGTGTTGCCAATGTGCCTTGCGCATATACTTTGCCATATTCGTCTTTTAACGTATATACAATTTCTGCTTGTTTTAATGCCTCGGCACCAAAATGAGCGATTTCAATATCCGCCTTTAAAATTTCCTTGTTATTATATACAAATTTATCTGTACGCATCAGTGGAACTGTAGGTGAGCAGAAACGTCTCCATTCTGCGGAGTTGATATATCCTTTTTCTTCAAAGAAACATCGAGAACACCTACCAGTGCAGTTCCCTGACCCGAATAATCGTTCAGTGCCAATAATTGGAAACCGGCATAATCGGGCGTGCGGAGTGTCTTTTCTATTTCATATTTGTAACAAAGGGCTTGCAACTTTCCGCTGGCCATCATAAATAGATGGGCTTGGTCGCTCATGTGGTTGTCAGCCAGAATGTCTTTGAAAATCTCGAAGTTCTTGCTTATTGACGCCTGTATATTTACGTATTTCATTGAAATTGGGGAAAGCGCACCATTGACCTGTTTCATGGGATACGTAGGGCTGTCTCACGGTGTCAAGATGATTTTGGAAACGATAGTCGTCTTGGGTGGACGGTTGTTTCTTGGACCAGGTCAGGCCACGTGCCCCAGCCTTTACATGATATTGGTTGCGAGGTTGCCATTGCCATCCGTTGCCTACCGATGCTCCGGTATATACATGTCTGGGATCCTTCTTTTCCCAATATTCTACGAACTTGGTCACCCATTCTACCAGCGTCCGCTAGGTTCGTTTCCGCATGCCAACATGCAATAGGAGCATAGTTGCCATATTCTTTGGTTAATGCGATGGTTTCGTCCATCAGATATTTGTCAATAGGTTGTCCCAAACCTAATTTGGGACCATGATTGGGCCAGCTCGGACCTTCGGGTTGCAGATAGAATCCTACCCGGTCGGCAGCCATAAAAGCGGCTTCGGGAGGACAGAATGAATGGAAACGCATGTGATTCAGTCCATAACTGCGACAGATACGGAATACCCGTTCCCAACTTTCTACATCCATCGGAGCGTAACCGGTCAACGGGAAGTCACAGTTTTCAACTGTTCCGCGAAGCTGGGTTTTGCGCCCGTTTACATAAAACCATTTACCTTTGATTTCAAATCGGCGTATACCGAATTGTATTTCCTTTATCTCAGTTTTTTTCCCATTGGTGACTTCTGCTTTCAGTTTGTACAGGGCCGGATGAAATTCATCCCATAGCAGCATATCATTCCCCATAGGTAATACCATTTCTGTTTCCGTCACTCCTTTGTTAAGTTTGATTTCTTGTTGTATGGCGGGAACTATATGCTTTTTATCCGTATTGAAGCTCTCTGCTGATAATTTTACTTTTGCAGTGCCTGTACCTTTGATGACGACTTTGACACGTGCCAGTTTTTGTTCCGGTTCCGGATATATTTGAATATCATCGAAATATGTTTTCGGAGTCGTTTGCAGACAGATGCGTCCTACAATGCCGTTCCAGTTTCCTTGGGTCTGGTCGGTTATGCTGTGCGAATCCGGTCCGACATTGATTTCTTTGATACGATTATCCACCCGGATGGTGATAGTACATTTTCCGGGACGGACATAACGGGTTATATCATATTGATGGGGAACACAAAGACTATTCTGCATTCCTGTCTTTTGTCCGTTCACCCATACGGTTGTTTCTATATGGGGACGTTCCAGGAACAACAAAATACGTTCACCTTTCCAGTCGGCAGGTATATTCACCTCTTTCTGATACCAAGCAGCTCCTACATAATGTTTGTCGGGAGTCAGAAAGAATGGAAATTTAATATTACCTTCTTTACGGTATTTTTCCATGTATGGATTATAATAGTAGGAACTGTCATAGAGACTGCCTGTCCATTGGTCTTTGCGGTAACCTCATCACCTTTCAGTTTCTCGGGCATGGAACCGGGCAGGTTGATGAAGTCATTCAAAGTGTGGCTGAACCATTTTTCCTTTTCTCCATTATCCTGACGGTCTATACTGAATGACCATTTTCCGGATAAGTCAATAATTTTTTGTGCGCTTAACGAGAAGCACATCCATACTAGGCAGATTGTCAATAACGTTTTTTTCATAGTATCTTTTTACTTTGAATTTGATGTTGCTAAATTAAGGTCTTTTCATCTGCATGTAAATAGAAAGAAGTACATATAGATGGAAATTCGTATAAAATAGGGGTAATGTGCGATATATTTGTACGATTTTACATGGATATGCCTTGTATGTGCAGAAAAAAGTCCAAATCTCTTTTTATCTTTGTATACTCACAATTAAATCATTGTATACATGAAAAAACGATTATTCAGTTTGTTCTGCTTGTTAGGAACGGTTGCCGGATTATTTGCCGGTGATACGGCTTATTTGTTCTCTTATTTCATTAATGATAGTCGGGACGGTCTTCATTTGGCTTATAGTTTGGATGGGCTGACATGGACTCCTCTGAATCATGGAAAATCTTTCTTGATACCTACGGTCGGGAAGGATCGTCTGATGCGTGACCCTAGTATTTGTCAGGCGCCGGACGGAACCTTTCACATGGTGTGGACTTCCAGTTGGACAGACCGGATTATAGGTTACGCCTCTTCTCCCGATTTAATCCATTGGAGTGAGCAGCGTTCTTATTCCGGTAATGATGCATGAGCTGCTGCACATAATTGCTGGGCACCTGAATTGTTTTATGATGAACCTTCGCAAACTTATTATATTTTTTGGGCAACGACCATTCCCGGACGTCACAAGGAAGTGCCGGTCATTGAGAGTGAGAAAGGGCTGAACCATCGTATTTACTATGTTACGACGAAGGATTTTAATACATTTTCTGAAACCAAACTGTTCTTTAATCCCGATTTCAGTGTGATTGATGCAGCTATTGTACGCGATCCGGTGATGAAAGACTTGATTATGGTGGTGAAGAATGAAAACTCGTTGCCGGCAGAGAAGAATTTGAGAATAACACGGACAACACGGATAGAGGATGGATTTCCTACTACCGTTTCTCCTTCCATTACAGGAAATTATTGGTGTGAGGACCTGCGCCACTTTTTTGTAGATGATGCTCTTTATGTCTATTTTGATAAATACCGTAATCATCAATATGGAGCTGTTTGCAGTCGTGATCATGGAAAGACATGGGAAGATGTGTCCGACCGTGTATCTTTTCCAAAAGGAACCCGTCACGGAACTGCTTTTACCGTAGAGAAGGCTGTACTTGATAAATTGCTTCGTATCCATCACTTCAATCCTCTTATTCCGGATAATATCGCTGATCCTTCTTTATCCAAATTTGGTGATACTTATTATCTTTATGGTACTACTGATATTGATAAAGGATTGTCACAAGCAGGGACTCCTGTGGTATGGAAATCTAAAGATTTTGTAAACTGGAGTTTTGATGGATCACATATTGTGGGATTCGATTGGCATAAAGGACATGAATATGTCAATGCCAAAGGAGAGAAAAAGACGGGATATTTTCGTTATTGGGCACCCGGCAGAGTAGTGGAGAAGAATGGTGAATATTATCTTTATACCACTTTTGTAAAACCGGATGAGAATGCACGTACCTATGTGCTGAAGTCTGACCGTCCCGAAGGTCCTTTCCTTTTTGCCGGACGTAATTCTATGTCTTCTCATTCTTTGGATGGGTTTGATCAATCTTGTATTGCTCCGGATATAGATGGGGAACCTTTTGTGGATGATGATGGAACTGCTTATTTATTCTGGCGCCGCCGGATGGCTGCCGTATGACTGACGATTGGCAGCATTTAACCGGTGATACTGTTGTGATGAGTACGGCTCGTCAAGGGTATTCGGAAGGGCCGGTTATGTTTAAACGTAAAGGTATTTATTATTACATCTATACTTTGAGAGGGAATCAGAATTATGTAAATGCTTACATGATGAGCCGGCAGTCCCCTTTGTCGGGCTTTGAAAAGCCCGAAGGCAATGATATTTTTCTTTTTTCATCCATTGCTGATAATGTTTGGGGGCCGGGACATGGGAATGTATTTTATAATGAAGAAACAGACGATTATATTTTCGTATATCTGGAGTACGGTGACGGAGGAACTACCCGCCAAGTATATGCCAATCGGATGGAATTTAATGAGGATGGCACTATAAAGACACTTGTTCCTGATGAAAAGGGAGTTGGTTACTTGGCTGTCAGCCAGGAACAGCGCGAAAATAAGGCGCTGAAAGCTTCTTTCAGTGCATCCAGCATACGTTCTCCCCGTACTTCTAAGGTTGAAATAGAAACTCAGCCTAATTGTCCTTTGGCCGATAAAACTTCGCTTGTCAAGGTGGAACGCACACATATATATCATCCTGGAAATGCAGGCGACCGGTCTAATGGAACACGCTGGATGGCAGAAACAAATGATGATCATCCTTGGCTGATGGTGGATTTGGGTGAAGCCATGCAGGTAACGGAGTGTCAATTTGCCTTTGTACACCCTGCTGAAGGTCATGCCTGGCATCTCGAAAAATCCAATGATGGTACTAATTGGCAACCTTGTGCCGGAGTAAAAGAGGTGAAGGCATGTTCACCTCATGTGGTGACGGTGGGAGATAAAGTACGTTATTTGCGTTTGCACATAGATAAAGGTGCAGCCGGATTATGGGAATGGAAAATCTATTAAATTACTATTTTATCATGAAAAAACGATTTGTGACCGTTCTTTTGGCTTGTTCTTTGGCCGGAGGACTTTTTGCACAACAGCCTTGGTTTAAAGACAAGGATTTGACCTTGACCGGTGCTTATTATTATCCTGAGCATTGGGATGAGAGTCAATGGGAGAGAGATTTTAAACAGATGCACGATTTGGGTTTTGAATTCACCCATTTCGCGGAATTTGCTTGGGCGCAATTGGAACCGGAAGAGGGAAAATATGATTTTGCCTGGTTGGATAAAGCGGTGGCTTTGGCTGCCAAATATGATTTGAAAGTCATTATGTGTACTTCTACGGCAACTCCACCGGTATGGCTGAGCCGTAAATACCCTGAAATTTTGATTAAAAATGAAAATGGTACCGTGCTTGATCACGGAGCACGTCAACATGCTTCTTTTGCTTCTCCCGTTTATAGAGAACTGGCTTATAAAATGATAGAGAAGTTAGCTCAGCATTATGGAAATGATTCCAGAATAATCGGCTGGCAGCTCGATAATGAGCCGGCCGTACAATTTGATTATAATCCGAAAGCCGAACTGGCTTTCCGGGATTTTTTACGTGAAAAATATCATCATGACATTAAAGCATTGAATGATGCCTGGGGAACGGCTTTTTGGAGTGAGGTTTATTCTTCTTTTGATGAAATAACTCTTCCTAAAACTGCCCAGATGTTTATGAATCATCATCAGATTTTGGATTACCGCCGTTTTGCTGCCAGTCAGACAAACGACTTTTTGAATGAACAATGTTTGTTGATTAAAAAATATGCAAAGAACCAATGGGTGACTACTAACTATATTCCTAATTATGAGGAAGGACATATAGGTGGCAGCCCTGCACTTGATTTTCAAAGTTATACTCGCTATATGGTGTATGGAGACAATGAAGGGATCGGCCGTCGCGGATATCGAGTGGGAAATCCGTTGCGTATTGCTTTTGCCAATTGACTTTTCAGACCCATACAAGGTACTTATGGAGTAATGGAACTTCAGCCAGGCAGGTGAATTGGGGGAGTATCAATCCTCAACCGCTGCCCGGAGCTATCCGTTTATGGATGTGGAGCGTATTTGCCGGTGGAGGCGACTTTATCTGTACTTATCGTTATCGCCAGCCTCTGTATGGCACGGAACAATATCACTACGGCATTGTAGGTACAGACGGAACAACGGTAACTCCCGGTGGACGTGAATATGAGCAGTTCATGAAAGAAATCAGACAGCTGCGGGGACAGGTTGCAGCTCGTGAGGTGAAACCGGCCGATTATTTGGCGCGTCGTACTGCCATTCTTTTTAATCATGAAAATTCATGGAGCATTGAGCGCCAGAAGCAAAATCGTACATGGAATACATTAGGGCATATTGAGAAATATTATCGCACGTTGAAATCTTTTGGCGCGCCCGTAGATTTTATCAGTGAAAGCAAGGAGTTCTCCTCTTATCCTGTGATCATAGCTCCGGCTTATCAATTGGCTGACAAGCATTGGTAGACAGATGGACTGATTATGTAAAGAAGGGTGGTAATTTGGTCTTAACTTGCCGTACAGCCCAAAAAGACCGCCATGGACGTTTACCCGAAGCTCCTTTCGGTTCCATGATAAATGAACTGACCGGTAATGAAATGGAGTTTTATGATTTATTACTTCCTGAAGAACCGGGCAAATTACGGATGGATGGAAAAGAATATACGTGGAATACTTGGGGAGAGATATTGAAACCGGGTAAGGATTCACAAGTATGGGCTACTTATACACAGGAATTTTATGAAGGAAAACCGGCAGTCACTACTCGTAAGTTGGGAAAAGGTACTGTTACTTACGTGGGAGTGGATAGTACGGACGGATTATTGGAGAAAGATATTTTGAAGAAACTATATGCGCAATTGAATATTCCTGTGATGGATTTACCATACGGTGTTACTTTAGAGTACCGCAATGGTATGGGGATTGTACTGAATTATACAGATAAACCTTATAAGTTCGTACTTCCTTTCGGGAGCCAAAGTGCTGATAGGAGAGCCGGTAATTCCTACAGCAGGAGTATTGGTATTTTCTATTACTGATTGAAAACGTATGATTGATAGAACAAAAAGGAGCGGCTTCACAGTCGCTCCTTTTTACTTAACCTAAATCTAACCTTTAAATCATAGTCTATGAAAAATCGATTCACTAACCAATCATATTATTAATTTAATTTGTAAACCTCACTTCCGGCGAGCAGGAAACACCCTACTCCAAAATCTTCAAAATCGGGTACTTTATCGTATGTGACAGGTTGACTGTCTTTCGGTTCTTTTCCGGTTCCTTGTACAAGTCCTAGGAAGCCGTTAGGGTGAACGGCATCCTTCACCATAGCATTCCATGCTTTCAACAAGACTGGCAGGTATTCTTTTCTGTCCAACAGTCCGTTACGTACCCCCATGCCATGCCATATACAAATAAAGCGGTGCCACTGGTTTCTTTACCTCCGAAGTTTGATTCGTCATGCATACTTACATTCCAAAAACCATCAGTACGTTGGCAATTTTTGATAGCTTTACTCATGGTCAGGAAATCATTGATATAGTCGGCGCGATGTTTTTCATCAGTAGGAATTTCATCCAATACACGTACCAGTGCTGCATATACCCATCCATTACCACGACTCCAATAGCAATTCTTACCGTTAGGTTCTTTGTAAGGGGGATCAAAGTCTTGGTCTCTCCACCACAAACCTTCTTTTTGGTTGTACATGCCATTTTCACCATGTTTGTTACGGGTATATTCATACATATCCCACATTTTGTCGAAATATTTTTGTTCTCCGGTCAATTTTCCCAGTTTGGCAAATACAGGCATTCCCATTTGGATGGCGTCAATCCACCACCAATCATTTACTTGAGGAGTGTTGACCAGCATATCTATATTGGCTTTGACCTTACGGATTCTTTCCGGATCGGGATAAATGTTATATAAATCAATGTAAGTCTGGCTGGCACAGTAATCATCAGCATTGCGAGTGGTGGTACCGTTGCGGAATCCCCATTCGTGGTAATTTGACCAATCGACAGCGTATTTATAATAGTCATCGCGTGGATAGACGGAGTAAAGAGCCATTAATCCTTCATAATATACTCCGCGTGTCCAGATATTACTGGGACGGGTTACATTTTTTACAAAAGAAGGAGTACGATAATCGGCATACTTCTTCATGAAGTAATCATTGACTTTTGTAACAGTCTTCAACGTTTCTTTTTTGTCCGGCAAGTCTTGTGCTTTTACAACTCCAAAACCTAATGCAACAAAAAAAGAATGATAGTATTAATTTTTTCTTCATCATGTTGTTTTAGTGTTTTAATGGTAGCGCAAAAATAGGATGGTCTGGGATTTCCTACAATGGAAATGTGTACATCTTCCTTGAATATTATGCATGTGTACGCATTTCGAGTGTATTTTTTATTTATCAGTGTTCTTATTGGGCTATTTGTCTTTATTTGCAGACCGTTCATAAATCTTTTCTCCTTCTTTTATCTCTAGTTCCAAACCTTTAAAATTAACATTGGCCACATTTGAGATGCTTAATCCTTTTTGAGCTTTGATATGGCAATTCTCAAAAAAGAATGTATCATTTCCGAATGGAGCCTCTTTAAAACCATACATGGTTCCTGCTGATTGTGCTTCTCCATTTATATTCTTGAAATGGATATTGCGCAAACTGGTCAGCGGATAATGTGCAGGTGAAAGCGGAGGAACCATACGCCATTCCATATTGATATCAAAGATACTGCGCGCTCCTTTGATGGTAATATCTTCAAAAGTGATATTTTCCACAGTTCCGCCGCGGCTGGGCTGACTTTTAAAACGTAAGGGGCTCCAGTTTTCGTTATCCATCAGGCAGGAACGTATGGTCACATTGCGTATGCCGCCTGATATTTCACTGCCCATAGCCACTCCACCATGACCGTATGCAAAATGACAGTTTTCTATCAGAATGTTTTCACTGGGACGTCCTACTCTGCGTCCGTCCTCGTCTCGTCCGGATTTGATGGAGATGCAATCATCATGTGCCTCAATGCGGGTGGAAGTAATCAGTATATCATTGGACGAATCAATATCTATGCCATCGGAACTGGGTATATATTCCAATGCACGGATATCGATTCCATCTATAGTGAAGCCATTTGTGTAAAGTACATGATACAATTGATAGATTAGACTCAAGAATGGGTGAATATTATTTGTTAACTGCAAAAGAATCAAAGTTCTCTTTGTCTGAATATCTATTCTTTTGATAGGGATGCTACCTTGAACTTTGGTTATTGTATGCTTTCTTTTAATTCATATGATAAATCATGGCTTGATTTCATCGTGGAAAGCAGGAATGGCCAGCAGCCATGGATATGATGAGTGTATAAATCTATAATAAAAATAAGGAGGAGATGAAAGATCTTTTATTATGGAATAAGATTTCTCGCATTGTTATGTTATTAGCCGAATGTCTTGACATATCTCCGGTGCGTGCTTTGGATATCTTTTATAATAGGGAGAATTGCCAATTTCTGTACAATTCCAGTTTTGGATTTTATTTGACGAGTTATGTTTATATTTTAGATGATATTATACGAGAACTTCTAACGAAAGGTTACTAATTTTTAAAGGTATAGGCATAAAAGCGCATAATCCTTATCTGAAAAACAATAATGGACCTCTAAATCTAAAGCATATAGATGAAGAGGTCCATATATTATCAGTGATATATTACGGTTTAATATCCCGGATTCTGCATGGCACTTTTTTCTTCATTAGTTAATGTTCCACCGTTTTCATTGGTAATTCCGTCCAAGAATGATTGTGGTAGTGGACGATAATAATGAACCTGAGGATTGAATTCACCCAAGCCACGACTTACTCCATCGTTAAACGCATGCCAACGGTCATTCAGGCTCTTTGTACGGGCTAAATCTTCCCAACGTAACATTTCACCGCAAAGTTCACGGGTACGTTCGTTCAGTAAAAACACATCATCTTTTCTGCATTGGAAGCACAACCCAATTTTCATAGATCGGGATGTCGTACTTGGTGAATTGTACACGTCTTCCACACTGTTCAAGGTCATAACTGATTTGGTGGAAGCTGTAGTTTCCTGACCTTCCATATTATTAGACTCATAATAGGTGTT
>ENA-OQCX01000421-OQCX01000421.1-human-gut-metagenome-genome-assembly--contig:-NODE-421-length-21875-cov-1.835433_pt1 | contig 21875 bp, 25 predicted proteins | sample MGYA00242762_ERZ504587 | MGnify/ENA primary metagenome ERZ504587 (study PRJEB26092, sample SAMD00036337) | human gut metagenome | host: Homo sapiens | study: EMG produced TPA metagenomics assembly of... | reverse complement strand
AGACCAATTCCAATATTCGCTGTTGTTGTTGTTTTCCAACACCGCCCTTTCCCGATGTAATGACGATTACTTCACCCATGTTGAATATTCCTCCTATTTCCCATGCTTATGTCTTTCCAAAGATTTATTCTATCAGTGGATCAAGGTAAATTCTTTTTCCGTCAACAACTGCAATTTGCGGTCCGTTGATGGAAAGGCTGTCCTGATAGATCAGTTGACGTTTTGCTTCAATATCTCCGATTACAAGTCGCTGCGGCTGCATGGAGAGAGCAATGATAAAAGCATTCCTGTCACCGGCAGCTCCCGCATGAACAGATCCATAGAGAGTACCGAGAATGATAATATTTCCTTTTGCAACTACTTTAGCTCCGAATTCAACATCTCCTAAGATCACAATGCTGGATTCGGATTCAAGAAGCTGTCTTCGCTTTAATGTTCCGCGATAGAATTGTCCATCTGATTTTTCACGTTCAGATAAACACTGTGCTACCGCTCTTTTGTAGATCAGTTCCTTGCGTTCATCATGATCAATGATACAGATAATCTCAAGGTTTGTCGTCTGCGTAATAACCTGTATTAACTGCTCCTCTTCGCTGATGGAAAGTGTCCTTCCGCTAAATGAAACTGCCATCTTTGCATTTTTGAAAAAATCAGCAGATTGTCGGAATTTCTCTTCTACAGCTTTTAAAAGATCCGGGAATGGGAGGTTGGCATTAAGCCGCAGCTCTATACCGGAATGACTGCTTTTTATTGTTACCAGTTCACTCATAATCCATCCCCTTTCGTTATCTTAATTAATCACCGGCTCCTGCAGTTCCTAAAGAAGAAGCATATCCTTGAAGCAGTTCATCGGCGGATTCTGGATTGAAGTACACTTTTGTGATATCTCTTCCAATTTCAGCTGCATAGGTAGATGCATATCCATTTGCAATGCGGACAGCAATTGAAATTTCAGGTGAATCTGCCGGCGCATAACCGACAAACAGAACATTATCTGCATGTATCTTACTATACTGGGCAGTTCCGGTTTTTCCTCCCATGGAAATATCCATTCCGGCAAAGGTGGAGCTGCTTTTTACCATGCTTTCCATTCCATTGTGTACCAGATCCCATGTACTTGAGCTGATCTCATCCATCTGATTTACAACTTCCGGAGTATAATCTTTGATCAGTTTTCCATTCGAATCGGTTGTTTTATCAATGAGAGAAAGACTGTAAACAGTTCCTCTGTTTGCAACAGCTGTCACATAACGGTTGATCTGGCTGACAGTATAGTTGTTGGTACCCTGTCCAATGGCAGATCGAACAGAGTCAGAATCAGAAATCTGAGGTTGTGATTCAGGAATTTCGATTCCTGACGTCTGGTCAAATCCAAACATTTTTGCATATTTTGCCAGTTTTTCAAGGCCGGTATCACTGTCATAGTTACCATTCGAGTCTTGTCCAAGACGATAACCAACTTCATAGAAGAAATCATTACAGGAATGCTGCAGTGCACCTACTACATTCAGACTTCCATGAGCACTTGGATAAATCCAGCATTTTGGACTTGGTGTGATCTTGTCAAATACACCTGAACAACTGATATAGGAGTTTCCATTAATTACTCCTTCTGTCAGACCGGCTACGGAAGAAAGCATTTTATAAGTAGAACCTGGTGCTGTCTTCTCCTGGGTCGCTCTGTTGTAGAAGGTCCGTGACATACCCATGCTCAACTGCACATAATAAGAACGATCCATTACGTTTGAGAGACGATTATTGTCATATCCAGGATAAGAAACACATGCTAAAACTTCTCCGGTATTTGGATTTGTTACAACTGCACCGGCAGAACATGGCTCAAGTGCCAGTTCACCAGGTGTAAGCTCAAGGCTTTCCAGCTTGCTCTTGATCCAGGAAAAAGCATTTGTCTCTCCGTTGAGTAATCCGTTATATGTCGAGTCATCCATAGGAAGAACACCCTGTTCATATACGATAGCACAAACTTGTTCACCAGTAACACTACCTGATTTTATAAGATATTTGTAGAGAAGTTTGTCGAAATTACTGTCATCTGCTAAATATTCTTTTAAATATTTTAAAATCTCCTGATAAATCTCTTCTGAACTGGAATAAGAACTGCTTCCAAGTTTGGAAGTATCGATCCAGTTTTTAGAAATCGCATAATTCAGGTAAGTATATAAAATTGATTGTCTCATCTTTTGCCCATGCAATATAAGTAGCATCATTCTTATCAATCTGATCTGACATAAGGATGCCTGTATCCTTTGTCAGCAGGGTATCACAGATGTAATCCATATATGCTTTCATTCATCGGAAAGATCTGTATATGCGCTGGCCTGTGAGTTCTGAAGTTCTGATTCAAGCTGGGAAATCGTCTCAGTCTTTTTCCCCTGGAAAATGGAATAAACCTGCTGCTCGGCAGTTTTTGCATCACTGCTTGAAAAGTGTCCGGAATCGATGACGGCATTTCCAATCAGATTATAATATGCATCACTGACCGGGATGATCAGATTCTTAGAGTCATCTACACTGGATGTATCGTATTCCAGAACATTCTGTAGTTTGGATAAAACAATTCCGGCAATCTTCTCTTCCAGAAGTTTATAAGTACTTTCCTGAAGATTTTTATCAATCGTCAGATATACATCATTTCCGGCTTCAGGATCTTTTCGACTGACAGTATCAGTTACACGTCCGAGGTTATCTACATACACGGTTGTTTCACCTTTTGTGCCCTGAAGGACATTGTCCATGCTTTGTTCAATGCCGGCCTTTCCTACAATATCAGACAGAGAGTACTTTTTCTTTTCATCCTTGTCCAGCGCATCGTATTCATCCTGGGAAATCTGTCCGGTATATCCGATAATAGATGCAAAATACATTCCATCGGTATATTTTCGGATAGAATCTTCTGAAATGTCAACACCGGTAAGGACGTCCTTATTCTCCATAATTGCTGCTGCTGTTTCGTCACTTACATCGGATGCAAGAACTGTATCAATATACTGCTGATATGCATTTAATGCCATTGCATAACGCATGTTGATGATCTTTAAAATATAAGCAGGCTCTAATTTGCTGTTCATCAAGCCATATCCATATTTTTCATCGGTACAAAGATAATGAATGATATCCGCTGCACTTTGGTTCTGCTGTTTTTTTGTAAGTTCATCTATTGTTCGTTTTCCATAGACATCTGCAATAAAACGGAGTTTCTGGGTATCGCTTGACTGTGTAAACTGATAGGTTCCGGAGGAATCCAGGATGATACCAAAACTTGAAACAACAGAATCTCCATTTGATTCTACGATAGAAAGAACCTGATCCAGGATTTTATTTAATGCCGCATTTTTTTCAGAACGTTTTATCTGTTGTGATGGAGTTTTCAACGGTTGACAGATTAATTGTCACGGAATAAGCCAGCTGGTTGTAAGCCAGCAGATTTCCATTACGGTCATAAATATTTCCGCGTGTTGCTGCAACGGATGTCGTCCGGCGGATAGAATATTCGTAGTTTTCAAGATAATCAGACCCTTTTACGATCTGAAGATAGAATAATCTTCCGATCAGGATGGAAGAACTGACACAAAATATAATGATCAAAGTAACGAGTCTTGACTGCATCAGGTAAGCTCCGGCTTCTTTCAGACGGTCTAAAATATTTCTAAACAAATTTACTTGCACTCCTTTTTTCTTCTGCTTCAAGTTTGTGGTTAATAAATAAAATCAGTGGGTATAATCCCAGTGTGATCAGATTGTGTAAATCAGTTCAGGAACGATGATGCGGTTGAGATAATATAAAAAGTTAAAATCACTTCGCAACATGAACATGAGCAAATAAATGATGATACCGTAGAGAAATTCGCTGACAGAAATCAAAAATAACGGCAGCTTGATATCTTCATCAAAATAAAGCTGTTCAAATAATCCGTTTACAAAACCGATTACCAGGTAAAGTAATGCATAAAATCCCAAAATTGTACCAAACTGAATATCTGTGATAAGACCGGCAAAGAAACCGACCAGCATTCCTTCTTTCTGCCCACGCATAAAACCAAAGGATGCTGTGACAATCAGAATCAGGTTAGGTTTAATTCCGGCAAGTTCCAGATGATTGAATAAGGTACACTGGAGCAGATATGCTGCAAGTACGATCAGTACAGTTACAGCAACTCTTTTAAATTTCATTAATTTCATGAGTATTCACTCCTATTCGCTCTGATTGGATCCAACCAAATCCGCTTTCGTTGTTGTGATAACAAGAACTTCCTGAAGATTTTTAAAATCTACAGCCGGTGTAATATATCCGGAACGAGTCAGATTGTTAGAGTCGACCGTTACTTCACTGACATATCCGATCAGGATTCCTTGCAGGTATTTATCACTAATATAAGAAGTGACGATCTGGTCCCCGACGGAAACCGTATTATCATTGTTTCCATCTGACCAAAACGGATCTGGTTATCACTCATAAGTGACAGATCTCCACTTACGATACAACGGTCAGAAGTAGAAAGTACCATTGCACTTACATTACTTGAATCATCGATAATAGAACGGACTTTTGCCCAGGTTGGACCAACTTCTGTGACAATGCCGACAAGACCGCTTCCGGCCATTACGTTCATATCTGCGGCAATACCGTCTTTACTTCCTTTGTCAATGGTAAATGTACTGAACCAGTTTCCGGAATCTTTCCCGATTACATGCGCAGCAGTTTTTTTGTAATCCGCATAGTTCTTGTCCAACTGATATAATTCCTGCAGTCTCTGAAGCTCATAACGTTCTTGTTGCAGATTGTTATTTTCTGTAATCAGAGAGTCAACCTGTTTCTGAAGCTTTGTATTTTCTGCGCGTACCTGTTTCAGAGTTTGGAAATTGTCTTTCATATCTCCCATCCAGCCACCAATCTGATTGATTCCCTGCTGAAGAGGGATAACGGTTACATTTGCAACAACTTTAAATGGACCTCCTACTTTGTCTGAAAAGGAAGATAACAGCATCATAAAAATGCAGAAAACAGAAAGTCCTATAAGTAAATATCTGTTCATAACAGAAGTCTGATTCTTCTTTTTTTCATATTATCTTAACCACCTATAATCTTCGTCTAACATGGAGTAACTTAATTTTCTATACAAGGTCTTATTCAGTATGATCCTCTGCAGACCTTTGACGGCACAGAGTTCAGGGTCTGTTTTCATGTGAACCGGCAGACCGATACTTTCTTCCAGATAAGTAGAAATCCCTCGCAGATTAGCAAGTCCTCCAGTAATATAAATCCCATTTTTATTAATATTTCTCCGGACATCGGGAGGTGTACGATCGAGCATGGAATGAATGGCCTGTACACACTCTCTCAAAGGCTCTTTGATCGCCGCCCGTACAAGACTGATCGGAACATCAATATGCGACGGACCGCCGCGCATCATATCTCTGCCGTATACAGTAAGAGAACTTCCGGTGGACTGGTCAAAAACTCCAAATTCTTTTCGCAGCCGTTCGGCAGTCGGACGGCCAATTATAAAATCTTTAGAATGACGGACAAGATTGGTGATTGCACTATCCAGCTGTTCGCCACCGATCTTAAGCAGACGGTTCATAACAATACCACCGTAGGAAGAACAGAAAGTTCTGTAGTTCCTCCACCTAAATTGGCGATAAAAGCTCCTGGTTCTTCCAGAACATCAATCCCAAGTCCAAGTCCGTCTGCAAGACCGCGCTCTACAATTCTTACTGATTTTGCTTTCGCTTCAGAATGAAGCACAAGATCATAGAAAGCCTTCTTTTCTACTTCTGTGACATCTGTAGGAACAGCGATCACATATTCTGCCCCACGGATAAACGGACGCTCTTCCTTCAAAAGATCTCCGAGAAGATATTGCATGTCATCAAAACGGGCAATGACACCATTCTTCATCGGAAATATGATCTGTATATTTCCCGGAGCCTTTTCATACATCTCATAAGCATCGTCTCCGACAGAAAAAATATATTTTTTATCTTTCATGGCAATTACATTCTTGGCATGCCATATGCGGTCTTCTTTCTTATCAAAATCTTGATATCATAAGTTCCAAGATCTAACCCATATACATTCCTGGCCATAAATACACTCCATCCCCTTATCTATTTGCAGATTCTTGAGAAAAGAATCCTTTCTCCCTTAAACTGAAATAACAATTATCTCCAATAATGATGTGATCGAGAAGTTCTATACCGATCAAAGCCCCTGCTTCACGGATGCGCCGGGTTGTCAGAAGATCTTCTTTGCTTGGTGTCGGATCTCCACTCGGATGATTATGCAAAAGAATAATGGATACAGCATTCTTCTGCAAAGCTTCCACAAACAGTTCTCGTGGAGAAACAAGTGTGGAATTTATGGTTCCTGTTGAAACATCCATCTCACTGATCAGCCTGGATCTGGTATTCAGAAGCAAAAGCTTCATTATTTCCCGTTTCTTATGCCGAAGATCTTCCATATAATAACGTGCAATACTGTCCGGAGAGGAAAAATCCAATCCCAGTGAGGCTTCTGCTTTCGCCATACGTCTTGCAAGTTCTGACAGACAAAGAATCTGGATGGATTTTACCTTTCCGATTCCTTTGATCTTCAGCAGTTGTTCCATAGACACTGTGGGATGCTGAGAAGTCCTTCAGAGCCAAATGGTGGATGCAGAATCTTCTGGCAAGTCGGAGCGAATTCTCCCCTTTCGTTCCGGTACGAAGTAAAACAGCTAAAAGTTCCACATCTGTCAGATGTTCTGCACCGTACTGCTCGCATTTTTCATAAGGACGGTCTTCAAGATACATCATTTTGATTGTTTCTGTATTTCTATTTTCCATGTGAATCATATCACTGCGATGACATAATACAACGATTCATTTTAGCACAGTTTCAAAAAAAGTGTATAGAGAAGATACCAAAAAAACCACAAATTTCATAAATGATTAAGATTTATATTTTTGAATGATTGCCTCGGCGACCTTCATTCCGTCCATCGCTGCGGAAGTGATTCCACCGGCATATCCAGCCCTTCACCACATCGGATAGATCCAGTCACAGGAAGCACAGACAAAGTTCTCATCCCTTTCAATTCTTACAGGGGAAGAAGTTCGGCTCTCCACACCGGATAATAATACATCATCATCCGCAAATCCATGAATCTTATGATCCATTGCTGTGATCCATCTTCAAGTGACTGTGCGATTTCTTCCGGGAAGATACCGCGTACATCCCCAAAGACAGAAGCCCCTTTCATGCAAGAATGAATCTTACCATAAGAAGTTGTGATCTGATCTTCTTTAAAGTCGCCAAAACGTTGGACAGGAACTTTTCCCTGTCCTGCCTGATAAGCTTTTTCTTCTAAGCTGCGCTGGAAAGAATTCCGGCAAGCGGATGGTCAGAACCGAAGTCATCCGGAGTAACTGTGACAATCACAGCACTGTTTGCATTTTCTCCGGCACGGTCATGATAGCTCATTCCATTGACTGCAAGACGATGCTCTTCAGAAGAAGCATTTACAACATATCCGCCCGGGCACATACAGAAAGTATAGACTCCTCTTCCATTGTCCAAGTTCTCGGTCAGTTTATATGCTGCTGCCGGAAGATCATTTCCCCGATCTCTTCCATATTGAGAATGATCGATCAATGTTTGTGAGTGTTCGATACGGACTCCGACGGCAAATGATTTTGCACGCATCGGAATCTGATGCTTATAAAGCATTTCAAATGTATCACGGGCGCTGTGACCGATCGCAAAAACGGCTGCTCCGGCAGATACTTCTTCTTCTGCGGAATTCTCTGAGAGGTGAACAAGTTTCAGTGTTTTTGATGTCAGATCAACATCTGTGACCTGTGTATGAAAACAGAATTCACCGCCAAGCGAAATGATCTCCTGACGCATCTGGCTTACAACATCAATCAGGACATCCGTACCGATATGTGGCTTATGTGCATATAAAATATTTTCGTCCGCTCCGAATTTTACGAAAGTCTCAAGAACGAAAACGGTTACGTCCTGTCTTATCTTTTACAAGTGTATTTAACTTTCCATCTGAAAATGTACCAGCGCCGCCTTCACCGAACTGGACATTGGAAGAAGGGTCAAGCACACCGGTCTCCCAGAAACGATCCACATCCTTCTTACGTTCTTCTACACAAGCACCACGTTCAAGAACCAAAGGACGGTATCCTTCCAGTGCAAGCAGAATAAGCGCAGAATAGTTCCGGCAGGACCGCTGCCGATGACAATCGGACGGGCATTCAGAATCTCTGTTCCGTGAGATGGAATCTGGTAATGCTTCTTCTTCTACTTTCTGGATGTTTCCTTTACAATGCTTTAAAACAGCATTCTCATTGGAAACAGTGACATCAACCGTATACACATAGAACAACTCCGGTTTTCTGCGTGCGTCTAATGACTGACGGTGAATCCGATAAGTAAAAGAGTCCCCTTTCTTTAGATGAAGTGTCTTTTGTATCTTCTTTTCAAGAGCTTCTTCCGTGTGTGGAATCTGCAGTTTCAGCTGATTAATTCGTATCATTTATCTATCCTTCTTTCAGGAAATCTAATATTAAAGTATATCATCCAGATATTGGTTACAAGTTAGCAGCAGGCAATTATGCAGATGCGGCGGAGCGTCCTGCAACATAACCGCTTGCCCACGCCCAGGTGAGATTATACCCACCGCAGATTGCATCTACATCGACCAAGTTCTCCGGCAAAATAAAGCCCGGAAACAAGTCTGGATTCCATTGTTTCTGGATTAATCTGTGTCGTATCAACACCGCCACAGCAGATCTGTGCCTGTTCATAAGAATTTGTCTTAATTACAGGTGATTTGAATTCCTTGATCATCCATGCCAGCCTCTGAATATCTGCATCTGTGAAATTGCCGCATAGCTTCTCTTTTTTGATCTTGGCAAATTTCAGCCATACAGTGGCCAGTTTTTCATGAAACAGGCCGGTAAAGAATTGCTCTGCTGTTTTTTCCGGCTGGCGGTTGGCACGTTCTTTCAGAAGAATTTTTTACTTTATCAACCGAATATTCCGGAAGAAAATCCAGCATGGCAACAACTTCCTTCTGCTCATATAATGCTTTCGACGCATAACGGCTGATCTGGAATACCGGAATTCCTGAGATTCCATAGGCGGTCAATTGAAGTTCACCGGTATCAGCAGCAGTTAATTCACCGTCAACAAACAACGAAACTTTTCCCTGTGCACGTACTCCGGCAATTGCGCGGAAATGCTTTCCGGTACAATGTAAAGCACAAAGAGCAGGAAGTACAGGAATTATCTGATGTCCAAGCTGTCTGGCTAAAGTGTATCCGGAACCGTCAGAACCGGTGGAAGGTGCGGCTTTTGATCCATTGCAGAGAATCACTTGATCTACGGTTAAAGAACCGTGTGATGTCTGCAAGGAAAATCGTTCATTTGTTTTCTGTATTCCAGTACAGGAGATTCCTGTACGTACATCAACTCCAAGACGGTATACTTCCTGTTCTAATACATCACGGATGGCACTTGCCTGATCAGAGTACGGATACAGATATCCATTTCTGTCTTTTGGATAGATTCCAAGTTCTCGGAAAAAAGCAATGACTTTTTCCGCCGGAAATTGATCCAGTACCTGCGTGATAAAGTTAGGCTGCTCCGAACGATAACAGGAAGTATCCTGATAAGTATTCGTATAATTACACCGGCCATTTCCAGTCACTAATATTTTCTTACCCAATCTATCGTTTTGCTCCAGAAGGAGAACTTTCGCTCCTTTTCTGGCAGCGAAAATGGCGGCCATCATTCCTGATGCACCGCCACCTATAATTGCAATTGTGTTCATTAAAATTCATATCCTCTTACTTTCTTAGCAGATTACATCTGTCTGAATTTTAACATAACAATTCATTCAACTCAACTGAATTCGATAGAATCTCTCGAAAATTGTTTTAACAGAAGTTCTCTCACACGCTCGATAGAAAGAACGCCTGCATCAATAACGCTCTGCAGTGATTTGAGAATACCAAGCTTTGCATGATACCATGTGAGTCCACCCTGGAAATAGACAGCGTACGGAGGTTTTACTGGTCCGTCTGCACTTAATTCAATGGAAGAACCCTGAACGAAAGCACCAGCTGCCATGATCACATCGCTGTCATATCCCGGCATTGCCCATGGTTCCGGGCTTACATAACTGTCTACCGGAGCAGCTGCCTGAATTCCCTTACAGAATGCAATAACACCTTCTGCAGATCCAAGTGTAACCGCCTGGATGATATCATGACGGGATTCAGAACCGTTCGGAATTACCGGATATCCTAAAGCTTCGTAGATATTTGCTGCAAAAGTAGCACCCTTTAAAGCACCGCATACAACAGTTGGTGCAAGGAAGAATCCCTGATAGAAGGACTGTGTAACACCAAGTGTAGCACCGACTTCTTTACCGAGTCCTGGAGAAGTCAGACGATAAGCACAGTTTTCGATCAGATCAGCTCTTCCGGCAACATATCCGCCGATTGGGGCAAGTCCGCCACCCGGATTTTTGATCAGAGAACCGACGATCATGTCTGCACCGACATCACTTGGCTCAATACGTTCAACGAATTCACCGTAACAGTTATCTACCATACAGATGACATCCGGGCGACGCTCTTTGATAAATGCAATCAGTTCGCCGATTTTTTCTACAGAGTAGCTTGGGCGTGTCTGGTATCCTTTGGAACGCTGGATTGTTGCCAGTTTGATTGTTTTATCTTCCAGAGCTTTTTCAATCGCAGGATAATCAAAATATCCATCTTCCAGAAGTTCTACCTGTTTATAGGAGATTCCATATTCTGCAAGAGAGCCGTTAGATGGACGGATTCCGATTACTTCTTCAAGTGTATCATATGGTTTTCCAACCGGAGATAACAGTGTGTCTCCGGGACGAAGATTCGCTGCAAGCGCGAGGGCAAGTGCGTGTGTTCCGCAAGTGATCTGTGGGCGCACCAGAGCGGCTTCTGTATGAAAAACAGAGGCATAGACATCCTCTAAAGTATCTCTTCCCTGATCATTGTATCCATATCCGCTTACATAGTTAAAGCATCCTTCACTTACGCGGTTCTCCTGCATGGCATGAATTACTTTTAACTGATTGTATTCAGCGTTTCTGTCAAATTCTTCAAAACGTTCTTTTAGTTTCTCTTCTGTCTTCTGTCCGAATGCCCAGACTTCTTTGCTGATTCCTAGCTGTTCGTAAATTGTTTCTGTAGTTGGTGTATTCATTTTTCTTCTTCTTTCTTTTTAAGTTTTTTATTGTTGATTTACATGGCAAAGCTGCATTTTATCTAAATGCAGCCTGATGTCCTAATGAATGATTTCTTTTTCCTTTAAAACAGTGAGCATCTGTTGGATCAGTTGTTTATCTTCTCTTCCAATCTCACTTTTATCAACCAGATGACATCTCTTTCTCTTCTAAACCAGGTCAGCTGTCGCTTGGCAAAATGTCTTGTGTCTCTCTTAATAATGCGTACGGCTTCTTCCAAAGGATACTCTCCTTCAAAATAGCCAAACAGTTCTTTGTATCCAAGTCCCTGCATCGCAACACTTTCTCTTTTAAGTCCGCGCAATCTTAATGCATTGACTTCTTCAAGAAGTCCTTCCTGCATCATCAGATCGACACGTTTATCAATCCGGTCATAGAGAATCTTACGATCATCTGTCAGCACAAAATATGCGGAGTTATAAGCAGATTCTTTCTCTCGTTCCGCCTCATTGTGCTCGGAAATCTTCTGTCCGGTCTGCTGATAATATTCCAGCGCGCGGATCACACGTTTTATATTATGAAAATGAATCTGTTCCGCAGATTCCGGGTCTACTTTTTCAAGCATTTCATGAAGATATTCTGCGCCCTGGGTTTTGGCAAGTGCTTCTAATTCTTCCCGATAAGCAGTATCGGCATTATTTTCTGTGAAATCAATGTCGTAAAGTAATGCCTGAATATAGAATCCTGTTCCGCCGACAACGATCGGAATATGTCCCCGCTGATAGATTCCTTCCATTGCTTCTTTTGCCATCTGCTGAAAGAGAACAACGTTAAAATCCTCAGACGGATCAAGAACATCTACCAGATGATGCGGCACACCGTCCATCTCTTCCGGACGGATCTTGGCAGAGCCGATGTCCATCTCCTTGTAGACCTGCATAGAGTCAGCAGAAATGATCTCTCCGCCGATCGCTTTGGCAAGTCCGATGGAGGCAGCAGTCTTTCCGACAGCGGTTGGGCCGGTCAGAATGACAAGTGGGCGTTTGTTTGTCTGTTCCATCTATATTTCCTCGATTCCATTTATACAATTCGTTTAAATTTCTTTTCCAGATCACGTTTTGTCATGGCAATGATCGTCGGTCGTCCATGCGGACAGTGATATGGATTGTCCAGTGTCAGGAGTTCGCCGATCAGTTTGTCTACTTCCTGTGCAGAAAGACGGTTATTTCCCTTTACAGCAGCCTTACAGGACAAGGATGCAACCTTCTCATCGATCAGCTCCGGTGTCATAGAAGTAGAAAGACCTTCGGTCAGATCATCGATCATCTCCATCAGAAGTTCTTTCTTGGCAATACTGAACAGATTGTCAGGTACTGCACGGACTGCATACTCTTCTCCACCAAAAGGTTCAATCTCGAAACCAATGCGTGAAAAGCGGTCCATATTTTCATTCAGAAGCTGTGCTTCCTGCATGGATAAGCTTAAAATGATCGGAGGACTTAAGTACTGAGAAGTAAATTCTCTGCTTTTCATTTCACGCAAGGTACGCTCATACAAGACGCGTTCATGAGCCGCATGCTGATCAATGATGTAGAGATTATCTTTAAATTCTACGAGCCAGTAGGTGTCAAAGACCTGGCCGATCAATTTATATTCTGCACGGATATCTCTTTTTAAGAAATTTTCTTCAAAGAGATCCATCTGCGTACCGTTTTCTGGTTCTGATTTTGCGTCGGTTATTTCACAATCAGATACTGCATCGGTGTTGGTGGTGGCAGTTTGCATTTCAACAGCTGGTTTGGATTTTTGAACTGCTGCCGCAGTTTCCGGTGCAACTGTCTTATCTGCTGCTTCAACGGCGTATTTGACATGTTCAGCAATTTTGTCTTTCTGTTCATCTGCACGGAAAATCTCTTTCCGGTCTGCAACTTCGGCGGAAGAAGAACGATTATGGTAAGAAAGTACGCGCTCCTTCATCTTACGGATAAAATAATCCTCATCTTGAACATCATCCTTAACCGTTTTCTTGGATTCTTTGATCAATTCCGCAGCTGTTACTTTTTCATTCTCCTTACGCGGACGAAGAAGAAACGGACTGCCGGTATCCTCTTTATTTTTGGTCGAAGCGGATGTGAATGTCTTTTTCACTCGCTCCGGTCTTTCTGCCTTGTTTTCGTTCGATTCCACCGGATCAGGAACTTCTGCTTTCTGGATCAGTTCCGGTTCCAGCAAAGTCCTGTGTACGGCTTCAAAGACGGTATTATAAACCTCCTGCTGCCGTGAGAAGCGAAGTTCCATCTTTGTCGGATGCACATTGATATCTACATTTTCTCCACTCAGATGAAAATGCAGAACTGCAAATGGAAACTTGTGCTGCATCACAAAATCACGATAAGCGTCTTCCACGGATTTGGAGATCATTGCACTTTTGACATAGCGGCCGTTTACGAAGAAATTTTCAAAGTTACGATTTCCACGTGTGATGATCGGCTTGCCGAGAAAACCTGTGATATGGATACCATTTTTCTCATAATCGATCTCAATCAGGTTAGCCGCTACGTCACGGCCATAGACATTGTAGATCACATCTTTCAGTTTTCCATTTCCGGAAGTACGCAGTTTTTCCTGTCCGTTATTTAAAAACTGAAAAGCAACTTCCGGATGAGACAGGGCAAGATGCATTAATAGATCCTGCACATGTCCGGCCTCTGTCATTGGTGTTTTCAAAAATTTTCTTCTCGCAGGAACATTGTAAAATAACTGATGGACGAGGAAAGTTGTCCCGTTTGGCGCACCGGTATCTTCCAAGGATACTTCTTTTCCACCTTCAATGACATAGCGGGTACCAAACTCTGCATCGGCTGTCTTTGTGATCAGTTCCGTCCGGGTGACGGCTGCAATACTTGAAAGCGCCTCTCCACGAAATCCCAAAGACGCGATGTGAGACAGGTCTTCCACTGTCTCAATCTTGCTTGTAGAATGGCGCAGAAAAGCACGCTGCACTTCATCCTGCGGAATGCCACAGCCATTATCTGTAATACGGATGAAGGAAATGCCCCCGTCCTTGATCTCTATTTTTACAGAAGTAGATCCTGCGTCGATCGCATTTTCAACGAGTTCTTTTACAATTGACGCTGGACGCTCAATCACTTCACCTGCGGCAATTTTATCAATTGTGATCTGGTCTAATACATGAATGTGTGGCATATTTCCGCCTTTCCTTTTACCAACGGTTCTTCAGCTTATTCTGTAACCGGTAGATTGTATTTAAAGCATCGATCGGTGTAAGATTTCCGACATCGATATTTTTCAATTCATCAAGTACGTCATCATCTTTTACAGTGTCAAACAGAGACATCTGTGCCATATCGACTTCGTCATATTTTTTTGCCTTACTTTTTTTCTTTGCAGTATGTTCCTTGGCCGCGATCTCACTGACGCGGTTTGTGATATCCTCATCGCTGAGTTCCTCTACGATTTCCTTCGCACGGGAAATGACAAGATCCGGAACGCCGGCAAGTTTTGCAACCTGGATACCATAACTCTTGTCAGCCCCGCCTTTTACGATCTTTCGTAAGAATACGATGTCATCGCCCTTTTCTTTTACAGCAATACAATAGTTGTTGACATTATCAATCTTTCCTTCGAGTTCTGTCAGTTCATGATAATGTGTGGCGAATAAAGTTTTTGCTCCCAACAGTTTGCTGTCGCTGATGTATTCTACAACAGCCCAGGCAATTGACAGACCGTCAAATGTACTTGTTCCGCGTCCGATTTCATCAAGAATGAGAAGACTTTTTGAGGTTGCATTTCTTAAAATATTGGCAACTTCGGTCATCTCAACCATGAATGTACTCTGTCCGGAAGCAAGGTCATCGGATGCTCCGACTCTGGTGAAAATACGGTCGGAAAGACAGATGTTCGCGCTCTCTGCCGGGACAAACGATCCGATCTGAGCCATCAGTGCGATCAATGCAGTCTGACGCATGTAAGTTGATTTACCTGCCATATTCGGACCTGTGATGATTGAAATTCTATGTTTCTTATCATCCAGATAAGTATCATTGGCAATAAACATATCATTTGGAATCATTCGCTCAACGACCGGATGACGGCCTTCTTTGATATCAAGGATTCCTTTTTCATTAATTTTCGGACGGACGTAGTTGTTGCGCTCTGCAACAAGTGCAAGAGAACTGAACGCATCCAGTGCGGCAACTGCTTTGGCAGTTTGCTGGATTCTCTCCACCTGTCCGGCAATCGTTTCACGGACTTCGCTGTAAAGTTCATATTCCAGTGCATACAGCTTATCTTCTGCACCAAGGATCATGTCTTCAAGTTCTTTAAGCTCCGGTGTGATATAACGCTCAGCATTCGCAAGGGTCTGTTTTCTTGTATAATAATCCGGGACAAGATCTTTATAAGAATTTTGTCACTTCCAGATAATAACCAAATACTTTGTTATATTTTATTTTAGATTTTAATACCTGTTTTTTCTCGCTCATCATTCTCAAGTTTTGCAAGCCAGTCTTTTCCGTCCGATTTCGCCCGGCGAAGCTTATCAACTTCTTCGTTATAACCGTCGCGGATAATATTTCCCTCTTTCATGGCAAGCGGCGGATCCTCACGAATGGCTTTCGTGACGAGCTCGCAGAGATCTTCTAATGCATCCAGATCTTCATAAATCTCTTTTAAAAGCGGTGCCTGCAGATCCTGTAAAATATAGCGGATCGGTGGCAGCATCTCCAGAGAACCTTTGAATGCGGTGAGGTCTCGCGGATTTGCAGAACCGTAAGTGATCTTCGTGATCAGACGCTCCAGATCATAGACCGGAGATAAATATTCCCGGATCTCTTCACGGGCAATGGCCTGATTTTTCAGTTACTTCTACTGCAGTCCAGTCTGCGGTTGATCTCGGATTTATCGATCAAAGGCTGTTCTACATTTTGCGAGCTACGTGCGCCCATTGCAGTACGTGTTTTGTCAAGAACCCAGAGAAGGGAACCACGCTTCTGCTTTTCACGTAAAGTTTCGCACAGCTCCAGATTTCGACGTGTAGAACTGTCAATCAGCATATATTTTCCTGTGATATATGGTGTAATATGTGTCAGGTTGGAAAGTGAATTTTTCTGTGTCTCAAATAAATAGATCAGAAGTGCTCCGGCACTGATGATTCCACAGTCATAATCAGCAAGTCCAAGCCCTGCAAAATTCTTTACTTTGAAATGCTCAAGCAGCTTATCTTTGCAGACAGCATCATCAAAATACCAGGAATCGAGAGAATAAATCGTGATTCCAAGCTTGTCTCTCATCGCATCCAGATCCATACCGCTCATATAGAACGCTTCGTTGCAGATGATCTCAGACGGACTGAATTTATAAATCTCATCCATCAGACGGCTGCTGTCCGGAAGTTCTGTGACAAAATAATCTCCGGTAGAAATATCTGCGATTGCAACTCCATAGCGGTCTGCAATATAGACGATACACATGATGTAATTATTCTTCGTTTCATCTAATGCCTGTGTATCCAGATTCGTTCCGGGTGTAACAATTCTTACAACCTCACGTTTTACGATCCCCTTCGCAGTCTTTGGGTCTTCTACCTGTTCACAGATTGCGACTTTGTATCCCTTCGCAACAAGACGGTTCAAGTAACCTTCTACGGCATGGTATGGGATTCCGCACATCGGGGCACGTTCATCCAGACCACAGCTTTTCCCGGTCAGTGTGATCTCAAGCTCTCGGGATGCAGTCAAGGCATCGTCAAAGAACATTTCGTAGAAATCGCCGAGGCGGTAGAATAAGATACAATCCTTGTACTGCTCTTTCGTCTCGCAATAAATTTTCATCATCGGTGTCAGCTTATCTATGTCAATATTTTCCATCAATTTCTCCTTAGTTTTCAAAGGTTTTCTAAAAACTCTTTAGAATGTAAGTTCGCAAATCATTCTAACAAATTTTAACATGAATTTCAAGCTGATGTTGAGAACGTAGAAATGTATCATTTGTCGGAGTACCTATATCGCAATGTGCGAAGAGAGCGAACTGAAGAATATTCGTTTAATATTCTTGGGTTCGCTCTCTTCTTTTAATTTGAAAAAATTATTATTTCATTTTTCATAAACAACTTCTAACTGTCCGGCATCCATCTCGCACACTGTATCACACAACCATTCCATTTCCATCACATTGTGTGCAGCTAACAGGATAGTTGTTCCTTTTTCTTTCAATTCAACAAAGAGTTCGCAGACATCCTGTGCGCCTCTTTTATCCAATCCATTGAATGGTTCGTCTAAAATTAATAATTTTGGTCGCTCCATGATCGCCTGTGCAATTCCAAGGCGTTCTCTCATCCCAAGTGAATATTGACCTACTTTCTTTTTAGAAAACGGATCAAGACCAACTCTTGCGATTGCATCCCGGATCTCAGTATCTCCTATTTTTCGATTAAGTTGTGCAAGGCGTTTTAAGTTTTCATATCCACTGATATATGGAAGAAATCCCGGACTCTCGATAATCATTCCGGTATTTTCCGGAAAATCAATATCTTTTCCAATTCTTTTTCCATAGACATATACGCTCCCTCTGTCAGGTTGAAGAAAACCGCAGAATGCATTTGAACATTCACAGTTTTACCGGAGCCATTAAATCCCATGATTCCGTGGATTTTTCCTGCCTCAAAGGTATGACTGATTCCTTTTAATACTTTTTCTTTGCCAAAAGATTTTGTTAGATTTTTAACTTTCACAGCAGCTTTCATAATTTTCCCCTTTCTTATTCCGTCAGGATTCATCAACCTGAGAAAATGTAAAATTATATCGTTTGATACATTTTCTCGAGATGAAAAGCAAAATACATATCACTGCAAGGAATAACAGGATGCTTATTTTTATTTGTGGCAAATAATCATATCCGAAATTATGCATTGGAAATGTTGCGTGATTTAAGGGTGATAACCATCCGCAAAGAATATTTGCCCGATAGGAAAGCCCTCCACCCAGATGAAAAACTTTTTGAAAAATATCCGGAGTCAGAAGAATTCCATAAAGATTTATCAAGAGTGCGCCAACAACGCCTCCGGCTCTTCCCTTCTGTAGATTTAATACAAGCATGACGGAAGTAATAAATAACGAATAGAAAAGCATAAGAAATACAACACAGATTGCACATTTATATGGTGTTGTCATTTCCATTGTCTTTATTGATACAGGAACCGTAAGATGATTATTACTTCCATATCCAATGCTTGCAGCAGTCTGGCTCCATACATTTCCAACGTAAGCCCAAGGACTTGCAATTAGAAGTTCTGTCAGGCAGAGGAAGACTGTATAAAGGCAAGTAGACAGGATCACATATAGGATCTGACTTGCCATCCATACGCTTCGCTTTGTCCGGATCAGCCAATAGGGCGTCATCTGATTTACAAAAGGCATATCTGCAAATAATAACAGCAGTAAAAGGGATGAAAGCATCACAGACTGCGCATCACCGAAGGTCCAGATCAGTGGCTCGAACATTTGCACCGGTGTCTGGAATGTCTGTGCCTGCTCTAAAATCTGATTTGTCAACATCAGACAAAGTACAAATCCTAATGCAAAAGTCATCCAGATTCTCGGATTTTTGTCCCAGTCAGAGAAATTTCTTTTTGTTAGAAGAAAGATTTGATGAATGTCCGTTTTAAATTGCGTTTTTTTCATGCCACCACTCTCCTTACCACGCATTTACGCAAAGCCAGTGCCAGAAGACTGCTGATCAGAAGCAGAGCCAAAAGACAGAATCCGTTTCCATAATATGCCGGGCTTGCCCACTGCTTTGGACTTAGGAAAAAATAATTGCGGTAATATCGTTCTTGAAACACTGTTAGTACATAATATAAAATAAATGGAACAGCACAGCTCAGATACTTATTTTTAGTCAAAACTGCTGTCAGTGAACCGCATAAAGACCACAATGCTCCATTTAGAAAAAGTCGGATAAATCCAATTCCTGTGATACTTATTACCTCTGATATATTTTGCAAAGTATTCAGAGTCGGGATATTTCTACAGATAACTATAAAAACAACCAATGCAATTCCTGCCGCTGAAACGGAAATGGCACCACCTGTGAATGCGACTCCAAAACTTTTCATCCAAATATAATTTCTTTTTCCTATTCTGTTAATAAGAAACCATGCATAGCGGCTGTGTAATTCTTCCTGTATATCTGCGGCTGTTGCCAGAGGAACCAACAGTGGAAAGAAAAGCAAGGCTTTTTCTGAAGTGATTGCATAGGTGAAGATGCATAACCAGGCTTTCCCTTCTGTTGATCCACCGAAAGCGATCAGATGATTTCGATAAGGAAGTGCAACAATCAAAAGAACCGCACACAACGCCAGTACAGAGATATAAAATCTTCGGTTTCCAAAGTCATATTTCAATTCTGTTCTGAAAAGATGTCTTCGTTTCATATTCTATCATCTCCAATAAGAACCTATTCTTCCACCGTCTGTTGCATTTAATACAATGTAGTCGGTCTGATATCCTTCTATTTTTCTTCCGGCTGTTCCAAGTTCGGCAGTTGCATCTTGACTCTCGCTTATAGTGAAAAACCATGCCGGAACCAGCCAGGCATTTTGTGGATTCTTATATGCCGGTATATAAGTATATCCCAGTTCGACAGTTGCAACATCATAACCAAATATCGTCTTGCTCTCTGCAGGCTGACTGGAAGGGTAAAGATATTTCACCTGATCGATCAGCGGTTTCTATTTCATCAAATGCAAGGAGTTTTACATTTTCTGTAACTATCTTTTCTTCCTGACTCATACCCTTCCATTTGAAGGAACGGATTCCATCTTCTGTCACTACAATATAAATCTGCTCTACCGGCATGGAAGGTGCATATGCAAATCCACTATCATCTGAATTATCCTCCGGTTTTATCCTGATTTATTTTTAATCCGGAAACAGAAGGAACGTAAGTAAGACGATAACCTGTTTTTCCAAGATTTGGATCAGCATTCCATAATGCTTCCTGTTGTTCTAATATAGTGGCTTCCGGATAATCAGACTGTGCATACCAGAGGATTTTGTCTGATGACAACAACTGCATATTTTCGAGGTTCAGATCTTTCAGAATTTTTTCAGCTTCATCTTCTGCTGTCTCTTCTAAGAGAGTGGTTTCTTTCATCTGGTCTTTCAGTGTTTGTAGTTTCTCCATAAAAGATTCTTTTACGCTTCCTGCAGGAACTCCATATTCGTCTGTGCGATTCTCTATTGCCAGATAGTTTTCAATAGTTGCCAGTTCGATCCCATTTCCTTCTGACCAGGAGAAGATACTATAATTTCCTGCTTCCGGATCGTAAGTTTCTGCATTGATCGTACCCTTTGCATCTGCACCAACCGTTGCCTGAAAATGAATCTCCATTCCATCCTGCTTTGTGGTATCCGGAAGAATATCATATCCGTAAGCTTCCAGTGATTTTCTTTTTGCTTCATACGCCGGATCTGTCTTTTTTGATGTGTATTCAATCTGTCCAATTTCCTGCAATGGTGTCTGCTCTGGCGCAAGAGGAAGAACTTCTTCCACTAACTTTTCAAGCCCTGTTAAATCATACTCCACACTGTTGTCAGCATAGAATCCTTCCCTGTTCTTAATCCTATCTAAGAGGTTCTGATAGTATTCTCTGGTAAGTTCCTGCGTCTGATACAAAATCTTTCCGCCTGCAAAATAGGAATAAGTCCGTTTAATTGTTCAAGCTCCAGTTTTTTCTGACTGACTTCAATCACCGGAAGATTTCCTGTCGTAACAGATTCTAATTTCTGATCTGCGTGAAAAACTCCGCGGTCATTACTCCATGTTACTGTTGTGTCCCAGTGTTCCGGCAGATCCAGTGTCTGTGTCTCTCCATCTTTCAATGGTTCTGCAATTACATCCTCGCTTAATCCTCCGGCCTTACTGACAACTGCACTCTGGTCAGGTGTCTTCTGACATCCCGTAAGTAACAGACCACAAGTAAGACTGACTGTCAGAATCGATGGTAAAATGATTTTAGTTCTCTTTTTCTTAATTGTCATGGCATCATTCCTCCATTTCCATTCCTGTTTGTGTGATACGAATTTCGTATCCTGAAAATTTGGAACAGGTTTTTTTCTTATATTCAGTTTAATCTTGTGGTGAAAGTACTGCAAGCGGATGGCCTTCAAGTACTGGATTACTGGACATGAGTATTTATAAATCAAAAAATGTTATTGAAACAACAAACATTCCATCTTCCATTTCATAGGCCAGATCTCCATCATATCGTGTAACAATCCGTTCCACACTTTTCAAGCCATATCCATGAAGAGATTTATCCTGCTTCGAAGTCAGAAAAGTATGTCCTGATTTGGCAGGAAGCTTATCGGTTCCATTCTTAATTTCAAGAAACAACATTTGCATATGCTGCTCAATCTTTATACTGATTTTCTTACGTTCTTTATCAGTCACTTTCTCACAGGCTTCCAGGCATTGTCTAGCAGATTCCCAAATAGTGAACAGATCTCTCTTTCTTCCATCGTCAGACTGGATAGTGGTGTTACATCCAATTGGAAATCAATCCCTTTTTGTACTGCCAGGATTCGCTTTTGCCCAAGAATCAGA
>ENA-OQCX01000419-OQCX01000419.1-human-gut-metagenome-genome-assembly--contig:-NODE-419-length-21887-cov-3.437178_pt1 | contig 21887 bp, 27 predicted proteins | sample MGYA00242762_ERZ504587 | MGnify/ENA primary metagenome ERZ504587 (study PRJEB26092, sample SAMD00036337) | human gut metagenome | host: Homo sapiens | study: EMG produced TPA metagenomics assembly of... | reverse complement strand
GTAAGTGCCGTGAGGCATTCAGCTTGGCAGTACTAATAGGTCGAGGGCTTGACCACAAGATTTCTTTGGTCAGCTGTGTAGTATATACTTTAACCCGATTGGTCATTCCAATATGAATTTAACTAATCTTTCTTCTTAATCTTCTTTCCTTTATTCAGTTTTCAGGGTGTTTACCCTTTTATATACACCGAGTAATCGGTGGTTCATTTGAACTTTCAGCACCACGTAAAGTGGTGCTTTTTTGTTTATATTTCACAAAAAAGCAAAGTGATATTTTATAACCAAATATTGAAATAGTATTGATTATAATTACTGTATATGGTATAATCGTAACAGGTCTAAAACTATAATGTGTTATTAATTATAGTAGAGTAATGAAAAGAAATGAGGCGGTTATTGTGAAATGTGTGAGAAAATTGTTAATGTTTATTGTTGCGGGTTCAATTGCATGTATACCATTTCTAAGCAGTCATGCCGTAGAATCTGGTGACACTGTAGATTCATCTAATTATTCTGGTTATATTATAGATACATATGAAAGACTTGGTGCTGATAGACAAGACAATACACTTGGAGTACCATCTTTTTATGATCCCAGAAATTTAAGCTATACGACTCCTAATAAAATCCAAGGTGAATCCAATCTTTGTTGGCTATACGCGACAACTGGTATGGCTGAAACATTTGTGTCAAAAAATTATGGAACTAAATTTGATGTTTCTTCATCTCATGGTGCTGTTGCAATGTCAAATGCTGTTGGAAAATCTAAAAATAATGTTGGATATTATCTTAACAATCCTGATTGCGGAGGCAATAATGTAAAAGCATTTCAATACCTAACAAATTGGAATTCACCTATATTTAACAATAAAAATGCAGTTCAATGGAATTCCATAATATCGGAAAACAATTACCCTTTAAGTGACTTTATGGACGATAGTACTCAATACTTAAATGATGGCTTTTCTAATTCTAAATCCCTATTTAATATCACATCCATGACTTATCTTAATCCTCGCGATATTGACGGAATTAAATTGGCTATAAAAGAGTATGGCGCTGTCACAACTGGTATTTCTACATACTGTCCACAGAATAAATATGTAGATAGTAATGGCGATATTAATTTTTATTCTGACAGCAATCCGCCTGCACTTAATCATGCAGTTATGTTAGTAGGTTGGGATGATAAAATATTTCTAAGAACAACTTTTTCACCTACCCTTTCTGATAAAATCACCTCTGATGGTGCGTGGCTTGTTAAAAACACCTATGAGGATGAAAAATATTTTTGGTTATCATATCAGGACGGTTTTTTGAATAATAAAAATAATAATGTAGCGGTGATCACTGGCGTTAAAAGGGCTGATTCAAATCAAAGGATGCTTTCCTATGACTATTTTCCTGTTGCTTTTAATTCTAAGTGCTATTATAGAGATGACTTGTATCTTTGTAATATTTATGATGTTAGTCAATATACGGATATATATGATCAGATTGACGATGTTATGTTCTATTTAAGATCATCAGGTTGTAGATATGAGTTGAAAGTAATTCCCATAGAAGAGAACTCTTTGCCCCAGAATATTGATGAGTATAAAACTGTGTCTAATGGAACATTTAACGGAGAAGGTTATATAACAGCATCGTTTACGGATCCATATATGATTGGTTCGGCAAGTAAGTATGCTTTTGTTTTACATTTATCACCGTTATCTTCTTCTTCTAGAATATATATTCCATATGAAGGCATTGGTAATTATAAATTATTGAATAGCAATATTGAAAATTATCCAGAAATTAATAGCAGTGAGAGCTATTATGGTACAAGTGAAAATAATGTTATAGACTGGAAGGATTGCAATGTTGATACGTCTTATTGCGATAATTTAGTTAAAGGGAATTTGATTATTCGCCCTGTTTTGTCTAAGAGTGATTCTGCTGTAGGTGATTCTGTTACATTGGAACCAAATTCAATAACTTCTATTAATGAGAATGCTAACATAAAAATATCTGGGAATCTCTCATTTTTCTCTATTTATACTTCTGACAATCGCATTTTACGCGAGGGAGTGGATTATGTTCGTACAGAAAATGGCATTACCATTAATGCTACATTCCTAAAAAACATTAGGAAATAATTTATACAGAGAATTATTTTTTGAATTTAACGATAATATCAACAAAAAAGTAATTGTAAATCCTAAGGCTGATATAACCAATATCAAAATTGTTGGCGATCCAATAGTTGGTGAAAAATTAACTGCTAAAATTGAAGGACTACCTGAAAAAGATAAATACTTAGTTGACTATCAGTGGCAAAGTTCAATTAACGGAGTTTCTTGGACAAATATTTCAGGTGCATATACCAAAGAATATACAGTTACCGAGAACGATTTTAGAAGATATATTAGGGTAAGGGTCAAAGCTCGAAAAAATGGTAATGTTATTTATCCTACAATAAAATATTCTGAACCTACTAAATTTAAGGTTGTGATTTTAGGTGATGTAAATTTGGATGGTAATGTTAGTATACAGGATGCGACATTAGTTAGTAAACATATTGTCAAACTAATTACACTTACTGATGAGCAAATTTTGGCTGCAGATGTTGACCATGATGGAGTTATTAGTATAACAGACAGCACATTGATACAGAAGATGATATAGGGGGATAAACAATGAAAAAATTATTATCAATCATACTCGTTGGAATTTTGGCGGTTTCATCTTTCATTTTAACAACATTTGCTGCTGAAAATGAAAAGTCCGAAACTGAGATAGAGCGTGAGAAACTTGGCTGGCTCCTTGACGCATTTAAAATTCTCAACACAAACATTGGTGAGGCGAGAATCTATAACTGTGTTGCAGGTGATACATATAATGATGCATACAATCTTTATAATCAGGACGAACTTGCAACAGCCGAGGAATATAAAAATATGAAGGACAAGCTGTATAGTGCCGCTTATAACCTTCATGTTGATGTTGCATATGCTAAAACTGCTTACGATAATGCCTGTAAGGAACAGAATTACAACAACTGGTATTCTGATGAGCAATGGAACGAATTTAAGAATAAGCTTGCTGATTTAAAAACCGCCTTAGAGCCGTATATTGCAGGCACTAATAATTACGATGTTTGGGCTATTACAAATGCTACAACGAACTTCTTGCTGTGTACAACAAGATGACGAATGCCTATACTTTAAAAGGTGATGTGAACAAAGACGGTGTTGTTAATGTTGTCGATGCTACCTTTATTCAGAAATATATTGCCCATGAGGTTGAATTTACAGGTGCGCAGAAGATGTTAACAAATGTAGCAAAGTATGAAAGCGATATATCGGTCATTGCCGCTACTGATTTACAAAAATTTATTGTTGGTCTTAATGGCGACTTTGGAAACAATCATATTTTCCTTGACGAGCAGGATGGTATACAGTATTTTGATGATACAATGCGTTGGTATGCTTACGGTAACTATAATATTTCTCCAAGGTACCCGTACATTACCTATGGTCCGTATGTTAAAAATGAGCATACAGACTTTTTCGTAGTCGGTTATTACGATATGATGTGTAAAGAACACGGCTATACAAAATAATTTCTTCAGATTAAAATTGAAAATATAAAATCGGCGGAAGTAATGCACAAACGCATTGCTTCCGCTGTTTTTTTGATTGGTCTTTAGTGTCATCTTAATATAGTACATCTCGGGATTAAAGTTGTTCCTTATCTTTACTATCTTCTTGGACATGGTGCGGTGCTACACCGCTGATGTAGGGGTAGAGTTCTTCGTATGAATCAGCCTGTTCTTCGTTTTGTACAGCCGTTGGAATAAGTCCTGTGCAATCCTGATTTGAACAGGTGTTAAGCTCTAAATCACTTGGTGTTAAAATCTTTTTGTAATCGGGTACTTTGCGTTTCATCTGCACACTTCCTTTATTATAGTGTGCATAACTACAGATAAAATATACACTATATATGCTAAAAACTGCACCTGTAAAATCAGGTGCAGTTGAATTCTTTTATTACTTCACAATAAGTTTCTTGATTTTGAACACATCGCCGTCCATAACCTTGTATGTACTGCGGAGTTCGCCGTCAATCTCGGGTGAAATGCTCTGGTGAATGTACAGGCTGTCAATACCGAAATCAGCCGCACCGCCGATATCGCTGATATAGTCGTTGCCAATCATAATTGACTCGCTCTTTTCAAGTCCGTAACGGTCAAAAAGTGTTTTGAAATATTTTTCGTCAGGTTTTGAACATTCTTCATCGGAGCTGATGCAAATGCCGTCAAAATATTTTGTCAGGTCAAACATATTCAGCTCGTTTTCTGTGAATGAACGCTGTGCGTTTGAAAGAAGATAAACCTTTTTGTCTTTTGCTTTGAGAGTGTCGAGAAGATCAAGTACACCGTCATAAAGCTTGATGTACTTTGTTGAGTAGCAACGGAATGCCTCGGCAATAAAAAGTACCTCGGCTTTTGTAACCTTAACGCCTTTCTGTGTAAATAGCTTACGGAAAACCTTTTCAATTTTAATGTCAACAACTTTTGTATCGGGAGATTTTTGATAACAGTCTTTTTTTCAGCCTGAACAAGTCTGTCGTACTCCTCGTTAAGCTCGTCATAGGTGTAGTGTGCACCCTTGTAGGCATAGAGAATGGCAATTTTCTTCCACAAATCATCGTTCCATTCATCTGTATTAATGTCGATAAGAGTGCCGTATAAGTCAAAAATGTAATTATTGTACATTTTTTGTCCTCCTCAATAAAATTTCAACTTTTATACTGCTATTGTACCAATTTTTTATCCTGATTGCAATAGCAGAATTTTTGTGTTATACTGAAGAAAACAGTATTTAATCGCATTTTTTTGCATTTTTTAAAATTACGGGGTGAATTTATGACTAAAAAAGAAATTGCCGTGAACGCTGTTCATGCCTTGAAAAAAGAATATCCCGACGCAATATGTTCGCTTGTCTACACAGATCCGTTGCAGCTGCTCATTGCAACAAGGCTTGCCGCTCAATGCACGGACGCAAGGGTTAATATGTCACTCCTTCGTTGTTTGACAGGTTCAAAACTGCTCAGGATTTTGCCGACTCAACTCCCGAAGAAGTTGCTGAGTATATAAAAAGCTGCGGACTTTATAAGACCAAATCAAAAGATATTGTCGAAATGGCAAGGATGCTTTGTGACGATTTCGGCGGTGTTGTTCCCGATAATATTGACGATTTGACAAAACTCCCCGGAATCGGCAGAAAGACCGCAAATCTTGTGTGCGGTGACATTTTCGGTCAGCCTGCGGTTGTGGTTGATACACATTGCATACGCATTACAAAAAGGCTCGGACTTCACGATTTAAAAGATCAGAAAAAGATTGAATTTGCATTGCGTGAGCTTTTGCCTCCCGATGAAAGCAACGACTTTTGTCACCGACTTGTTCTGCACGGCAGAGCAGTCTGCACCGCAAGAAAGGCAAAATGTGAAGAATGCTGTATGAACGGATTTTGCCCGAAAAAAATCTGACAGGGGAATTTGTATGGATAAGATGAAAGATATAAAGCTGATTGCACTTGACCTTGACGGCACAACCCTTGCCGACAGCGACACCTTGAGCAAACGAACGCAAACTGCCATTGAATCTGCGATCAAAAACGGAATAACCGTTGTTGCGGCAAGCGGCAGACCGTTTGTTATGATGCCCGACAGCGTGATGAACATTGTCGGTCTGGACTATGCGATTACCTCGAACGGCGCTGTAATAAGCAAGTGCGGTAAAACGGTTCACCGTTCGCTGATTTTACCCGATGATGTTTTGAAAATTCTCGGTGCTGTGCGTAATGACGATGTTATTCTTGAGGGATTTATTGACGGATTTACATATGCCGATGTCAGATATGTGCATAGACCGCTTGACTACGGCTGTGAGCCTGAATATTTTGAATACACCCGTTCATGCCACGGCAAGATTGTCGATATGAGAAGCTTTTTGAGCAAGCATAGAAATGAGCTTGACCTTATCAGCATTATAAGTACGGACGAAAAGCTTCGCAACAGGCTGTGGAGCAGTATTGAAAAGGCTTGTAACAGCGTTGAAATTACGACTTCAACCGACCATTTTGTTGAGATTATGTCGGCAGACGCATCAAAGGCGAAGGCACTCCTGCGTTTGTGTGACTTTTTGAATATCGGCATGGAAAATGTCTGTGCCTGCGGAAATGCCGATAACGATGCCGATATGATTGCCGAGTCCGGACTTGGTGCGGCTGTTGAAAACGCAAGCCAAAAGTGCCTTGACCGTGCCGATATCGTAATCCCGTCAAATAATAATGATGGTGTTGCACAATTGATTGAGAAAATTCTTAAAAATTGATTGTAATAATGCGGCGGTAATTTCATATAAATAAAAACAGTCGGGAAGACATTGTTTTGCATTTTGCAAACTGTCTTCCCGACTTTCATTTTCCATTTTCAACTTTTCGTTTTCAATTTTTTAAGCATTTCCTCATGGTCGGCTTTAAGTGCTTTGATAAGCGTCAGACTGTCCCAGTCTTTGCTTGTGGGAGTGATAACCGCCTTGAGCGGAATCCGTCCGACACCGCATTTATTCAGCGCTCTGATTAGCGAGTCAATCGTTTTATTCGTGAAATTGTGCATGACAATCATTTCTTCGTCAAAGCCGTCACCGTCAAACTTTTCTGCCACAGGCTCAATGCCTTTGATGCCTGCAAGGAAACCGATAGGCTGATTGAAATCTTCTTTTTCAACCTTTTTAACCTGAATTTTCAACGGCATAAGTGCAAACTTTGCCTTGCGAAATCTTTCGTCCGAAAAGTTGTAAAACATAGCAAGTTCTTTCATATCTTCACCGTTAATCCGTATCAAGCTTGAGAACCGCCATAAATGCCTCCTGCGGAACTTCAACAGAACCGAGCTGGCGCATACGCTTTTTACCTTCTTTTTGCTTTTCAAGAAGCTTTTTCTTACGGGAAATATCACCGCCGTAGCACTTGGCAAGTACATCCTTACGCATAGCCTTTACGGTTTCTCTGGCAATAATTTTACCGCCGATGCAAGCCTGAATCGGAATTTCAAAGAGCTGTCTCGGAATCTTTTCCTTTAACTTCTCAGCCATCTTTCTTGCCCTTGAATATGCCTTGTCGGCGTGAATGATGAACGAAAGTGCATCGACAACCTCGCCGTTGAGCATAATATCGAGCTTAACAAGGTTGCTCTGAACATATTCTTTAAGCTCATAGTCGAATGATGCATAACCTCTTGTGCGTGATTTGAGCGTGTCGAAAAAGTCGTAGATTATTTCGGCAAGCGGAAGTACATAGTGTAAATCAACACGGTCGGCATCAATATACTGCATATCGACAAAAGTTCCTCGTCTGTCCTGACAAAGCTCCATAATATTGCCGACATATTCCTTAGGTGCATAGATGTGAGCGTCTGTTACAGGCTCTTCCGCCATCTGAATAAGTGACGGATCGGGGTAGTTTGTCGGGTTGTCAATCATCTCAACCGTGCCGTCCGTGCGTGTGATTCTGTAAATTACACTCGGTGCGGTTGTGATGAGGTCAAGCTGATATTCTCTTTCAAGTCGCTCCTGAATAATTTCCATGTGGAGCAGTCCCAAAAATCCGCAGCGGAAACCGAATCCGAGGGCAACCGATGTTTCGGGGTCAAACGAAAGAGCCGCATCGTTAAGCTGGAGCTTTTCAAGTGCATCTTTAAGGTCGCCGTATCTTGCGCCGTCAACAGGGTAGATACCGCAGAAAACCATAGGCTGTGCCTCACGGTAGCCGGGGAGCGGTTCTTCTGCGGGATTTGATGTGAGTGTAACCGTGTCGCCGACCTTTGCGTCTGCAAGAGTCTTGATTGAACCCGTGATGTAGCCAACCTCGCCTGCATAAAGACCGTCGGTCTTTTCGGGGGCGGTTGCGTGCATAAGTCCGCACTCAACAACATTGAACACACTGCCCGTTGCCATAAGTTTGAATTCATCGCCCGGGTGAATCTGTCCCTCTTTGAGCCTTACATATATAATTACGCCCTTGTAGCTGTCGTAGTAGCTGTCAAAAATCAATGCACGCAGAGGTGCGTTGATGTCGCCTGTAGGAGCAGGAATATCGTGAACAACCTTTTCAAGAACTGCGTGAATGTTGATTCCTGCCTTTGCGGAAATTTTCGGAGCATCCTCGGCAGGAATACCGATTACATCTTCAATTTCCTGTATAACCCTGTCGGGATCGGCACTCGGCAAATCAATTTTGTTGACAACGGGAACAATTTCAAGTCCGCTGTCAACGGCAAGATATGTGTTTGCAAGAGTCTGCGCCTCAATGCCCTGTGATGCGTCAACAACAAGAATAGCGCCCTCACAAGCCGCCAGTGAACGGGAAACCTCGTAGTTAAAGTCAACATGACCGGGGGTGTCGATGAGGTTAAAAAGATATTCTTCGCCGTCATCGGCTTTGTAGATAACGCTAACCGCCCTCGCCTTGATTGTAATGCCGCGCTCACGCTCAAGATCCATGTCATCAAGCAGCTGTGCCTCCATATCCCTTTCGGAAACGGAGTTGGTCTGCTCAAGAATTCTGTCCGCAAGCGTACTCTTGCCGTGGTCAATGTGAGCAATAATGCTGAAATTTCTTATTTTATCCTGTGGAAAAGACAATGCTAATCACCTTTTTCTTTAATGTCTTTTTTGTACTTTATTTTAATCTGTATTTAGATTTAAATCCGAGCAACGCTCTGCTTTGCTTGCAAGGAGCAGAGCTTGCGACAGATTGCAACCAGTACAAAGGAGCGTCAGCTCCTCGTGAGTTTGGTTGTGGATTATTCCACGGCTAAACTCACGGATATTTCACGCTTCTAAAAAATGTGTGAAATATCTGTACTTAGATTATAACAATTTTAACGAATAAAGCAAGCAAATTTAAAGCGTTCGCAATGTGCTTGTAAACGAGACAATTTGCGAAATGCTGTTGTATGATAAATTATATCATACACTAACCTCTTCTACAAGCAAAAAATCGTTGCAGTATGCGGTTTTCGGTGCTATACTTGGCTTGTATGAAATTGCTTTGTCAAAAGGAGAAATTGGTATGACAAAAGGTGAAATTGCTAAGAATAATTTTATGCAGGGCTACAACTGCGCTCAGGCTGTATTGCTTGCATTTTGTGACGATTTGGGCTTTGATGAACAGACTGCTCTTATGCTTGCATCGCCGTTTGGCGGCGGAATAGGCAGAATGCGTGAGGTCTGCGGTACTGTTACGGGAATGTATATGGCTTTAGGTCTTGCAAGGGGTTACAGTGACAGCAAGGATAATGCAGACAAAAAGCGTGTCTACACCGAGGTTCAGCAGCTTGCCGAAAGGTTCAAAGAGGACAACGGTTCAATAATCTGCCGTGACCTTTTAGGTATGAGAGCAAAGGCAAAGGACAACCCGACTCCGTCTGAGAGAACAGAAAAATATTATGCCGCCCGTCCGTGTCCTGAATTGTGCAGATATGCAGCGGATTTGCTTGATGAATACTTAAAAAATAAAAAAGGCTGAGGGGCGTTGCTTTGATTTGAAACTTATGCCTGCAAACAGTTGAATTTGGGAGTAAATTGTGATAAAATGTTTAAAATAGGGCATTAGTCTAATGCGGTTAATTTTGAAAATTACCTTGAAAGGGGAATTGTGATATGTGCGGCATAGCCGGCTTTATGGGACAGGTTGAAAACAGAGCCGATGTCATCAGAAATATGACAGAGGTTATCACTCACCGTGGTCCCGACTCGGACGGATTTTTTACGGACGACAATATTTCCATGGGATTTCGCAGACTTTCCATTATTGACCTCGGTGCAGGTCATCAGCCTATATACAATGAGGATAAAAGCCTTGTTCTCACATTCAACGGTGAAATTTATAACTACAAGGATTTGAGAAAAGAACTTATCGCAAAAGGTCATAAGTTCTATACAGATACAGACAGTGAAGTGCTTGTTCACGGCTTTGAAGAGTGGAAAGAAGATATGCTCCCAAAACTCCGTGGTATGTTCGGCTTTGCTATTTACAACACAAAGGATAATTCACTTTTTATTGCCCGTGACTTTTTCGGCATTAAGCGATGCACTACACTCAGATAGGCAATGACTTTGTCTATGCAAGTGAAATCAAGAGTATTCTTGAATATCCTAAGTTTGAAAAGAAATTCAACAGAAAGGCACTTGACTCGTACCTTTCATTCCAGTATGCAGTTCCGCCCGAAACTTTCTTTGAGGTGTTTACTGCCTTATGCCCGGTCACTATCTCTGGTACAAGGACGGCGAGGTTGAAACTACCCGTTACTTTGAGGCTCGTTTCAATCCCAATGAAGAAATGACAGAGGAAGAGGCTGTTGACAGAATTGAAAAGGTCTTTGAAAACTCCGTAAATGCTCACAAAATTGCCGATGTTGAGGTTGGTTGTTTCCTTTCAAGCGGTGTTGACTCAAGCTATGTTTCAACATATTTTGCCGACCAGAAAACATTTACAGTCGGCTTTGACTTTGGCGAAAAATATAACGAAATCAGCTGGGCAAAAAATCTCAGCGAAAAAATCGGTGTTGAACACCACACTCACCTTATCTCAAGTGAAGAATTCTGGGACGCTGTTCCGACTGTTCAGTACCATATGGATCAGCCGCTTGCAGATCCGTCATGTATCGCACTTTACTTTGTATCCCGTCTTGCAAGCCATTATGTAAAGGTTGTCCTTTCGGGTGAGGGTGCAGACGAATTGTTCGGCGGTTACACTTGCTACAACGATCCGAGAGTGTTCAAGGTTTATCAGACAATTGTTCCGCATTGCATCAGAAAGGCAATAAGAGCAATTTGCAGAAAGCTCCCCGACATCAAGGCAGAGATTATCTCATCCGTGCCTGTGACAAGCTTGAGGAGCGTTATATCGGTAACGCATTTATGTATGACTACAAGCAGAAGCAGGAGCTTTTGAAAGATCCGTCAATTGCAACACGCCCACAGGATCTTACAAGAAAATATTATTATCGTTGCCGTAAGTATGACGATGTTACAAAAATGCAGTATCTCGACATCAATATGTGGATGGTCGGTGACATCCTTCTTAAAGCCGACCGAATGAGTATGGCTAACTCGCTTGAACTTCGTGTTCCTTTCCTTGATAAGGAGGTTTTCAAGGTTGCGTCATCGCTCCCGACAAAACTGCGCTGCAACAAGCACAACACAAAGTATGCAATGCGTAAGGCTGCCGTTCGCCATATGCCTGAGGCTACTGCCGAAAAAGAGAAACTCGGTTTCCCTGTACCGACAAGAGTATGGCTTCGTGACGAGAAGTATTATAATGTTGTAAAGACAAAGTTCAAGGGCAAAACTGCCGAGAAATTCTTCAATACAGATGTCCTTGTTTCATGGCTCGACAGTCATTTCAGCGGAAAAGAAGATAACAGCAGACGAGTTTGGACAATTTATGTGTTCCTCGTATGGTATGATATCTATTTTGATGAGGACAGCGAAAAGGTTGAAAAGCCTGTAAATCACCTTGATGAACTCAAGCTGTTGCCGAGGCGAGAAGAGAAAAGCAGATTGACGCTCCCGGTGAGGTAATTATGGCTGCCGCAGAGGAGATTGACGAAAATTACGATGCTCCGAACTTTGGCGTTGACAAGTCAAAAAAAAATGACGAATCTGCGAAAAAGCGGAAGAACCCGTAAAAGAGGAATCTGCGGAAGATGTGACAGAGGAAGTTGAAGTTCCCGATGACGGCAATGAGCCTGCAATCGTTGAGCCTGAGGAAGAACCCGAGGTTAAAGAAGAGCCTAAAAAAGAGGAGTATGTGAACATCTCAAATCCGGAGGATAACGAGATTTACGACGCTCCGAAAAAACCGTCAACTCCCCAGGAGCAGATGCAGATGGCTATTGACAGCATTGAAAAAAGATCAAAATATCTTGACGAGCCGAATGTAATTTCAGACGAGGCTGTTGACAATATCGTAAACTCAATCTCTTTCTTTGATGATGAGGACGATAAAAATTAATCAAAGTTATTAAAAATAACAAAATAAACAAGGGCAACCGAGGTTGCCCTTAAATTTTATAAATAAGATGAATAATCAAATAATACTATAATGACTGCTCTGCAAAGAAAAGGGGTGCTTTTTTGAATATTGATGATTTTGCAGAAATTCTGAAATCGGTGAGTCGATTAATACAGAATTCAAATCGTGGAATAAAGTGTCTGATATGAAGAAACGAATTAATTTGGCGGTTGATGAACTTATAGCTTTTGCAAATAACAAAGGAGGCACTCTTTACTTTGGCGTTGAAGATAACGGTGAAGTTACGGGTTGTGACGGTAACTACGATTTGCAGAACATTATTGAATCAATTTACGAAAAAACAAGACCGCCTATTTTTGTTGATCCCGAAGAAATAGAATACGACGGTAAAAAGGTGATTGCACTTACCGTTGCATCAGACGGAATTACACATGCAACTACAGACGGCAGATGCTTAAAAAGACTTGGAAAAAATTCTAAACCGTTTTATCCCGATGAAATGAGCAACCGCTATTCCGAAATTCAAAGCTCCGATTTTTCGGGAAGGATTTTGTCAGACAGCACGGAAGATGATATAAACAAACTTGAAGTTTATAAGTTGAAAGAAAAATTAAAAGCGAGAAATCCCGAATCGACATTAGCTGATATGGATGATATCGCATTTTTGCGTGACCTTGCTTTGGTTAAGTCTGACAGCGGTAATATTAAATTGACTGTGGCTGGATTATTATTTGTAGGCAAAGAGCAGGCAATCAATAGATTACTTCCACAGGCAGAGGTAATTTACTTGCACTATTCCGAGTCGAATTTAGAAGAATATGATGCAAGACTTGATATGAAGGCTCCTATTATATCGGTAATTGACAGACTTTCAGAGAAAATACAAGACTCAAATCGTATTGTCAATGTTCAGGTTGGACTTTTCAGATTGGAAATTGTCGATTTCCCTGAAAAGTTTTTCAAGAGGCATTACTCAATGCTTTGTCACACAGAGATTATCAAAGTCAAGGTGCTGTTTATGTAAAGCATTATCCCGATAAAATTGTAATAGAAAACCCCGGTGCATTTTTGGACGGTATCACAGAAAATAATATAATTACACATCCGTCTGTTCCGAGAAATAAATTAATTGCCGAAACTCTGCAACATCTAAAATATGTTCAGAGAACAGGACAAGGTGTTGATATTATTTTCAGAGAAATGATATCATCCGGCAAGCCGTTTCCCGAATACAAATCGTATAATGATGCGGTTTCGCTGACAATCTATAGTGCTATTGATGATATTGATTTTGTAAAATTCATTGCCAATGAAGAAAACGGACTGAGCAGAAGTTTTTCACTTTTCGGAACTTATGATTTTGCGCTACCTTAAAGATAACCGCAAAATCACAATGTCTGAGGCAGAGAGCTTAATTCAAGAAGCTCGTGATCAGGCTCAGAATGCCTGTAATAACCTTAAAAGATATGGTTTGATTGAGTTGTCGGGCAATGAATATATGTTGACGGCAAAGATATATGACGAGTTAAAAAATTCTGTTGATTACACTAAGGATAAAGCAATTCAATATATCAAAGCAAGAGAAATGATTTTGGAATATATCCGTGACAGAGGTTTTATTAATAACGAATTAGTAAGAGAATTGTGTGGCTTTTCACAAAAACAAGCCCGTATAATATTGCAACGAATGAGAAAAGAGAATTTGATTGAACTATCCGAAAAAGGAAGATACGCTAAATATATCATTAAGAAATAATTTAACGCGCCCTTAACGCGCCCAAATGTGTGTTTAACGCGCCCAAACGTAATTTTAACGCGCCCTTAACGCGCCCAAATGTGTGTTTAACGCGCCCTTAACGCGCCCTTTTAATTAAAAACAGCACCAAACAATATGTGTTCAGTGCTGTAAATACAATGAAATTAAATTTTTAAACCACCGCTCCGAGGCAGAGAATGTTTTGCAGAATTTTGTATTCTTCTTCAAAATCGGAGAGGGGGAGGGGATTTTTGCCGAGTCCCATTTCTATGGTGAGGGCAGGTCGGCGGAATTTTTCGATGAACCAATCCTTAAAGCCGCCGCCTGTGGCAATCTCCTCGGGAAAGGCTATGTTGTAGCCGCTTGCCTGTGAGAATATTGACGCAAGCCGAAAGCTCAGAACGGGTGTGTGTCTGCCGAACGAGCAGTAAATTTCCCGTCCCTGACTGTGCAGAGCGATTGCTCGTTCAAAGTCAATATTACGGCAAAGTGTTGTCAGAGCTTTAGTTTCGGGTTCGCTTTCGGGATGATTTCCGCCGAATCTTGTCGGCGCCGGACACTTGATATTGTTCTTTAATTCAAGCTGTTTAAGCCTGCACCAGCCGGCATTGAAATTGTGGTTGATGTCAACTCCACGGGCGTTTGCCTGCCATTTATATGTATCGGTGCAGACCTTTTCGACAAGCGGTTTGTATTTGAATGCGGCGTCACTGCCATGCAAGGCAATTTCCGTGCCGTCGGGATTTACGCAAGGCACAATCGTAAGACCGCGAATGCTTAAAAAATTCCCGATTTTGCATCCGCCGACAGTTTTGTCGCTTTCCATTGCTTCACAACATTCTTCAAAAAATTTCAGCAGGGCAAGTATCGTGAGGTACTCCGAGCCGTGAAAACCACCGCAGTAGAGTACACGATTCTTGGTGTTGCCAATGTGCAGAACATCAATACCTCTTCCGCACACGCTTTTTCCGGCAAAGCAATGCTTGATGAACTTGTACCTGTCGCAGAGCTCGTTTATGATTTCTTTGCGTGTTTTGTAATCGGGAAAAACATTATAATCGGGCATAACAAAATCCTTTCCTTTCGATAATTCAATCTTTAAAACGGAGGCATAATTATGGAGCTTTTTGAAAAAACTCTTGACAGCAAGAAAATTTTTGACGGCAGAGTTCTGCATATAGTCCTTGACGAAGTGGAGCTTCCTGACGGTAAAAGGTCAAAGAGGGAGGTTGTCAATCATCCGGGCGGAGTATGCGTTGCCGCTCTTGATGAGGACAATAATCTTTCTTTTGTAAAGCAGTTTCGCTATCCGTACAAGGAGGTTGTGCTTGAGCTTCCTGCCGGCAAGCTTGAAAAGGGTTCTACTCCGCTTGAAAACGGAAAGCGTGAGCTTCTTGAAGAAACGGGACTTGAGGGTTACTCCTACATTTCTCTCGGTCAGGTCTATCCGTCTCCCGGATACACCTCGGAAATTATCCATCTTTATGCCTGTCGGGTAAAGTCACAGGGCGAGCAAAAGCTTGACGAGGGTGAGTTTTTGAATGTTGAAAAAATTCCCCTCAACAAAGCCGTTGAATGGTGCTTAACAATATGATACCCGACTCCAAAACACAGATTGCCGTTTTAAAGACTGCCGCACTTTTGAAAAGCGGTAAAATTTAATTTAATCATAGGAAATATATATGCAGAATTTTACTGTTTCAGAACACGAAAAATTGAATACTGCCGTTGCTCTCGGATTTTTTGACGGACTTCACAAGGGACACCGAAGGGTTATTCTCTCGGCTGTTGAGCAGAAGAAAAACGGACTTTTGCCCGTGTGCTTTACATTTGCTCAAAGCCCGAAGGAGGTTCTCGGAAAATCTTCTAAGGGGGCGCTTATGACAACGGAAGATAAGCTGAAAACACTTGAAAGCCTGGGTATTGAACATACCTTCAGTCCCGACTTTAAAAAGCTGATGAATATGTCTGCAAAGGACTTTGTCGAGAAAATTATTTTCGGCAACCTCAACGCAAAATTTGTTGTCTGCGGTTTTAACTATCGTTTCGGAAAAAACGGAGAAGGCGATACCGAGTTGCTCAAAAAGCTTTGTGATGAAAACGGCACGGAGCTTAATGTGATTGAGCCTGAGCGTGACAATGGCGATGTTGTTTCGTCAACACTTATCCGTCTGCTTATAAGTGAGGGAAGTATTCGCCGTGCGAACAAGCTTTTGTGTTCATATTTTGGTTTTTCTGCCGTGATCACTCACGGAAAAAAGACTTGGCAGAGAACTCGGTACTCCGACAATCAATCAGAAACTTCCCGAAAATCTTGCCGTGCCGAAATACGGCGTTTATGCGTCTGCCGTCACACTTGAAAACGGAAAGGTCTATTGCGGTGTGACTAATATCGGTGTAAAGCCGACGGTCGGAGGAACAAAGCTTTTGAGCGAAACATGGATGCCTGACTTTCACGGCGGTGAGATATACGGTCAGACAGCCGATGTCCGTCTGCTTGATTTCATTCGTCCCGAAAAAAAGTTTGACAATATCACCGAATTAAAAAATGCCATAACCGACAATGCAGTTACGGCAAAAGAAATTTTTGATAAGATGTATAGATACGGAGTCTGAAGTAAGCGTAGTATTTATCTATGGGAGCTTTGATAAATTGAGATTGGAAAACAATAGAGTGTTTTATTTCTCCCTCATCGCGGAAAAATGTGGGATGATCAAAAGTAAATATTGAAAAAGAGCATAGGAGGCTCCCAAATTGTAGTTGAAGAGACAAACAATGGAGGAGAGAAACCTATGCTCTATTTAGATGATATAAAAGTTGAACTTGAAAGTCAAGGATTTAAAGGAACACATATAGGAATCAGCCCTAATAAAGATAAAAGCGTATTGTTTCTGCAGAGCGTAAGGTCTACGCAGTCAGTCCGGTGTCCTTATTGCGGCGGTAGCGATGGACATGAACGCATTTTACAACAAGCTTGTAACAAAGCATTTGCCCAAAGCACAGATTGTATATGATTGATTTCATATACAGTCGCAATTTGGCAGAGATGTTATCGGCGTTGTTCGTCAGGATGAAATTCGCAGGCTTCAACAACAAGATCAAGGTCGCTAAACGAATCGGCTACGGTTACCGTGATGATGACTTCTTCTTTACCTTGATTCGCTATCTCTCTATTCCTTCTGACCGTTCACCATACCACCAAAAATCGTGATGAACCTATTTTATATTCAAAGATGACTAAATTCAAACGAGCAATTATTTCCGATGCAGTTAATTATGTTTGCAGAGTCCCTTCGGAATGTAACTGTCTTATAAATTCCAATATAGAAACCGAGGCTGTCACAAAACAGATAGTTTTGTGACAGCCTCGGTTTATTTTGAATATATTTTATTCTGTTTTCAGTATCGCAAGTGTACTGAAAGTTGTATCTTGAATTTGAGTGATCAATTCGCCATTATATTTTTCGGTGATGTCTTTAACTATTTTCATGCCGTAACCATGGAGTTCAGGTTTTTTTTCAGGTTTTCTGATAGTTTCTGAAAATTTATTCTCACATTTGATAAAAATATGGTCATTATCCTGTTTGCAAGACAGGTAAAGCAGCTTGTCATCACCAGTATAATTTTTAAGGGCATTTATGCTATTGTCTAACAGATTGATAAAAACTCGGCAAATATCAAAATCGGCAATGCCTGTGTTATTGTCAAGAATAATGTCATCAATAATTTTAATTGACTCTTCTTTAGCAACAGATGTCTTATCAAAAAGAACCGCATTGACAATTTCATTGCTACAGTAACGCTGTGTTTTTGTACTGTCCATAATATCGGATATACCGCTTACAATTTCTCTTGCCTTTTTATTTCCTTCTTGTGTATTTTCAGACAACTGAATGTTGATTACCTGACAAGATTGTTTATGTCATGTCTTAATTTTGCTGTGCTTTCATAATTTTCAAGCATCTTTCTATAGTATTCCGCCTGAAGTTTATTTTGGTATTCAAGCATCTCGTTCTCAGATTTTATTTTATAGTACGAAGCACTGCTTTTTGTAAAACAAATTAGAATACTGTCGGTTACAATAAATATGAAAATGTAAAAATAAATTATGCTCAGATTTGTGTTTTTTACATTAAACGGCACATAGGTCGAAACTTGGTTAAATTGTGTGATTGAAAAAGCGAGAAACAGTATTTCAAAGGCTATCAACACAAACAGAAAAACAATGTTGCTTCTAAAGAACATATCTCTGTTTTCCTTGAGAAATCTGCTGCCGATTATAGTGTATACACCTAGCAGAGTGGTTATTACTGTGACAGACACAAGGTAAACATATGGCTCTTGCAAATAATTTTCCGAACTGCCAAACAGAACAGACACAATAAAATAGCTTAAGTAGTCCGATAGAAATATTATAAGAATAGAAACAATTGAAGTAATTACCTTTATATAGAATTTGTCTTTGTACAATAAGATATTGCCTATGACAATGGCTAACAAGGACAGCTGTGTTGTCCAAGACGGCATATTATCAAAGTGTTGGGGTATAAGCAATAGGTAAAAAAGCACTGATTGTAACAAAATAGTTTTAATTTTGCTTTGCTTACTGTGCAACACAAAAGAATTTGCCACCACTGCAAGCAAAATATTGTAAAGGTACACCCACATTTGTTGAGGTAGGTAATATTGATTTTCAAATATTGTATGCAAATAAATCTCTCCGTTACAGCCCGATTTTTGAAGCTTTGTGCTTAAAAATCATTTTCTTGACATTGTCATAATAGCTTCTGCTGACCGGAATTTTTGTGCCGTTCGATATTACAATTTTGTATTTTAACAAATCAATTGCATACTTCAGATTAACTGCATAACTTTTATGACATCTCAGAAAACTATTATCCAACTTATTCATAGCGTCGTCAAGCTTTATGTATTCTTCATATCTGTCTGTAGCAGTGTAGTATGTAACTTTTCTTTCGTGACTTTCAAGGTAAAGAATTTTGCTTTTGTCAATTATAATATTTTGTCTGTTGACCGAAATTTTAATTGACAACGGCTTATTTAAGGTTAAGTATTTTAAAATTTTGTTAATGTGGTAAAATAATTTATTTTTATCAATTGGTTTTGTAATTAACCCCCAAGGGTTAAAGTCAATAAAAATATCTGAACAATATTCTAAATATCCTGTAATAAAAATAACAGGTGTTGTAGGAATGTGTTCACGAACTCTTTTTAGCATTTCCAGACCATTCTCATTTTTGATACAGATATCTATAATAATTGCATCGGGGATTTCGTTTTTTAAAATTGAAGATTCTAAATCGCTTGCGGAATCATATATTTTGGTTTGTATTATATCACGAAATTCGGTGTCTATTAACAGTTTTATGTAATCGGTGATTGTTCTATCATCATCGCATACAGCCACTAACATATACTTCACCTCACTATAAATTATAATAAGATTGTCCGACAATATAATTACTTATTCTAAATAAAAATGTTAATTATTACATCAATCGTGTTATTTTTTACAACTATCTGTAAAAAAATGCAGGTATAAGGTATAATTGGTAAGTAAAAACAGGCGAAAATATATGAAAAAACAGCAATATTCTCAGCACAATTAACATATTTTGTTTTCAAATTAAATGTTGTTTGTGCATTTAAGAAATGAATAGAGGGATAAGCTATGAAAATAAAATTAGCCTTGCTTGATAATGACCAGAACTATTTGAACCGAATAGTTTCGGTATTCAATATTAGGTATGCTGATAAACTCGAAATTTATTCTTTTACAAAGATTGAGAGCGCATTATCTGCACTTGAAAGTACTCGCATTGATGTTTTTGTTTCGAGTGTTGCTTTCGATGTGAATACGGCAGCTCTCCCTAAGAGATGCGGCTTTGCATATTTTGTTGATTCTGCCGACATTGATTCCGTAAACAATCAGCGTGCCATCTGCAAATATCAAAAAGCAGACCTTATTTACAGACAGATATTAAGTATATATTCTGAAAATGCAGGCGGTGTATCCGAAACAAGATTTGGAGATGACTCCTGCAAGGTGATTGCTTTTGCATCTCCATGCGGCGGTACAGGCAGTTCAACAATGGCTGCAGCCTGTGCATCGTATTATGCCGCCAAGGGCGAAAAGACACTGTATCTTAATTTTGAAAAATTCGGTTCAGCCGACGCTTTCTTTTCTGCGGAAGGTCAGTTTGATATGAGTGATATAATATTTGCCTTGAAGAGCAGAAAGGCAAATTTATCTATGAAAATGGAAAGCTGCGTTAAACAGGATCGCAGAGGTGTGTATTTTTACTCGCAGCCAAAGGTAGCTTTGGATATGATTGAACTCAAAAGTGATGAAATTATTCGACTTATTTCTGAAGCAAAACTTCTGGGTTCATATTCCTATATTATTCTTGATTTGGATTTTGGAATTGACAGTGATACAATCAAGATTTTAAAACAGGCTAATGCTTTAGTATGGACGGGCGATGGTTCTGAGATTTCTAATATTAAAATCAGCAGAGCTTACGACGCATTGGCAATTTCCGAGCAAAATGAAGATGTTCCGATTTTGAACAGAATTGTGCTGATCTACAACAAGTTTAGCAATAAAAGTAGCAGGCTCTTGCAAGTAATATTGAGCTCAAAAATATAGGCGGTGCTCCAAGATATGAACATGCGTCTGTTTCACAGATTCTGGATAGCCTATCATCAATAGAAATGTTTGGCAGAATTTGTTGAGGCGGTGAATAATTATGACTTTTGAACAGGAGCAACAGTTTGTCTCAAAAATCAAGAAATATGTTACTGATAACCTCTCGCTAAGCCAGATAAGTGATGACGATTTGCAGCAGAGAATAGAGGAGATTGTTGAACAGTATATCGGTGAGCAGTATTGTTCAATTGATCAACGAGTTTCTATTGTTGAACAGGTTTACAGTTCTATAAGAGGATTTGGACTTCTTGATTCAATTATCAAGGATGAGAGCATAACGGAAGTAATGATTAACGGACCGAAAAATGTATTTATCGAACAGAACGGTCGTCTTTACAAGCTTGATAAACAATTTGAAAGTCAGCGAAAACTTGAAGATGTTATTCAGAGAATTGTCGGTCTTGCCGGCAGAGAGGTTAATCAGGCAAATCCGATTTGTGATACAAGACTTCCGGACGGCTCTCGTGTTAATGTGGTGTTACCCCCGATTGCGTTATGTGGCCCGACTGTTACAATTCGTAAGTTTTCAAAAACTCCTATGACAATAGCAAAATTGATAGAGTACGGCTCAATAACTCAGGAAATTGCAGATAAGCTTCAACTTCTTGTTAAAGCTAAATACAATATCTTCATCAGCGGTGGTACAGGCTCAGGTAAAACTACATTTCTCAATGCTCTTTCAAATTATATTCCAAAGGATGAGCGTGTAATTACAATTGAAGATTCCGCTGAACTTCAGATTGAGGGAATAGACAACCTTGTCAGCCTTGAAACAAGAAATGCCAATGCTTCCGGTGCAGGTCAAATTACGATAAGAGATTTAATAAAATCTTCACTGCGTATGCGACCGGAGCGCATTATTGTCGGTGAGTGTCGTGGCGGAGAGGCGCTCGATATGTTGCAGGCCATGAATACAGGTCATGACGGTTCTCTTTCAACAGGTCACGCAAACTCAACTGAGGATATGCTCAGCCGACTCGAAACCATGGTTTTGCAGGGAGCTGCAGGACTGCCTCTTGAAGCAATCCGTCAGCAAATTGCATCTGCCGTTGACATAATCATTCATCTTTCAAGACTTCGTGATAAATCCAGAAAAACAATGGAAATCACTGAGGTAGTAGGATACGAAAACGGTAAAATTATACTTAATCCGCTGTATGTCTTTGAGGAAGATGAGAAAAGCACCTTGGAAAAAGTTTCAGGTAAACTTAAGAGGACTGATAATAAAATGCAGAATACATTTAAATTAAAGCTTTCCGGCTTTAAATCAGAAATTTGAGGTGATTGTATTGGCAAAGAAAAATAAAA
>ENA-OQCX01000418-OQCX01000418.1-human-gut-metagenome-genome-assembly--contig:-NODE-418-length-21906-cov-2.282933_pt1 | contig 21906 bp, 26 predicted proteins | sample MGYA00242762_ERZ504587 | MGnify/ENA primary metagenome ERZ504587 (study PRJEB26092, sample SAMD00036337) | human gut metagenome | host: Homo sapiens | study: EMG produced TPA metagenomics assembly of... | reverse complement strand
AGAACTGATAGATTGCATTTTCATCAAATGCAGCGTCCCTTTCCAGCTCTACGAAAAGCTTCGGCTCTGCACCAAGATCGGATGCGGTACCGGTATGCATGCACAGTCCGCGATGCCATCCATGCGTCCTGCGATCTCCTCGATCTCATCCGGTGCAATCTTATTGCCGCCGGTGATGATGACATCATCTTTTCTGCCCAGCATGTAAATCAGACCGTCCTCACCTGTATAGGCAAGATCTTTCGTACAGATATAACCATCACGCATAATTCTTCATTCAGTCCCGGCTCCTGATAATAGCCTTTCATATTCATAACCGCCGCGGCAGGCAAGAATCCAGGTTGTCTCTTCCGTTGCTTCGACTGCATTTCCCTGCTCATCAAAGAATACAAACTCTGCATGACATGCCGGCTTGCCGATGCAGTTCTTCTTATCAGGCATTGCATTGAAATCCAGGATACAGGAACATCCTGACTCGGTTGTTCCATAAAAATTGTAAAGTCTGGTAATGTGGAAGCAGCTTCCGCAGATGCTCTTTGTCCTGGTTTGGAATCGGTGCAGAGCCAAGCTGTACATAATCAAGCTGGTCTGCATAATCCCCCAGTTTATCTCCGCTTAATTTGAAAAGTGCTGCCAGCGCCGCCGGAACCAGATCGATCGCTGTCACATGGTATTTCTCTATACAGTTAAACAGCTTTTTTGTAAAGATCACACCATCCAGAAGAATCACCGTACCGCCATTTAAAATATTAGAATAATAACGGCGCAGTCCATGTGAATGACTGAGGGAACCGGAATCAATTCCACACTGTCTTTTTTCATCTCTACCGAATCGATGACATTTTCTGCTACCGCGATCACACTCGCATGTGTCAGCTCGATTCCTTTTGATTTTCCGGTTGTTCCCGTCGTAAAGAGAATCTCTGCCGTATCTTCCGGCTGTGGGAATGCAGCTACTTTTTCTTCTTTCTCTTCGCTTTTGTAAGACAAAACTTCCTTTATGTTCTCATAATGGCATGGAATATCGCCCGTTTTGGCTGCAATATAACATTTTGCCTGTACCGCCTCTATAATTTCCAGAATGCGGCTGTCTGCCGCGTTTTTTTCAATCGGAACAAAAACAGCTCCAAGAAGCTGGATTGCCAGCTGACTGATCACCATCGCTGCATTCTGAGAATTTCTTACTACTACTTTATCACCGGCTTCTACGCCGATTTCTTTCAAGTACTCTGCATAGCCGCATACCTGCTTCCATGCTTCCAGATAAGAAAATTCTGCTTTTCCATCTGCAAGTGCCAGTTTATCCGGCTGTGTCTTTGCATACCCTGCCAGTGCTTCCACAATCGATCCTGCCATGAATGCTTCCTTCTTTCCGTTTATTTGATATCTGTTTCACTTTCTGTTTCTATTTCTGATTCTGTTGTCTGTGCTCCCGCTTCAACCGTTCCGGCACTGCTGCCCTGTGCTGTCTCCGGCTGTGTCTGCGGATTCGCCAGAGCCTCCAGCCTCGCTGCAAGCTTTCCTTTCGCCTTTTCATCTGCCGCGGTCTGTTCTTCCGATGCCTGATCCCAGCTCTGTACGATCTTCTTCGAATGTTCGGAAGAAATATCATAATGCTCCGCAATATAATCACCAAGCCAGGTGGTAAATTTCTCTGCGCCGGCTACGTTTGTGTGCTTGTCGTTGTAAAAATCTGTGCCATAGTCCAGTCCAATCTCTTTCACATGCTGATTGCCATCCAGATACGGGAAACCTGCTTCTTCAATAATACGTTTTACGTAATTTCCCATCTGCTGTTCTTCTTCCGTAGCATCCCACGGTGTCGCTACAAACAGAACATTCAGATTCTCTTTTTTGCATTTTTCCAGCAGCGAACGCAGCTCTTTTTCATAAGATTCCAGAATTGGCTTTTCTGCTGTAACCTGACTGACATCCAGATATTCCAGCGGTGTCACCCGGCTGATCGCCCGCCATCCTTTCATCGCATCCTTTTTTTCGTTGGTCAGATATTCCAGGGAATCTTCCGTATAATTCTCCCAGTTTCCATGATACTGGATCAGATCCAGATAGTACGGCAGACGGTTTTCCCAGCCTTTTACCATCTTGTTGATCGCAGCAACACGGTTCCGGGAATACTTCATATTGTCGGTAATGATCCGGATACGGTTCTCTTCGACTTCGTTCTGGTCGAGATATCTTCGCGTCTCTATGATATAGAGCTGCGGTGACTGCGTTTTTTCTGTCTCATCGATCAGATTTTCCATCAGTGCCACCGGCTGCGAAGCCGTTGCCAGCATAAAAGAGGTATATCCCTGCTGTTCCCACAACAGCGGTGCATTTACATAACGGTACAATGCACTGCTTCCCAGTCCGACAATATCCAGACTCTCATCTTCTTCTGCATAAAAGCCGGTCAGCTTGGTACGGAAGAAATCGCGGTCCAGCGGGCGCAGCACATAAGTCGCCGTCAACAGCATAACAAGGGCGATCATCAGAAAAACGATCGTACTGAAAAGATTTTTGAATCGCTTTAATTTTTTCATCTGATATGTACCTCCCTAAAATTTCTCATAAATAAATGCAGAAGGATCATATCCAGGTCCATACATGCCAAAAATCACAACCGCCATCAAAAGTGCATAGATCAGTACCCAGCGAAATACCAGATTCTGCTTTTTCAGCGCTTCGAGTACATCCATCTTTCCTGAAGCATGCTGACGATAAACAGCACAAGGACCGCAACTGCCACAACCGTCATATTTGCCTGATTCAGTCCATATTTAAAGAGCTTGCCATTTGTAATACGCCAGATACCCGTATCGGCAAAAGTCCGTTTCAGAATACTGATGGCAGCCCCGAAATCATCTGCCCGGAAAAATACACGTCCAAGACAGCACAAAAGGAACGTCCTAGTCATCTGGAACAGGCGGAAGCTGAAACAGTCTGTCTTAATGTGTAACTTCTGTACCAGTCTTTCATTATATGGAGTAAAGATCATGCTCAACATGATCAGAAGCCCGTGAAAGAGTCCCCAGGTCACGTATTTCCAGTCCGGTCCATGCCAGATACCGGTCAGAAGCCATACCGCCAGGATCGGTATGGAAGAAGAAACGATTCTTCCGACTTCATTGCCAAAACGTTTTCTTGCCTTTTTATTCAGGTCCAGTGAGAATTTGGAAATGGAAATCGGATAAAAGACGTAATCCTTAAACCAGTTTCCAAGTGTTACATGCCAGCGTCTCCAGAATTCCGGCATCGTTTTTGAAAAATATGGACGCAAAAAATTCGGTGCCAGACGGATACCAAACAGTCTGGCTGTTCCCGAAGCAATGTCCATGCAGCCGGAAAAATCTGCATAGATCTGTATGGAAAATGCTGCGGTTGCCACCAGGAAGATCACACCGGTATACATCGTGTAATTTCCGTAAATCTGCTCCACAAAAGTTCCCAGTCTTTCTGCAAGGATCAGTTTTTTGGCAAATCCCCACAAGATCAGGATACATCCATCCCTTAAATTGTCATATTCAAATTTGTGTTCTTCATACAGTTGTGTTCCCAGATCAGCGTAGCGCGGGATCGGACCTTGTACCACACTTGGAAAGAAGGATATGTAAAGCAGATATTTGAGGAAGTTTCTCTGCGGCTCCACTTTTCCCTTATAAACATCGATCATATACGATAAAATCTGGAAAGTAAAAAAGGAAATTCCCAGCGGCATGATCAGTCGGAAAAGCTGTGTTCCGTGACCAATCCCCAAAAGATCCAGAATCGAATACGCACTTCCAAGAAGGAAGTTTGTATATTTAAACACGATCAGAATACCAATGTTTAAGATCAGTCCTCGTATAAGAATACGTTTTCTCTGTTGTTTATTTTCTTCTTTTAGCTGTTTGATCTGTTTGCGATCCAGATCTCCCTGCTTTTTCTTTTCTTTAAATGCCGCATGCAGATCTCCCATTTTGTTTGCTGCAGCATAGGAAACCGCAACAGCCAGAAGCAGGACCAGGAACTGATCCCAGCCGGCTGCCAGATAAAACAGAATATTTGCGACAAGCAGTACATACATGCGGTATTTTGGCCGAATGATATAATAGATGAAAAATACTGCTGCAAGAAAAAACAGATAGGTAGATGATGTGTACGACATAGTTTTCTCCTGTTATGTATCCTGATGCAGTGCTTTGTTGAACATATCCCACATTTTACCGTAACCTTCGGAAGCCGGTGTCACCGGTTTCGGGATCGTATTTGGTACATCCATTTTAATCCCGCCCTGTTTTGCCATAACAAGAATCCTTGTTCCAAGACAGACTGCCTCCTGAATATTATGTGTAATAAAGATTACCGTTACCTTTTCTTTCTGATGCAGCCGCATCAGTCTTCCTGTAATCGGTTTCTGGTCATAGCATCCAGACTGGCAAACGGCTCATCCATCAGAATGATCTGCGGTTTAACTGCCAGTGCTTTTGCGATCGCCACCCTCTGCTTCATACCGCCGGAAAGCTGATGCGGATACTGTGTCCGGCAGGAAAGCAGATCGACTTTTTCCAGACACTCATCCGAAATCTGACGCAGTTTCTCTTTATCTTTCATGCCCTGTATCTTCAGTGGATACTGCACATTTTTTTCTACTGTTTTCCATGGAAGGAGCTGATTAAAATCCTGAAATACCATAACACGGTCAATGCCAGGTCCTTTGATCGGCTCTCCGTTTACCCTGATCGTACCTTCAAACTGTTCAAAACCTCCGATGCAGCGCAGAAACGTTGTCTTACCGCATCCGGATGGTCCGAGGATGCATACAAATTCTCCCGGATACATGGTAAAATCGACATTTTTGAGAATTTCGCTGTTTTCGCCTTTTCCTGCATTGTCATAATAAACCTTTGTAAGGTTCTGCACTTCCAGAACGGGAGTTTTCCCTTTTTGCTCCTGTGTCATCTGCTCATCCCCCATTTCTTAAGTGTCAGTTTCTCGATTGTATGGAATACACCATACTCTACTACAATACCGATCAGGATGATCACCAGCAGTGCCGCGAAGACTCCTGCGATATCTACGTTGGTTCGCTTCATAAAAATAAACCATCCGATACCAGCTCCGGAACTGGTCGTTCCAAAGATCATCTCTGCACTGATCAGACCACGCCATGCACGTGCCCATCCGGTACGGATACCGGAAAGGATATAGGAAAACGATGCCGGAATATAAATACCGGTTACCAGTGACAGTCGGTTCAGTCCCATATTCTGACCGGATTCTATGTAAATACGCGGAACGGCACGAAATCCATCCATAATACTTCTGGACATTGGCCAGATAATGGAATGTACCACAATCAGGATAATGGTTCCTTCTCCGATTCCCATCCACAGAATAGCCAGTGGCAACAGTGCAACACCTGGAATCAGGTCACACAGCGAAACGATCATATGATAAATCGAATATACTGTCTTGCTCATAATCGAAAGACCGGACATGATAAATGCCAGTACAATACCTATAAACAGTCCTTTTGCAATCAGGCTCATGGAATAAAGCGTCATCTTGCCCAAACCATCCTGTGAAAATCCTTTCGCCAGAGAATTTAAAATCTTTCCCGGAGATGGAAACATCAATTCCGGAAATGTTCCCATCTGATATACGATCTGCCATACAGCTAAAAAAGCAATAATAAATATAATCTGATTCCTTAAGCTCTTCATCGTCATTCCCTTTTCGTTATCTTGCTGACTCTGTTGTGATTGCTTCAAAAGATTCAGGTGCTTTGTCTACAAAATCATTTTCTGCCATAAATTCTGCCATATCCATCACACCTGGCAGCTTCATATCATATACACAGCCTGGATCCTGCATCCAGTCAAGCATCGTTTCTGCAGATACATCTTCTTTCTGACACAGCAATGCGGCTGCATCCTCCTGATCGTTGTTCAGGTAATCCATCGCTTCCTGCGTAGCATCCACGATCGCCTGATAAACCTCCGGCTGATTCGTGTAAAGATCATCCGCTACCAGACCTACGATAAATGCGTTGCCGTCCGGCCATACACTGTCAAGACTTTCTGCTTCCTGGATACCGTCCTGCTCTTTTGCCTTGAAAATATAAGGAGCCGTTGTAAGCTGACATGCCACACTGCCGGACAGCAGTGCTGTCATACCATCCGGATGAGACATGGCTACCAGATTGTTATCCAGTGCATGTGCATCTCCCAGTTCTGCTTTTGCAAGCATCGCCAGAAAAATATGCTGGATGCTTCCGATATTGACGACTGAAATCTTCTTGTCTTCCGTAATATCTTTTAAAGATTTGATGCTGCTGTCATTGGTCAGCAGTTCGTTTGGCTGAGCTGCAATCGTTCCATACATTTTATATGGTATGCCCGCGGTTACTCCGGTAATAAACGGTGCAATCCCCATACACGCAACATCAATATCCCCAGATGCCATTCCTTCATTGATTGCAGATCCGGAGTTCAAACTCACCCATTCTACCTTGATATCTCCATCATAATTCTTTTCAATCAATCCCTGTTCCTGCATCACAGTCAATGGTGCATAGGCAAGTCCATACTGATATGCCACCTTGATAACCGTTGTTCCATCCGTTCCTTCTGCCTGCTGTCCTTTCGTTCCGCATGCCGTTGTTCCGACCACCAGAGCTGCCGTCAATAATAAGGCAGCCACTTTTTTTATCTGCTTTTTCATAGCGCATCCTTTCTCTATTCCTGTTTTTTTGATACCTTGGTGATAATGGCACAATGCCGCTTACTATACTATTATAAATACTTTTATATCCTATTACGAAATTGTGATATAATTATGACATTTTTATTTCGTTTCTTAATTTTTTCTCTAGTTTCGGTCTGCTGTTTCTTTTTCTGCACTCAAAAACCCCCCAAAGCTTTGTTTACTTCAGGGGGTTTTCCTTTTCTGCGTACTTTATGCCTTTGCTGCAGCCTTTGCTTTTGCCTTCTGACCAAGGAAATCAATGGATGTCCTGCAGATCACTTTATCAAAAATGATAAACATTGCAGGCAGAATAAAGATTACACATGCCATACTGATCAGGGCACCTCTTGATAACAGCGTACAGATTGCACCGATCATATCAACTTTTGAATACCACGCTACACCAAAGGTTGCTGCGAAGAAACTGAATCCACTTGTCATGATTGACAGTGCACAGGCTTTGTGTGCGTTCATAACGGCTTCTTTCTTGCCAAGTCCTTTTCTTCGCTCTTTCTGGTAACGGCTTGTCATCAGGATCGCATAGTCTACGGTCGCACCAAGCTGAATGGTTCCGACTACAATACTTGCCACGAATGGAAGCTCGATTCCCTGGAAGAACGGGATTGCCATATTGACATTAATGGCAAACTCGATTACGGCCACCAGAATGATCGGAACAGAAATGGATTTAAATACCAGCATGATGATGATGAAAATTGCTGCAACGGAGGCAACGTTTACATTTACCAGGTCAACATCCGTTACATCCTGAAGGTCTTTCATCAATGGTGCTTCACCAATAACCATTCCATCGGAATCGTATTTCTTTACCAGATCATTGATCTTCGCAATCTGGCTGTTGGATTCATCGGTTGCTGAACTGTACTCAGAGCATACAAATACCAGTTCCTGACCGTCACTTTGCAGCATCTCTTTTACATCCTTTGGTATCATGGATGCCGGAACATTCGCACCAAATACACTGTTCAGACCAAATGCCCATTTCACACCATCGACTTTTTCAATGTTCTTTCATCAGTGTTGTCTTATCTGCATTTGAGATATTCTTATCCATCATGATGATATGCATGGTACTCATATTGAAAGTATCTTTCAGCTTCTTATTGGCCACATTAGAATCCAGGCTTGCCGGAAGAGACTCATCAATATTGTAATAAATCTTTGTGTGATTGTTTCCATACACAGCCGGAAGCAGTCCGATACAGAAGATTGCCAGCCAGATCTTGTAGTGTTTAATAATAAAAGCTGACAGCTTGTTGGTATTTTTGATCAGCGGTTTATGTTTGGTCTTTTCGATCAGCGGATCAAAGATCAGAATGATTGCAGGCAGCAGCGTGACACAGCAGACAACCCCGATGATAACACCTTTGGCCATTACAATACCAAGGTTTTTGCCGAGTGCAAAGGTCATCAGGCACAGTGCTGCGAAACCGGCTACCGTTGTGATGGAACTGGAGACGATGGATTTGAAGGTATTGGATATTGCATGGCCCATTGCTCTGTTCTTTTCTCCTGGGAATCGTTTTTTATTCTCTTCAAAACTGTCCAGCAGGAAGATGGAGTAGTCCATCGTAACACCAAGCTGAAGGATTGCTACCAGTGCCTGTGTCAGATAAGAAATCTCACCCAGGAAAATATTCGTTCCCATATTATACAGAATGGAGATTCCGATACAAAGCAGGAACAGAATCGGCACAACAAAGGAAGTTCCGGTGATTTCCAGTACGATAAAAGAAAACAGTGCCGCGATTGCCACATAAATAGGAAGTTCCTGCAGACACAGGTTCTTGATATCAGTTACAACACCGGACATACCACTGATAAAACACTGTTTGTCTACAATCGCACGCATACCTGTGACTGCCTCCATCGCCTCATCAGAGGAAGTGGTATTGTCAAACAGAACCAGCATCATCGTAGAATCTTCCGCAAAGAAAATATTTTTCAGATCTTTTGGCATCATACTGGATGGTACGCTGATATCCGCAATATCATCATACCAGAGTACTTTTTTGACATGTTCAATTTCTTCAAACTGATTTTTCAGTTTCTGCACATCTTTCATCGGCATATCTTCGACAACGACCATTGAAAAAGCACCGGTGCCAAATTCATCCACCATGACATCCTGTCCCTTTACCGTCTCAAGTGTCTCTGGAAGGTAACTTAAAATATCATAGTTAATTCTTGTTTTTATGGTTCCTATAACAGATGGAATCAAAAGCAAAATTCCGAGCAATACGATCAGTACACGATGTTTTGCAATCCATTTTCCCGTCTTAACCATGTTTGTCATCTCCTATCTTTCCTTATATTTTATGATGATACCAGAACTCCAAATACCAGATTCTTCATCCCATAACCAATATTATTCTGTTGGCTGTTCTTTCTGCGCCTGGATTGCCTCCAGCGATACCAGCAACGCATGATTTGCCGCAAGCATTGCAAAATCGAGCAGATATTCTGCCATAAGTGTCCTGTTTTCTGCTGAGAGCCCTGCCCTCTTCCCCTCCGTAAAACCAATGCCTGTCTGCTCCTGGACTTCCTGGAGTACCTGATCCACACGCTCGTATGCCTCTGATATCCTGCCTACCAGCTTTGCTTTGCTATATTTCATCTTATTATGTAGGATTTCTCTGTCTTCCCTGCATTCTCTTCGGATTTCCCGTATCTCTCCTGCTATCTGTTCCGGAGAATCCATCTCTCCCTGTTCGATACGACTGTGAAGCTGACCGATCGTTTTATCCAGTTCATACAATTTTACCGAAAATATATCATGTGTCATATGCACACCTCTTTTCCATTTTGATTTTACTTCGCTTCGAACAGCTACCGTTTAATATAATGATGCCAGGGTCAAAAGGTCTAAATCCACATGAGCTTGCTCATAGGTGGATGAAAGACCTTGGGACCCGCCCCGATATGAGCATAAAAGTGGGATGATAATCCCACGATATGCGAATACTGGAGAGGATTGTGGGAGTGCAACGCACGGAACAATCCGTAGGCATCATGTTGGGAACTTTTGACACCCACATCATATAATAGCAAAAATAACAGAAGCTGATATAGACAAAATATCCGCAGTGTAAAATAACTTTACACTGCGGATATTTTATAAACTGTCATCCTCTTTTGATACCATAACACTCTTGCCCATTAGCAGAAGGTAAATCTGATGAACTATGTAATTGATATTCTCCGTATCCTGTTTTGTCCATTCCCGAAGCAGTCCCATAACAGCCTGGCAATGATAATGCAGGATAAACTGTCTGTCTTTTTCGGAATATCCCTCATACCAGTCTGAAGATCCACCACTTTCTGAAACAGATCATAGAAAAACTGCTCCAGCAGTCTGCCGATCTCATCTCCATAACTGGATTGTATTCCCCGTATCGCATAAGGCTGAAGCTGAGCAGCCAGGGAAAAGAAATGACGGATTCCTCTTTCAATATCCTGCTCTGCCATACATTCCTCCAGTATCACATCTACTTCCTGATATAATACCCAGTGAATCAGATCCGGAATATCTTCAAAATGATAATAAAATGCCTGTCTGGTAATGTGACATTCTTCCACAATATCTTTTCACCGTCAGTTTCTTGACTCTTTTTTCAAATAAAAGACTGCTTGCTGCTTCTGCAATCGTTTTTTTCATATCTATAGCCATCGTTTATCTACTCCTGTTCCAATCAAATCCCTTTTCCACAACATCTCGTCCTGTAAAAAAGATATCATACGGCATCATAATATGCGAAAAAGCTATTCTCTGTCAAGCAAAAGAACGGAAAATTCTTATAAACAAATCATAAAAATACCCCGAAGCATCATCTGTTCTGCTTCAGGGTATGAAATATTTCTGTATTTTAATAGAACTGATGCGCTCCGATCTTTGTTCCTCTTCCGGAACCAGTGTTAAAATAGAGTGCTCCGCCTACTGGATTCTCACCATTCAAAGCTGCCTGTGCCGCTTCTATACATGTACCTGGCACACCGCTTGCCAGTGCACCTGCCAGTGCTCCGCTGGATGCCGGTGTAAACTGTCCGCTCTGATATACAACATCGTGGATGCTGTTTGGGAAGGAACTGCTTGCCACACGGTTCAGAACAACTGCTCCAACTGCTACTTTTCCTTCACGGCTCTGATTTCCTGCTTCGCAGTAAATGATCGCTGCCAGCAGATTCAGATCATCTGCATTTGCAGTTGTGACCGTCTCTTCTGTCTGCGCAGAATCCGGTGTATCAGAAACATCTCCTGCCTCCGGCCCTGCTGCAGGTGTTTCGTTTCCGGCTGTGTATACCCGGTATCATTTCCCGTATTTCCGGTCATCTGCTCCTCCGTATAAGCATAGTTGGTATATGTATCTTCGCTGTACGTATTTTCTGTATAAGGAGCATCTTCCTGTGTGCTGTCCGTATAAGTATCTCCTGTGCTGTAATCCTCTGTATAAGAAGCATTCCAGTCCGTCACTTCTGTACTGTCATTCACATCCCCTGCCGCAGTACTGTCTGTATAAATATAGGAAGCTCCGCTCTCCTGCGCCTGAAGTGAAATCGCACGCTCTGTAATAATGGTTTCCTGTACATCTTCTGCCGGAACGTATGCGGTTGTCGCATCATCCATCTGTACCTGATACCAGTCGCCCTCCTCAGAAATAATGGTATATTCGCTGCCATTATCTGCTGTATTTAACACATCGGCTGCTGCATCCGGGGATGAAAAAAGATTGACGCCATCCCAGTTGACTTTAACACCCTGTGCACCATATACACTTGCAAGATATTCTGCATCTGTGCCATACGCCAGATAATCATTCTTAATATAACCTTCTACACCATTTGAAATAATGTGAGACCATTCTTCTCCCTTTTCGATCAGATCTGCCGAAGCACCCTTTGGCAGATATCCAATGATCTCACTGTCGGAAGATGCATATGCACGAATGTTTACCTGTGTATCCACATCTGCTACTGCACGATAGGTCCATACGTTGTTTTCTATATCATCGCCTGTAGACGGTGCTGCAAATACAACGGTAGAAGACAATACCGTAAGTGCAAATACCGACGCACCACCACAGATCAACGTTTTCATCTTTTTATTCATAAAAACCTCCTGAATTCAGAACGCTCCCTTATCAAAAATGAAGCTTCTCTTTCATTTGTTACGTTTTTGTTAATTTTGTTACGTTTGTATCATATAGCAATTACGGTATTTTGTCAACCTTTTTTTCTCAACCCACAATTCCAGTCAGATATTTCAAAAAGAAATCTGCATCATAAAGAACCGTCAATACCGGACTTTCTTTTATCATTTCCATAAGCTGTCCGCCAAACTCTGTCTGTATAAAAAGCGTGACTGCAACAAAGAAAATCCATACGATTCCAATTCCCTTTACAAGTCCAAGACACAGTCCGGCCGTCCGGTTTGCTGTGCTTAAAACCGGAAGGCGCACAATCTGGTTCAGTACTTCTGCAGCCACCCGCAGCAAAATATTCGCCAGGCTGAAAACTGTCAGGTAGATAAACATATTCAAGAACATATCTGTCAGATAGCGGGACAGATATTCCGAAAAAGTCTTTACAGCCAGATTTTCATAAGTATAACTGTTATTATGATCTAAAAGCTGTGTCTGCAATTTCTGTGGCAGCGGCAATGCTTTTATGATCTTTGACTGATCGTTTCGCGGTACTTGCCCACTTTCTGTTTTTCCTTTTCCCTCTGTTACAGAATGGATCGCTTCTTCGATCATTTTTTCACATGGTGTCTCTATCATCTGGTATACCGGAGTTTTGTTTTTGATAAACTCACTGATATATGGTGTTGCCTGATAGACCAGGATCCCGGATACAACAAAAACATCAGGCTGTCAATGTTCTGACAAGCCCCTTGCGATAACCATCGATTGCAAAAACCAGAAGCAGCAATAAAATAATAATAGTAAGTAAATTCATACGTTCCTTTCTTCTATCCCAGGCGGACCAGATCCGCGCTGTCCTCTGTGATAACCATATATTTCCGAAATCCCCGCACATCCAGAACATTCTGGATCGGTTTTCGGTATTTCCCCTGAAACTTTTTCTGCCCATTTAACTTGTAGACAGCAAACTCTTTTTCATTAAACATCACAATCTTATCTTTTTGCAAAGTAATATTGTTATACTGCAGGTCAAAATATTTCTGCATGGTATTTTTACCGCCTGTATTATAAACTTTCATCTGATATTTGTGCCCGGAATCTCCGCCGTCAAACACAAATCCAATGCGATTTCCATCATAAAATGTACTTAAAATCTCCTGTTCAAAAGAAACTGTCTTTTTTTCTTTCGGAGCCTGACTTCCCGAAAATACGGTAAATCCATCCGTTCGCACCGCTACAGCTGTACTGTTATCACAGAAGAAGATCTCCGGTGCCAGCACATTGTCAGCATCCAGCTCACCAACCTGATTGTTCAGCTCCATCTGTCCGGCAGAGCCAAAATTATAAAACGCAATATGGGTACTGATCTTATTTCCAAGCACCCGCATATAGGAAACAGCCATTTTCAGTCCGTCCGGCGACAGATCCATGTCCAGCGGATAGCCAAAATCATCAATCGTTGTCCTGTTTTCTGCGATCAGCGTTCCTCCGCGTCATAAAAATTAACCCAGGTTACCTCTTCATCTTCCAGAATAACCGCAACCACACCCTGGCTGGCTACTCTCGCTTTCTGTATCGGAAGCCTGGTCTGAAATTCTCCAGCCAGTCCATCTTCTTTGTATACATAAATCTGTGTTCCCTGCTGATCTGCGATCACGCTGTCGTTCCGCAGACATCTACAAACGGTGCCTGCATGCTGAATGTACTGCTCCAAAGCACCTGGATTTGCTGTCTACACAGGCCACACCATCGGAACTGTATTTCAGAAAATAATCTCCAAACTCCAGATATTTCGTGCCGCTGACATCATTTTTTTCCACACGGTCTGCCGTAATATAGGTACTTCCTGTATGAAAAAACAAAAAATGCACCCAAACCAAACAACACAATGCAAAGTATACCCATTGCCAGGATATTCCTGTTTTTTACCAGGTGTTCATGTTTTTTTATCTTTGTCCAGAAGTCTTCCTTTTCCTGTGGATCTGGTGTCATTTCAAAAGTTTCGATCCGGATATCCGGATCTTCTTGTGCTTCCTCAAAAAGAATCTGCTCTTCATCTTCTTTTTTCTTAAAGAATTCTTTTAATTTTAGTTTCATTCTTATTTTCCCGACCTTATTCTCATGTGCTGACTTTTTCCTGATGCAACGGTGTTATTATAATTTAAAAGGCATGGTATCGTCAACCATGCCTTTTTTTACCGGTCAGAATCAGGAGTTTGACCGGTGAATATTAGAAAAATACCTTGCAGGCCTTATAAAACCTGCTTTTTTTGTGTCAAATTTCCTGCTTTTATGTATGTTATTTTTTGTTATTGTATGATATAATAAGGAGGTGAGGAGGTATTGCATATGAATCTTCATATATCAAAATCCAAAAACGCAGAGTCTTTTATATCTGCAAATCTTATGTAAAAACTAACGGCAGCACATCTTCCATGATTGTTCGCAAACTCGGAACTCTGGAACAACTTTTGATCGAACATGGTCCAACAAGGATGATGTCCTCGCATGGGCAAAGAATGAAGTAAAAATAGAAACTGAAAAATTTAAAAAGGAAAAAGAAGAAAAAACAGTATTGATTCCTTTTCACGCTGACAGGCAGCTGAATTATGATAAACAAGTTTTTTTCCGTGGTGGATACCTTTTTCTGCAATCTATTTATTACCAGATGCAGATAAATAAAGTATGCCGAAAATTAAAACAAAAATACAAATTTAAATATGACCTCAATGCAATCCTTTCCGATTTGATCTATACAAGAATCCTGGAACCTTGCAGTAAACGTTCTTCCTACAAAGCCGCATCAGAGTTTTTAGAAAAACCCACCTATGAACTTCATGATGTATATCGTTCATTAGATGTCCTTGGTGCAGAATGTGATCTGATTCAGGCTGAGGTTTATAAGAATAGCCATTTCATGGGTCAAAGAAATGATAAGATCCTTTATTATGACTGTTCGAATTATTATTTCGAGATTGAACCGGAAGACGGCAACAAAAAATACGGGAAAAGCAAAGAACATAGACCAAATCCAATCATTCAGATGGGGCTGTTCATGGACGGGGATGGAATTCCTCTTGCTTTTTCTCTTTTTCCAGGAAATGCAAATGAGCAGACATCACTAAAACCTTTGGAGAAAAAAGTCCTGAGTGATTTCGGATGCCAGAAATTTATTTATTGCAGTGATGCTGGATTGGGGCCAGAATCCATTCGTAAATACAACCCTATGGGTGAACGTGCTTATATCGTAACCCAATCAATCAAAAAACTGAAAAAAGAGGAAAAAGAATGGGCACTGAATCCACAGGGCTTCAAATGTGTTTCCGATGATCTCCCAGTCGATATCACGAAACTGTCAGAAGATGACAAAGGACTTTATTATAAAGATGAACCATACACCACAAAAAAACTACACCAGCGTTTAATTATCACTTATTCTCCTAAATATGCCCTTTATCAAAAGACAATCCGCGACAAACAGGTAGAACGGGCACAAAAAAATGCTGGATTCTGGAAGCACGAAAAAAAATCGTAAGAACCCCAATGATCCGGCACGTTTCATAGGTAAGATTGCTGTCACCAAGGATGGGGAGGCTGCAGATATAAAGCAATACCTGGATGAGAATAAGATTGCTGAAGAAGCACAGTATGATGCCCTTTATGCGGTCTGTACAGATCTATTGGATGACGATGTCAGTGATATTTTAAAAGTAAGTGAAGGCAGATGGCAGATTGAAGAATGCTTTCGTATTATGAAAACAGATTTTTCTGCAAGACCAGTTTATTTACAGGATGAGAACAGGATTAAAGCTCATTTTCTGATCTGTTTTCTCTCTCTAACACTCTACCGCTACCTTGAGAAAAAAATGCATTTACAATATACCTGTGAAGAATTATTGGACACTCTAAAGGCAATGAATTTTGCCGAAATACAGGAGCAGGGATTCATCCCGCTATATAAAAGAGAAAAAATTACGGATGATCTTCATGAAGCCTGCGGTTTTAGGACAGATTATCAATTTATAACAAAGAGCAAAATGAGAACAATACAGAAAAAAAGTAAAGGGAAGGAATAAATTACTATACTTCAAAACAACGACAAAATCGCTATAACCCAGTAAACACAAGGGATACAGCGATTTTTTCTTCTAAGAACTGTCAAAGACAGGATTTGTCCATAGCTTTTAGCCGAATCAGTCAGACTGCAAGAATCTGCCTGACATATCTGTCCTTCTCCAGACAGGATTCAGCGGATCAAAAAATACAGCGAAGCGGATCACAATACCCGCTTCGCTGCATTTTTCTGAGTTTGCATTCAAATGTTATTTTCTTTGCTGTAACGTTTCAGACAGATCAGGAAAACTTCACCACTCTTTTCACCGTTTTGCCGGTGTGTCTGTTTTGCTTACCGGTGTAAGATAAAGAGTAAGCTTTTTGATCGGAGTACTTCGGTAAAATTTATACGTAAAAGATTTTTTCTTTGTGCTAAGCATCCAGTCTCCCGAAGCTTTCCAGTTCGGATGCAAGGAAATTATATACTTCTTTGCATTTTTCGAACGTATTTTGTAATAAAGTTTATATTCGTAGCTCGTTGCCCTTTTTGCCGGTATCCAGTAATAGGTGCTTCCTCTTTTCTCCCAGTGCGCCTCTACCGTATAATGACCCTTTTTCTTTTTTCCTTTTTGCTTTAAACTGCTGATTTTTAAAGTTCCCGGCACCACTCGTTTAAATTGGCACTTTTGTACACACATTTTGTAAGCATGCTTTCTCTTTTATAGTAGGATCCATCATAGCCACCGCAAATGCTGCATTGCTTGCTTACAACATGCTCTGATGCGTCAATTTTCGCGTACTCGGTTTTATTATATTCACATGCCGTGTACACTTCCTTCCCGCATACGGTACAGGTTCCATGATGTTCTTTCATTTCAGCACTTTCTTTAGACCATTTTTCAACAGTACATGCCTGTGCATCTGCCGGATCTTGTACCCACAGATCACATTCTTTGCATTTAAAAGAACGCATATGCTTATTTACACCATTGACTACGGTTAACTCATACTGATCAATGTATCTTCTGCTTTCTCTTGGGTGTTTACAATTATATCCACATTTATACCTGCATTCTCCACGATAAAACTCATGTATACCAGATGTATCATTCGGACAATATTCTTCATTGCTTACCACTTTTGCAGTAATTTTCATAGTGCTGACACCACCGCTTCTTGCCGAGGCCTTCACATTAAGAGTCTCACCACTTCTGACAATAAACTTTGCTGCCCTTTTCCCATTATCTTTTCCTTCACGTTTAATACTGAAATAATTTTCTTCATCCTTTACATCCTTGATTGTTATCTGCACGATTTCCGTAGCTTTCAGTTTTATACGAGAAGCAAAATAATATTTGTTCTCGCTGTCCGGATATAACTAATATTCTAATAATTCTTCCGATGCCCCACTGACTGTGATCTCATACGGACTGCTCTCTGATCCGTCTCCAGACGATACATTTACAGCTGCCTGTGCACCCACCGATAATATCATGGTCATGACAATGGCTGTAACAAACGTAATTGCAAACTTTCTGAACTCTTTCCTCATATTCATTCCCTCCTATCTTGTTATCTTCTGCGTGACTGATACACCTGCCTAATTTTATTGTATCGTAACCAGAAAATCAGACCACCCTAAAATTAGTACTTTTCAGGAAGGAAATGTGTGTTATTTTGCTATGCTATTGGCGGTACACAGTGCCCCATACCCCGTTGATGTAAGTTATTGCTAAGTTCCATTTTGCCTGACTTTGTTCTCTCATGCCATGCAAGCTCAATTCCGCTTACGCTCCATTTCGATTGGGCTAAACGCCCTATACATGGTACGGTAAGCAGCCTTTAGCAAGCAAGCTGGCACAGTCTGCCTACCGTCCATGTGCATGGCTAAATAGAGACAAAGTTCCACTCAATCTCTATCCTTTTGTCTTTATAAGCATAAACTCTTCTAATAAAAGTATCAACCACTTCCTGCGTCAATTCTTCAATATGCGAATACCGGATAATCTGCTTCATATCAGCCTCTGCTTTCTGGTATTCACTTTTCAATACAGAAGCTTTCCCACTGTATCGGATTGCTTTACAGATAATGAAGATAAGCGCTCTGTCAGCTCGTTTGAACGTTTCTGATACTCCTCACTACTGATTGCTTTTAAAGCATACTGTTCATACAAATTATCCTTTTCTGACCGAATCTGTTTTTGTTCCTGTCTGTATTTCTCCAGTTTCTTTTTCAGAGACTGAATGCCTGCCCGTTGAAATGAAGATAGGCTTTCATTCTGCTTCATGGCATTTCCACGAAGCATTAACTCTTTATTCAGCATCATCAATACGGTTTCTTCGAGTAGATCAGCATTCATGTAAGTGCAACAATCCGGAATTTGCAACAGAGCATGTTTTCGGCACTCAAACCGCCTGTAACGGTTCTTTTCGCGCAGCGGTTTATAAATCATGGAATAACCGCATCCACCGCAATACAATTTTCCTGTAAGCGGATGCTTCTCTCTGTTTCTTTTTGTAAAATAATCCAGTCTGAATGACGATACCTGCTCATATATTTCTTCTGAATGAGTGCCTCGTGGTGATTCCGAATTACTTTCCAACCTTCTTTCGGTACAGCAATACCGTTTTGACTTCCTACGGACTTTCTGACCGATTTTCCATATGCCATTTCTCCGAGATAAAAACGGTTATTCAATATTTTTCTGATAGCAGTTACACTCCATGAATGGACCTTACCGTCTGTATATTTCTTTTCCGGATTACGCATCTGAGTAATGTAGGTACGTTTTCTTCATAAAGCTGTCTTGCTATCTGTGTGCTAGTTTTCCCCTGCACCGCAAGGGAAAAGATATAGTGCACAATTTCTGCCTCTTTTTCATTCACGGTAACAGCATTTTTTATTTCTTTGCTTTTTTCATATCCAAATGGAGCCTGTCCGAAAACATATTCTCCCTTTGCACACTTATTTTCAATTGAAGCCTTTACCTTAACCGATACATCCTTGCTGTAAAGATCATATAAAAGTGTCTGAAATGCAGTATCAATCTCTATGGTATTTCCGTGATGTTCCCTGCTGTCATAATGGTCATTGATAGCGATAAAACGAATGCCCATAAAAGGGAATATCTGGTTCAGATACGTACCCATCTCAATATAATCTCTTGAAAAGCGGGACATATCCTTCACAATGATACATATGATATTATTTGCCTTTACCTCCTTTAACAACTTTTGCATCCCCGGTCTATTCATATTGGCGCCGGAGAAGCATCATCACTAAACTCCACAGCCTCATACCCGCTTAATTCGGAATCGTGATGTATGTACTCATATATCAGCTTTCTCTGATTGCTTATACTATTACTCTCGTCCTTTTCTCCCTCGTCCTCTAAGGATAACCGTAAATATAATGCCAAACGCTTCATTCTACTTCACCCCTCCATACAGTCTGATGTAAAGGTAAATATAACCTCTATACGTTTGCCCGGATAAACATATATTTTTGAAATAAACGCTTCTATCATATCCTTTGTAAGCTCTTTGCCACTTTTCAGTTTTAACAGGGCTTTAATAGCTGCCATATATTTTCCGGAGAGTTTATCCAATGCTCTTATTTCCTGCTGCTGACTTTCCTGCTGTTTTCTCAGATCTTCCAGTATGTCCGCCTGCTTCATCTTGAAAGCCACATATTCTTTTTGTGGAATTTTCTCAGCACAGTAATCCATATATACACAGCTTTCTTTCTCCTGAGAACGTCTCAGCTTTGCCTCTGTTTCCCTTAGTCTTGCTTCCGCCTTCTTAACCGCCTCTGCAATTCTTTCTTTGCCATACTCCATGTAATGCTTTGGCTTGTTCAGGGAAACTGCAAATTCCATACGGATAAGAGGTAACAATATATCCACCAGCTCATTCTTTGAAATACGGTTAGAGTCCGGGCATACTTTAATTTTCGTCTGTCCGCTGTTTAAGCAGAAATATCCGTCAAGCCTTGCTTTTTCCCCATCTGCATAGTGCTTTACATAGCTGCTTCTTGTCATTTTTCTGCCGCATACTCCACAATACAGTACACCATCAAAAATGTTTTCCCCAAGCGGATAACCCTTCGTTGGATGATTATAAGAAGCTTTGCGTTCCTTCATTTTTTCTCTGATTTCCACCGATTTCTGGTATAACTCCCTGTCAACCAATGGCTCATGTGCATCCTTTGTAATCACCCAGTCATCTTCCGGCTTATGGATACGGTTCTTCTCATCCCTTGCCGTTATACTGGTTTTTCCCTGCACCAGAGTTCCTGTATAGGTTTCACTTTTCAGTATTCGCTCCACCGAACTCTTATCCCAAGCTTTATACGTTCCTGCATCGGGTGTATAGTAAACTTCTTTTGTTTTCTTATACAGAGAAGGGGGATTGATCTGTCTGTGGTTCAGTTCATCCGCAACCGCAGTATAGCTTTCCGTTTCAACGAATTTCTCAAATATAAAGTGAACAATATCCACCGCATTTTCATCCGGTATCAATCTACGCCGTTTTCCGCTCCATTCTGCCATATATCCATAAGGTGGAGGACCGCCAACATAAGAGCCTTCTTCTCTCCTCTGTTTTAAGTGCAGCTTCGCCTTTTTGGAAAAATCCTTTGCGTACATATCATTTACAAGGTTCTTGATTTCGGAAGCCATCTGCTTATTCTCATTGCCTTCCTTTCCGGTATCAAACCCATCGGCAACTGCAATGAAGCGTAATCCTAAAAACGGAAATATCTTCTCAATGTAATTTCCCGCCTCCAGGTAATTTCTGCCAAACCTTGACAAATCTTTTACTATGACGCAATTTATCTCACCAAGCCTTATATCCTGCAATAACCTAAGAAAGCCCTCTCTTTCAAAATTGCTGCCGGTCTTTCCTAAATCGGTATAACAATCAATAATGTCTATAATTTCTTCCGTATTCTTCAGATTAAATTCTTCTACATATTTCCTTGCAATCTCAATCTGAACCTCCACTGACTCATTAGGAATAATACCTATACAGTATATAATATTTGAAAAAAATTGTGGTCCGGGCGGAGAGGAATCGTGGCTTAGAAATTGCAAAGGGAGAATATATTCTATTTATTGATAGTGATGATTGGATTGATATCGATTGTTTACAAAAGGCAACCCCCATTTTGGAAAAAGAGCAGGCAGATATTGGAATGTATAGTCTTGTGCGTAATTATGACATGGTAGTTACAGAACCTTATTATAAGTGTAAATATGAGGATATACAAACTCTTAATGGAGTGACAGCATTTAAGATAATGTCAGGCAAATATGACTTTGGGATTACAATCAGTCCCTCCCCAGTTAATAAAATATATAAGAGAGACTACTTAATGAAGCATGAAATAACCTTTTTGGAGGATGTGTATTATGAAGATATTTTTTGGGGATTTCGAACATTGTTAGCAAATGGAAAAATTGTTACGATTCCAAATACAAAATATCATCATTACAGAAGAATAGGTTCTATTGTACAATCTATTTCAGAAAAACATTTTGATGATCTTGAAAAAATATTTGTTATAATCAAAAATTATCTAAAGGAACAAAAGCTGTATGACGAATATATATTTGACTACTACAAAATTTTCGAAAGATTTTATAATCTTCTAGTAAGACAGATTTTTGAATTTTCTAAATCAGAGGATGAACGTAAACATTGCTGGTATATTCTTTTCATACTTTAAAAAAAGTAGTAGCTGTAAATGAGTATGTATCCTATTTTAGTGCTGAAGAAATACGCCGCCATTTACAACCGCATATTACAGATACTACTTTATATTAAAGTAGTTTACATACGTGGATCTAAATAAAAGGTATTCAAATCTAACTGTCAGAAATACAAGCCTTTTAGAAGCTGATGTTGACATTCGTTATATTCAGGAGATGCTAGGACATAGCTCCATTAATATTACGGAGAT
>ENA-OQCX01000417-OQCX01000417.1-human-gut-metagenome-genome-assembly--contig:-NODE-417-length-21922-cov-2.613306_pt1 | contig 21922 bp, 21 predicted proteins | sample MGYA00242762_ERZ504587 | MGnify/ENA primary metagenome ERZ504587 (study PRJEB26092, sample SAMD00036337) | human gut metagenome | host: Homo sapiens | study: EMG produced TPA metagenomics assembly of... | reverse complement strand
GGGCTTGAATTATTTCCGTTACGATATTTACCGGCGGATGGAGGTGGGAGCCTGCCGGTTACGATGAACAGGCTTTCCATCGTCTCCTTGCTTCCTATACAGATAGTCTGAATCAGCCTATACGGCTGAGGTGAAAACGGACCCTGAAAGGATGCGGCAGGAGATAAAGGAGATTTACCGGCAGGTTCCGTCTATGTATGGTTTGGCTCTTCCCCGGGATTATCAGCATCCCAAGCAAGTGTGGTTCAATCCGTTTTATTCGGGTGTGGGGGTATTGGGATATATGGGACCTTTTTTTGCGGAGTCGCAATTGAATGAAGAATTGCTTCCTGTACAATTGCCATTTACGTATGCCCATGAACTGTCTCACCTGTTGGGGGTAAGTAATGAGGCGGAAGCGAATTATTGGGCTTACAGGGTTTGTCGCTCTTCAAAGCGGCCGGCGGTGCGTTATAGTGCCTATTTCGGTCTGTTGCCCTATGTGCTGGTCAATGCATCTTCTGTGTTGACGGAAGAGGAATTCCGTGAATGGATTAAGACGATCCGTCCCGAAGTGGTGAAGGATTATGAATATAACGTATGTATTGGCATGAGCGTTATAGTACTGTTGGGTGAAGTGCAGAATAAAATTTATAACCTGTTTTTAAAGGGTAACAACATTCCTTCCGGTAGAAAGAATTATGCGGAAGTGATCGGGATACTGCTTTCTTTGGAAGAAAAATAGAAACAGAATGTTCAGGCTGGACTTGAATTCGATTGTGACAGTTATAACTTGATCCAAGAGTTCTACAACAAACGAGCTTTATATTGTTGCTCCACTGCTACCACTTTTCATCGGCATTTCAGCAGGAAGGGTGGTAGCAGAAATATAAAACTCTAAAGAAGAACTGCTCAGGATGATACCAAGCAATGATCAGAATCCGCCAGGGAGTCTACTGTTTTTGTTTCACATAATCCGAAGGCGACATTCCGTATTCGTCCTTGAAACATTGGCGGAAATAGGCCACACTGCTGAATCCTATCATATAGGCTATTTCTGAAATAGTATATTGTCCGGACATCAGCAGTTCCACTCCCTTGCGCATTTTTACCTTACGGATAAATTCGTTGGCGGACATATCTGTCAGTCCTTTTATCTTGCGGTAAGGTAGAGTGACTCATGCACATCTTGTCGGCAATGAAAGCGATATCCATCTTTTCCATTTCTAGATTCTCTTCGATTATTTGCGTGATTTTCTGCAAGAATTCATTATCCAGTTTGTTTAACGAACTCACGGCACTTTCCTGTTTGGGCTGTATATCGGCCAGTGCCAGCAAAGAGGCTATTTTCTTACGGGTTTCCAACAGATTGTTGATGCGACTGTGCAGTAACTTGGCACTGAACGGTTTGGTAAGATAGGAATCTGCTCCGGATGCATATCCTTCTTCCTTGTCTTGTAAAGAATCTTTAGCCGTCAGTAAGATTACAGGGATATGGCTGGTGCGCATATCCTCTTTTATTCGCTTGCAAAGTTCGATACCGTCCATGACCGGCATCATGATATCACTGACAATGATGTTGGGAATTCGTGCCTGTGCCAGTTCCCAGCCTTCTTTGCCATCCTTGGCAGTGATTACTTCATAGATATCTGTAAAAGAGCTCCGGATGTATTCCCGTATGTCGGCATTGTCCTCTACCACCAGTACAATGGGATGATTTTCGGTTGGTGTATCGGTAATGGTGGTTTCCTCTGCATCCATCGGCTTCTTTTCCATATCATGTTGGGCATGGATAGCGTTGGGATACGTATTCTCGGTGAGCAGGCGCAGCGTGAATGTGGTTCCCGTATCCACTGTGCTTTCTACTTTCAGGATTCCTTCGTGTAACTCACTCAAACCTTTGACCAGAGCGAGCCCGATTCCCGAACCCGATGCCTGATATTTGCTTTTTGCCTGATAATAGCGATCGAAAATGTGTGGTAACGCTTCGGCGTCAATGCCATGACCGGTATCACTGACACTGATTTCCGTGTATTTTATCTGGTTCTCTTCTACTGAACGGAGTGATAAGGTGATATCTCCCTCGGAAGTATATTTGGCAGCATTGCTCATCAGGTTGTCCAGTATGATGGTGATCATGTCCGCGTCATAGAAGATTTCCGTATCTTCTGTTTCGATATGAATATGATAATTTACTTTGTTATTGGGATTCAGCTCTTTGTAACGTAATCCCACTTCCTGTACCAATTGTCCCAGATCTCCCTTGGCCACAGATAATTTACGGTTCTGGGTCTCGGTCTTGCGGAATTCCAGTATGCGGTTTATCAGATTCAGCAGACGGGTGGCGCTATCATGAATGATGCTGATTTTGTTGGCGTGTTTGGGAGACAGGGTGGCATCACTCAACAGGTCTTCCAATGGACCTAGAATCAGCGTGAGCGGAGTACGCAGTTCATGGGTGATGTTGGTGTAGAAGCGCAGGCGTTCTTCATTCAGTTCTTGTTTGTTCAGACTTTGCTTGCGCTCCACTTCCAGTGAACTCTCTAAGTCCAGTTTGCGTTTATAAAAACGTGACACTCCGTAAATGATCAGTATTATCAGCAAGGCGTAAATTAGTTTAGCATACCAGCTCAACCAGAATGGAGGGGTGATGCGGATATGCAGTGTAGCTTCGTCCTTTTCCCATTCCTGATTCCTTAAACGTGTTTTTACTTTAAAGGTATAATGTCCGGGTGGAATATTTCTGAAAATGATTTGCTTTTCGCCTTGTGTGTTGTACCAAGTGTTTTCCAATCCTTCCAGAATGTAAGAAAACTCTACTTGTGAGCTGATGGCATAGTCTAGTACATTGAATGAAATCTTGAATGTATTTTGATTATAGGGGAGCTGTATGTTGGCATCGGTGAGAGGAAGGGGATGCTCTGTATCTTTGCTTTCTGTCTGTTTGTCGTAAATAGAAAATTGTGTGATGGTGACCGGTGCCGGTTTACGGATAGAGTTGACTTCACCGGGAGTAAGTAACAGGCTCCGCCTTGTGAACCGAAATAGAGGATTCCGTCAGTGGAAATGCAGGTAGATCCGTCCATAAAGTCTCCCATGGGTACTCCGTCATAGTGGTTGTAATTGTAGAAAGTCTTTGTCTTTTCGTCCAATCGTGAAATACCGGCATTGGTACTGAGCCAGATGGTTCCGTCATGGTCTTCCTGTATGGCGCGTACATTGGTGTTTTGCAGTCCTTCTTTCGTCCATAATGGGAATAATCTTCCAGATGGCTGGCATCTCGGAAAACCAGGATTCCGTCATTGGTTCCTACCCAGATTCGTTTACGCGAATCCTCCATCAAATAATTGACGGAGCGTATGGGGAAACTTTGCTCTGTTGTCAGTTCCTGGAACAGTTGTCCTTTGTCATCGAACAGAAACAATCCTTTGGCTCCTATCCATAGTTTGCCGTTCTTGTCCCTTAGGATGCTTCTTATTCCTTTATTGGTCAATAGTCTGTTAATTTTATCTTCTTGTGTCAGCTCCCGGTTGTAGGCGGAATAAAGTCCACTTTGGGTACCTATCCATATTTTTCCGTCTGTATCTTCGTAGAAGCATAGGATGTCCAGGCTTCCATCTTTATCATCTCCGATACAGGTTATGCGTTTGGTGTCAGGATGATAGATGGCTACACCATGTTTGTGGGTACCCAGCCACAAGTCGCCATGTTTGTCCTGATGGATGACGCTGATATGTGTTTGTTTGTTTAGACGACATTGGTTTAGGGGGATGATTTCTATTTCTTTCCCTTCTTTGTAAATACCTAATTCGCCTTCTCCACCCAACCATATTTGTCGGTTGTTGTCTGCCCATAGCCCCCCAGACTTGTTTGTTGCAGTTATGACCATACTTTTCTGTTTTGTAAGTGATGGTATTGAACAGGGGTTGGGTATGACTGATAAGTCAATTCCTCCCCGATAGTTGCCTATCCATATGTTGCCGAAAGAATCCTGTATGATGCTTTGTGCATTGGGACTAGACAAACCGTGTCCGTCATTGCTGGCTGTGATACGGGTAAAGATGGCTTGTGCTGGAGGGGTGAACGTATTCTCGAGTAGGTTGAAGATGCTGACCCCGCCCAGATAGGTGGAAATCCATAACGTGCCGTCATTCATTTGTTTGATATCGGCTACTTGGTTACCTAACAGGGAGTGTTCATTATCCTCCATCTGTCTGAAAGTGGTGAAACTTTCTTTTTGAGGGTTGAATAGTACTAGTCCGTTATTGGTGCCTAACCAGATATTATGGCTTTTATCCTTATAAATGACGTTTACGCTGTTGTCGGGCAGACTATTTTGATTTCCGGGGATATGCCGATAGTTCTTGCAAAAGTTGTTTTTTATTGAAATGATACTCAACCCTTTGTCACTGTGGCCGATGTATAGGTTACCGTTTCCGTCATCGACAGCTGTCTGGAAAGGGCCTTTTAATCCCAGTACCGTCTGTGGGTATAGTAGGTGGTGTCTTGTGCAGACCAATGTATAACTCCTGCAGTATGATGGGTAATCCATATACCGGAGTCGGTAGCAGCGGTCAGCCCCGTGATGTTTTTGTCCAAGTGACTTAGCGGAGTGGCATGGGGCATCATGCTTCCGGTAGGATAGTCAAAATAAAATAGCCCTTGATCAGTTCCAACCCATACGTTATCATTCGTGGGGTCGGCTAGCAGACTGTTGATCCAGTTTTGCTCTGTCTTATGATTGTCTTGTCCATAAAGAATGAATTTTTGTCCGTCGAACCGGTTGAGTCCTGATGAGGTCGCTACCCAGATATATCCTTTTTGGTCTTGGATAATTTTTTGTGTGTAGTTGCTGGATAGTCCGTCTTCCATTCCCAGGCGTTTAATGGTATAGGGCTGCGCTGATATTTTCTCAAGGCTTGAAAGTGAGACGATAAAAAATAAAGTAATAATGAACGATATGTTTTTCATGAGGATATTAATTTGTGTATGGCAAAATTAGCATAAATCTTTGATATGACATGCTGACGGAGGGTTAAGAATTCGGCAATAGGCTATTAAAAACTCGTTATGAACGATTTTTCTATGTTTCGTGAACGGTTTTTATTCATTTGTGTTTGATAACACCTTTTATATTTGCAGAAGAAAAATAAACCCGTTTGATGCTTATGAAGACATAAAGTTAACCAATTTTATCGAAGAGGATGTCTTTTAGGAAAAAAATCTTCTAGTGATAAAGTGAATAATTAATCACCTTGTAATAATCTAATAAAAGAAAAACGATGAAATCAAACTCGTTCTTAAAAAATCGAAAGGCTTTGACAGCCTTATTGCTTTGCACAGGTTTCGTTGCGACTCAGCCGTTCAGTGTGATGGCCGAAGAAATTGTAACTGCCGTACAAACTGTCCAGCAACAGAAACAATCCGTATCAGGTACGATTAAAGATCCGGTAGGGGAACCGGTTATTGGTGCCAGTATTTTAGAGAAAGGTACTACCAATGGTACAATTACTGATTTCGATGGTAATTTTACATTGAATGTGGCTCCAGGAGCTACATTGGTTATTTCTTATATAGGATATAAGAATCAAGAGATGAAAGTTATTCCGGGAAAATCACTTAACATTATTTTGCAAGAGGATACAGAAACGTTGGAGGAAGTGGTGGTAGTCGGTTATGGTGTGCAGAAGAAATCAGATGTGACCGGTTCTGTTACTTCAGTAGGGAAGGAGCGTCTGGGAAAACTTCCGGTGACGAATGTATTACAAGCTGTTCAAGGTGCGGCGGCAGGTGTTACTATTACACAAACATCTTCCATTCCGGGCGATGCACCGGATGCTTTGGTGCGTGGTCAGAATTCCATCAATGCTAATTCCGGGCCATATATTGTTGTGGACGGTGTGCCTATCAGCAAGTCGGGAGGTACATTGAATGATATCAATCCGAATGATATTGAATCCATGGAAATTTTGAAGGATGCTTCGGCCACTGCCATTTATGGTACAAACGGTGCGAATGGTGTTATTTTGATTACTACTAAGCGTGGTACTTCCGGCAAGCCGACTATTCGTTATAACGGATATTTCGGAGTGGAGGATTTTTCTCATAAACTAGATTTCTGTGATGGTGCGCAAATCACTCAACGTTATAGAGATTATGTGTCACAGAACCCCGGAGAAACCATGTACAATGATTATGTGAAGAATGCATACGAAGCGGAAAATCAGGCCAATGGTATAGAGAATGATTGGATTGATGCTGTATCGCAAACTGGTATCATCCAAGACCATAACGTAAGTATCGGCGGTGGGGCGGATAATGTGAAGTATTACGTTTCTGCCGATATATGAGTCAGAAAGGTGTGTTGAAAGGGTTCAACTACAAACGTTACTCTATTCGTACGAATATTGATATGAATGTGACTGATTATATGAAGGTGGGAACTAATTCCTATATAGTATCTCATAACCGTGACGGTGGACGTGTTAACTTTCTGATGGCTGAGGCTATGTCTCCTTATGCAAAAATGTATGAAGAAGACGGCAGCTATTGCATTAATCCGATGTACAGTGAAACTTTGTTTACCAATCCGTTGATGTGGACTACTACTAACTCCCGAGCGTCGTCAGTGAATATCAATATAAACGGTTATGCCGAGATTGATTTCGGAAAGTTGATTTCTCCTCTTAAAGGATTGACCTATAAATTCAATGGTGGTTATGCATATATGCCCAAACGTTATAATAATTATGAAGGTAAGTCGGTGAATAATAAGACGGTTATGCTGAAATAAAGAATGAAGAAACACAAAGTTATACCTATAGAGAATATCCTTGCTTATAATCGTGATTTAGGAAAGCATCATTTGGATTTGACAGCTTTGTATGCCGCTTCACGTAAGAAATATCAACGTTCGCAAGCTATGGCCAGCAAATTTATTAATGACGACCAGCAGTGGCATAACATGGGTAGTGCGGAAACCACCTAGCGTAGCTCATATACCGACCTTTATACTACTGTTTCACAAATGGGACGAATTAATTATTCTTATGACAGCCGTTACTTGTTTACATTTACAGTGCGTCGGGACGGTTCTTCTGTTTTCGGTGATAATAACAAATACGGTGTATTCCCTTCTGTCGCTTTAGGTTGGAATATTGCCCGTGAATCATTTATGGAATCTTCCAGTAATTGGTTGAACACATTAAAGCTGCGTGCGTCTTATGGTAAAGCGGGTAATGAGGCCATCGGAGTATATCAGTCACGTGTGAAGATGGATTCAGGCATGTTGGCTTTAGGCGGAGCTTCGAATGCAGGTTTATGGCCCAATGATTTGATGGGGAATGCGGATCTGACTTGGGAAACCACAAAGAGTTTCAATGTCGGTCTGGACTTCGGACTTTGGAATAACCGTTTGACAGGTAATATTGATGTCTATTTCTCAAAGACCAACGATTTGCTTCTGAAACGTAATTTACCTAAAGTAACTGGTTACAATACCGTGTACTCCAATATGGGTGAAACAGCTAATAAAGGTGTGGAATTGACACTGAATTCCCGTAATATTGTTTCAGGCGATTTTACCTGGAGTTCCAATTTGGTATTTTCATGGAATAAGAATGAGATAAAAGACCTTTATGGAGACGGACAGAACGACTTGGGTAACCGTTGGTTCCTTGGACATCCGATAGGCGTGATTTATGATTATACAATGGTTGGAATCTGGCAGGAAGATGAGATAGCCCGTGGCGACCATTTGAATTGGGACCCGATTGCAGAAGCTGGTGATGTGAAGTTGGCGGATATCAGTGGCCCTGACGGAGTACCTGATGGCAAGATTGATGACAATGACCGTACCATCAAAGGGCAGACAACACCGAAATGGATTGGTGGTCTGACGAATACGTTCACTTATAAGGATTTTACATTGAGTATCTTTATCCAGACTACACAAGGATTGAAAAAGAACAATTCATTGATCGGTATGGCAGGTGATGAAATGGGACGTCGTAATACCACTACTGAAATAGGTTATTGGACTCCGGAAAACAAGAGTAACGAATGGCGTTCATTGCGTAAGAACTCAAACAAACATGGATATGGTTTCCCTTGTGATGCCAGTTATACACGTATCAAAGACATCACATTAAGTTATACTTTCCCACAGCGCATGATTCAGAAGATGGGTATCGGTGGTTTGCAGCTTTATGTGAGCGGACGTAACCTGTTTACTTTCACGGATTGGGTAGGTTGGGATCCTGAAGCTCGTCAGGTAGCTCGTGGTAATAGTTCATGGGATAGTACAAGAGGTGAAACTGTATATGACAGCAGTAACTACCCGATGACTAAGAGTTGTGTATTTGGAGTTAATTTAACATTCTAAAAAACAAAGAACTATGAAATTTAGAAATATATTATTAACAACTTTTGCTGCATCGGCATTTGTTATTGGAACTACATCATGCAGCGATAGTTTTCTGGATGAGAAAATGTACTCTAGTTATGGTCCGGAAGTATCAGATGTAAATGCGAAATTGGTAGGTCTGCACCGTCAATATGCTGCTATATGGGGAATGTCCAGTCAGCAGGGATTTGTAGGATGCTGGCAGGTAGGTACGGATGTAGGTGCTCCCGGTGACACTCAGGGGGTAGAGGTTCCTTTTTACAGATATCAGGAATTGAATGCAGAGAATGCAGGGGTAAGTTTCCTTTGGGAAAAATTATATGAGCTCATTAATAGTGCGAATCAGATTATCGCTTCACAAGCTGAAGGCGGTGATGCGGCGGCAACAGCCGAAGCCATGTTTTTTCGTGCTTATGCATACAATATGTTGGTGACATTATGGGGAGATGTACCTTTAGTGACAGAATCTACTAGTATTCCGCGTACAGATTATACCCGTAATGCGGTTGCGAGGTGGATGGAGTCATTGATTCTGACTTGGTTTATGCCATGTCTAATCTTCCGGTAGTGGGAGCTGCCAAAAATGAAAGCCGTATAAATCAGGACATGGCAAGACAGTTGGCAGGAGAAGCCTATCTTCGGATGGGTATGCGTGATGCTTCCTATTTCAAAAAGGCGGAAGATGCGGTGACGCCTATTATAACAGGTGGTAAATATGAACTGATTTCAGCAAGATATGGTAAATATGCGGCCGAGCCGGGTGATTATTATCATGATATGTTCCGTTGGGGGAATCAGCGTCGTTCACAGGGGAATATGGAGGCTATCTGGACTTTCGAAATGGAGTATAACCGTGATGTGAATGGCGGTACAATTGATAATCCGCAACAACGTCGTAACTGGGTTCCTGCTTTCCATAAACTGGATGGTATGGTGAATGCGGATTCCATAGGCGGTCGTGGTAATGGCCGTTTGCGTATCAGCAATTTTGTGAAATACGGATTGTATGAGAAAGGTGATATCCGTAATTCTAATTATAATATCCGTCGTGTAATGTGGTATAACAAGCCCGGTTTTTCAAAAGAAGTTGGTATTGATGCTAAAGGGTTCTTGGTGGATAAAGACAAAGGTGTAAGAAATGTGACATTAAAAACGGGCGACCAGGTCATCCCTCACGAGGGAGATTCATTGAACGTATTTTATCCTCATCCCACTAAATGGGGGGCTTATGATGAAACCGATGATTTTGGTTATGCTGTAGTGAAGGACTGGCCTGTGATGCGTTTGGGAGAAACTTACTTGCTTCGTGCAGAGGCTCGTTTCCGTCAGGGGAATACACAGGGGGCGGCTGATGACATCAATGTGTTGCGCGACCGTGCCTTTAAAGACTATCGTGCGGTGGCTCCGGGTGCTGGTAAAGTAACGGCTGATCAGATTGACATTGACTTCATTTTGGATGAACGTGCCCGTGAATTGATTAGTGAGGAGAACCGTCGTATGACTTAGTCCGGACCAATACGTTGGCCGAACGTATCAAATTGAATGGGGATGTGGAACCTGCCGCACCAAGCAATAAGGTGATTACAGGTTTTGATGCCAATATCCATACATTGCTTCCGATACCTCTCACCGAGATTCAATTGAACAAAGACGGAGATTTGAAACAGAATCCGGGTTATTGATTCTGTCGGATATAAGTAAGAAGATAGATATATAAAATATTGAAAGAGCATGAAGGCATATCTCTTAAAGAGAGTGCCTTATTTTATTTCCTCTAGTTTGGTAAATCCGACGTGATTTATTTCTTTAGAAAGAATAAAAAGCGGCTTTTGGCTGATTTCTGTCCTATTTTGCACGAATTATACCCCCTTTTTTATTAGCAGAATATGTATTTTTGAAGAATAAAAAACAGCTGTATCGGTTGGAACTCGATGACAGGTAATGAATAACCCCATAAAATACTATGATGCGACTTTTATTATCTCTTTTATTGCTTTTGTCATTTTTGCAGATGAATGCACAGACTTATCCTAAAGTGATTCTTCCGGGTGATTATCCTGACCCTTCTATTATGCGTGACGGCAAGGATTACTACATGACTCATTCTCCTTTCTATTACGCTCCCGGATTCTTAATCTGGCACTCGCAGGATTTAATGAACTGGGAGCCGTTATGTCGTGTCATGCCTCAATATGAAGGCTCTGCATGGCACCTGATTTGTTGAAATACAAAGATACTTATTATATTTATTATCCTGCCGCAGGAACCAATTGGGTGATGTGGGCGAAAGATATTCGTGGGCCGTGGAGTCTTCCCGTAGACTTGAAGGTAGGAGGAATTGACCCTGGTCATGTCGTGGATAGGGAGGGAAATCGCTATCTTTATGTGGATAAAGGGGAGGTGATCCGATTAACAGAAGACGGACTTGCTACCGTTGGGGAGAAGAAGAAAGTATATGACGGATGGAAATATCCTGATCATTGGGATACGGAATGCATGTGTCTGGAGTCCCCGAAACTGAATGAACATAATGGCTACTATTATCTCACTTCTGCTCAAGGAGGAACCGCAGGACCCGCAACCAGCCACATGGTTGTATCAGCCCGTTCAAAAAGTGTGATCGGACCTTGGGAGGACTCACCTTACAACCCCATTGTGCATACGTATAGCGCAACGGATAATTGGTGGTCTAAAGGTCACGGCACACTGATAGATGATGTGAACGGCAACTGGTGGATTGTTTATCATGCATATGCCAAAGGCTATCATACATTAGGACGCTCCACCTTGATTGAACCGATAGAATGGACGGAAGACGGCTGGTATCGTACCGTATCTGCCGCTACCCCTGTCACTCCGGAGCAGGAAATCAAACATGGATTGGAACTGTCCGATGATTTCAAAGGTCCTCAATTGGAACTTCAGTGGACTTTTTGGAAAGAATATGCTTCCAAATCCCTGACTTTCAAGGAGGATATCTTATGGATGAAGGCCAAAGGTCGGACTCCTGCCGACGGACGGGTGTTGTTGACCACCGCTGAAGACAAAAATTACGAAACACAAGTGGAAATCCGGACAGGGAATGGAAATGTGGCCGGGCTTATCCTGTATTATAATGAAAAGGCTTATGCCGGAGTCGTTTCCGATGGAAAGAGATTCTATATTTACCGGAATGCGGAGCACAAGACGGAACTTCCCAATCGCATTGGGAAACATTTCTTTGCCAGACTGCACAATTGCGGTAACCGTCTGTCCGTCGAGGTGAGTAAAGACGGGGAAGAATGGGCTGTCCTTGCCGGTGATATGGATGTTTCTTTCTTGCATCACAATAATTATGGTGGTTTTTATGCTTTGCGTGTTGGTCTGTTTTCCGCTGGAAAAGGAAGTGCGGGTTTCAGCCGCTTCCGTTATCGGAATGCAGTTCCGCGAGAGAAAGATATGAGCGCCTATCTGATGGTCTTCCACAAAGACGAGGACCATGGACTTCATATGGCAATCAGTCCCGACGGCTACACTTTTACCGCCTTGAACGAAGGAAAGCCCGTCATAGCCGGAGATACGATAGCTGAACAGAAAGGTATCCGCGATCCGCATATCTTCCGTGGTCCGGATGGAGCATTCTATCTGTCGATGACCGATTTGCATATTTATGCGCAGCGTGACGGATATCGTGATACAGAATGGGAACGCGATGGAAAAGAGTACGGATGGGGTAACAACCGGGGGCTGGTATTGATGAAATCTTGGGATCTGATTCACTGGAAGCGTACTAATCTGCGCTTTGACAAATTATCTGCTGCTTACAGTGAGGTAGGTTGCGCTTGGGCTCCTGAAGTGACCTATGATGATAAAAAAGGAAAGTTGATGATGTATTTCACCATGCGCTTTAAGAATGAAGCGAACAAACTTTATTATGTATATGTCAATGACGACTTTGATAAATTGGAAACTTTACCTCAGCTTCTTTTTCAATATCCCGATGAGAAGATTTCTGCTATCGATGCGGATATTACCCGTATAGGAGATAAATATCACATGTTTTACGTTTCGCACGATGGGGGCGCCGGTATCAAGCAGGCTGTTTCGGATAGGGTAAACAGTGATTACAAATATAATGCCCGTTGGTATGATCCTGAACCCACGGCGTGCGAAGCTCCGAATTTGTGGAAACGCATTGGTGAGGATAGATGGGTGTTGATGTATGATGTGTACGGGCAGAAGGTTCATAATTTCGGATTCAGTGAAACTTCCGACTTCGTACATTTCACTCCTTTGGGACAGTTTAACCAAGGAGTGATGAGGACTACTAACTTTACTTCTCCCAAACATGGGGCAATCATTCATCTTACCCGCCAGGAAGCGGAACGCCTGGCAGAACATTGGGGGATGTCTTACGATGCTTTGCTTCCATCTGAATAAGAAACATTAAGAAACATTTTATATAAAATAATTCATGATGAGTAAACTGAGAAACAGCTTGTGTGAGTTGTGCACAGCTTTGATTTTCTTTTGCGGATGCAGCAATGAACGTTGCAACCCATTCGTTCAGGTGAGATATGGCCTGATAACAACGGAGAGCATATCAATGCCCATGGGGGCGGAGTAATGTACCATGATGGAACATACTATTGGTTCGGTGAGAATAAATGTGATACTACCAGCAGTGCCATGGTGGGAGTAATGTGCTATTCTTCTCGGAATCTTACTGACTGGAAGAACGAAGGCGTAGCGCTTTCTGTTGTTGATAACGACAGCAGCGACATAGCGCGTGGATGTATATTGGAACGTCCTAAAGTGATATATAATGCGAAAACAGGGAAGTTTGTGATGTGGTTCCATCTGGAATTGAAAGGAAAAGGTTATGCAGCCGCCCGTACCGGGGTAGCAGTCAGTGATACTCCTGCCGGTCCTTACCGTTTCATCCGTTCGGGACGTGTCAATGCTGGTAAGCTGCCTGTTGATATGGACGGACAGGCTGTTGCAGTGCTGGATACTCTGAATGCCAAGAATTATGAAAAATGGTGGACTCCCGAATGGACGGATGCTGTGAATAAAGGTTGATAGTAAAGCGTGATTTGGATGGCGGACAGATGTCTCGCGATATGACTCTTTATGTAGATGAGGATGGTAAAGCTACCATATTTACTCTTCCGAAGAAAACCTCACACTCCAAATAGCGGAATTGAGCGATGACTATCTTTCACACACAGGGAATTATGTGCGTGTGGCTCCGGCAGGACACAATGAGGCACCTGCTATCTTCAAAAAAGACGGAACCTACTGGATGATCACTTCCGGTTGTACCGGTTGGGCTCCCAATGAGGCTCGTATGTTCTCGTCTTCTTCCATCTTCGGACCGTGGTCTCAGCATCCCAACTTGTGTGGGACCTAAGTCGGAACTTACGTTTGGCGGACAGAGCACTTATATTCTGAAAGTGGAGGGGAAGAAAGATGCTTTTATATTTATGGCGGATATCTGGCGTCCGGAGCATCCCAGTGATGCCCGTTACATTTGGTTACCTGTTCAATTCAAGGAAGGAATTCCATACGTGGAGTGGATGGACAACTGGACACTGGATTTCTTTCAGTAATCCCTGTTGAAAATAGTCTGAAGGATGGAAAATAGTGCAATAGTCTGTTCTTGACTGATTATTGCATCCATCTTGCTCGATTTTACCTCTATGGTTGTCAATCAGATTTTTTATCTTTGCTATCGGTAAAAAGAGATAATAGGTATTAAAGATAGGTTTTTAGGAAGAAGGTTAACATACTGTGATGTGATAATAGAATTTTAGGTTAGGTTAAGTTAGAATTGAAGGCATATTTCGTGAGGAAATGTGCCTTTCTGTTTTCATTACCTTTCTAGGTTCGTATATTTGTAATGTCGAATTTGTGAAACTTAAAATAGAATATGCATGAAAAAGATTGGATTGTTTTTGTTGTTAGGTGTTTCTTTTTCGTGGCTGGTGTCTGCTTGCCAAGGATGTCAGCAGGAAAGACGGAAGGAAGTGCCTTTGGATTCTATTGTACTGAGTGACCCTTGCATTTTGGCAGACAGGAAGACGGCTATGTATTATATGACCGGAACCGGCGGTATGCTTTGGAAAAGCAAGGATTTGAAACTTTGGGAAGGACCGTTCCATGTGGCAAAGACTGATTCCGGTTCGTGGATGGGACCGAAACCAATGATTTGGGCTGCCGAGTTACATCCGTATAAGGCAAGTATTATTATTTTGCCACTTTCACCAATCAGGAGGTGAAGATTGATACGGTACAAGAGAATGTAATAGAGCGCCGTGCCAGTCATGTTTTGGTGAGCGATAACCCGGACGGACCTTACGTTCCGATGAAGGATTCCACTTACCTGCCTGCTGATAAACCAACCTTGGATGGGACTTTCTGGTGGATAAGGACGGAAAGCCTTATATGGTATATTGTTATGAATGGTTGCAAGCCTTGGATGGTACGATAGAGAAAATAGAACTGAAGCCTGACTTAAGTGGAACCATAGGCGAAGGGAAATTGCTGTTCCGTGCCAGCGAATCGCCGTGGAGCCGTGAAAAAGATGCGGATGGCAAGGACAAACCGAATAAAGTCACTGACGGTCCGTATCTGTTCCGTACAGGAACAGGTAGACTCGGTATGATTTGGACTAGTTGGATTTATAATGTGTACACTCAGGGAGTGGCTTATTCTGAAAGCGGAACCTTGGATGGACCATGGATACAGGAGAAAGACCCGATAACTCCTCCCAATTTCGGTCATGGGATGTTGTTTCAGACCTTGGACGGTAAATGGTTGATGTCTGTACATAGTCATAAGGATGTAAACGGACGTTATATTCGTACTCCTCGCTTGTTTGAAGTCGATTTTTCCGGAGATAAATTGGTGGTGGGAAAACCATATATTCCTTGAAAGTGCTTTATCTTTTTTCGAGAGGAAAGGTAATTACTTTTGCTTTCAATGAAAAGAGATGTGTAGAAAGAGTTGGAAGGACAGCTTTATGAGTCTGTCCCTCCAAATAAATGACCGGGTTAATCCCAACCCGGATTCTGTTTCAGTGCACCCTGAGCCAGGTCTACCTCTTCCAAGGGGATAGCCCACAGATAGTCACGGTTGGCATTGAACTTGCGGGTTTCAATAAAAATGCTTTCTCCTTTTGCATTTACCCCGTATACTGGTTTAGTAACATCCTTTTCAGTTGTTTTATAGCTACGGGTATCAAACAGGTGCATTCCCTCGAAAGCAAATTCCAAACGACGTTCCAAACGGATAGCTTCGCGCATTTGATCTTTGGACAAGCCGGAAGGCAGAGGAGGAAGATTTACGCTGGGACGCTGACGGATTTGATTGACCGCATCATATACTTCCGTATCCGGAGCAGACAGATTTTCGTTACGAGCCTCGGCGAAGGTCAGCAGCACTTCTGCATAGCGGATATAGATAAAGTTGGTCCAGTCATAATTATTGATACCGTCATTGTCCGGATTGATATACTTTTTCATGCTATATCCTGTACGGGTATGGCTGCCATCTCCCATATTGTTCAGGTTGAAAGTCTTTCCTGCTATTTGTGACCCGTTCCACAGTACAGAGAAGCCTAGACGGGGGTCACGGTTGGCAAACGGGTCTTCTGGATTATAGAAAGGAGATTCTTTGATTGATTTGCCATCTTTGCATGGATAGGAGTCTATCAAGTCTTGAGTAGGTGATAAAGCTTCCCATCCTCCCATCATGACGGGAGCGAAGAACTGTCCTATATAACTGCCTTCATTAGAGTTTTTCGGGTTTTCCAGATATTCGCGATCAAAGATGATTTCATTACATAACTCTGCTACAGGTTGGAACAAGTCACCATAGTTATCATACAGTCCATACACATTCATGCCCATTACTTTGCGTGCGGCGGCTTCCGCCACATCATATTTGTGTGCGTAGAAAGCAACTCTGGCTTTCAGTGCGTAGCAGGCTCCGGCACTCGGTTTTCCGTGGTCACTGTTGCTGCGGATATCGGGCAAGCTGGCTGCTGCTTTATCCAATAATCCTACTATATGATTATAAGTCTCCTCTTCAGAACTGCGTGAAGGAAGTTTCTCGTTCAGTTCCAACGGATGATCCAGCAGGAGGCGCCACCCATATATTTTAATATGTTAGCGTATGAGAAAGCTTCGAGAAACTGTACTTCAGCTGTCAGTTGCGCTTTTTCTTTTTCATCCATCGGCACATCGCCTATATGTTCGTAAAATACCAGGCATCTGCGGATGCATTGATAGGCATTTTTCCATAATTGTAGGAAATGTGGGTTGCTGGAAGTTGCCGTACCAGCAGACAACTGTCCCTGTTCGGCTGTGACATGTACAGGAATAGCATTATCTGTGTAGCAGTCTGTCATGATAGTATGGTTTTCCGGTTCTATCAGATACAGATAAATTCCGGTTGCAAATTTCTGGGCATCTTCTGCGTTTTTCCAGAAAGATGCATCGGATAATTGGTCTTTAGGATTTCTGTCCAGAAAACTGTCATTGCAAGAGCTCAGACCAAGGCCGCATGCCAATATTAATCCTATAAAGTTATATTTTAGTCTCATAGTTGTCAGTGTTTAGAATGTTACATTCAGACCGAAGGAATAATTTCGGGTCAATGGATAATAGTTGCCGCTGATGGCTTCGGGGTCTACACCGTCGAAGCCGGAAATCATAAAGAGATTGTCGATACTGCAATACACTCTCAGACGGCTGATTCCGTATTTGGATATCAGCTGTTTGGGCAGGCTGTAACCTACTTGCAGGTTTCTCAGCTTGGCATAAGAGGCGTCCTGCATCCAGAAACTGGAAGTCACGCGGTTTTTGGAGTCACTCATGGATAATCGGGGATAAGTGGCATTCGGGTTTTCCGGAGTCCAACGGTCCAGATGCTGTTCCGTTACTTTACCGCCATTGTAGAAGGCATATCTGATTTCAGCTACAGGAGCACTCTTTACATCAGCTGCACCTTGCAGCAGTGCACTTAGGTCGAAGTCTTTATATTGAACTGAAAGATTCAGACCGAAGTTGATTTTCGGGAAGTAGGAACCCAATACTTGCCGGTCTTTGCTGTCTACTACTTTGTCTCCGTTCAGGTCACGGTATTTTAAGTCACCCGGAACCGGAGTACCCATGCTCTGTGTAGGATGATTCTTGATCTCTTCTTCGTTTTGGAAGATGCCGTCGCATACGTAGCCGTAATATGCCCACAGTGGGTCGCCTACGGATTGTCCCGGTGTGTCACCGCCTTTCAAATCCATGATTTTGGTAGTTACATAGCTGAAATTGGCTCCGATAGAATAGCTCCAATCATTGATACGGTTGTTATGTCCCAGTTGCAGTTCGATACCGGTATTACGCACTACACCGGCATTTTGCATCGGAGCGCTGACTCCCATCATGTTGGGAACTGGAAGTTGCAGTAATATGTCCCTGTTTCCTTGCGGAACCAGTCTGCGCCCAATGTCAGTTTATTGCCCCAAAAAGCGGCGTCCACACCTACGTTCCATTGATCGGTTTTCTCCCACGTAATATCTTGGTTAGCCATCGGGTTGGAAATGGAAATACCCGGAGTCAAAGTGTTGCCGAAACTATAGTCATAACCGAACAGATAGGTGTTCTGATACGGATAATAGTTAGAACTGTTGTCCGAGTTTACGGTTTCCTGATTACCTAGCAATCCCCATGATGCACGTAGTTTCAAATTATCCACCCAATCGGCTTTGAAGAACTCTTCTTCCGATATTCTCCATCCGATGGAGAAAGAGGGGAATGCGCCGAAGCGGTTGTTCTTGGGGAAGCGTGAAGTGCCGTCATAACGCAGGTTGGCTTCTAGCAGATAGCGGTCATCGTATGAATAATTCACGCGTCCGAAAGCTGAGCGGAGGGCGTATTCTATTTCTGTACCGTATGTTGTCTGTCCTGTCACTTCACCGGCGTTGATCTGGTCCAGTGAGTTGGAGTTGGGCAGGTTCTTACGGTAAGCTTGCAGATAGCGTGTCTGTTTATAAATTTGTGAGTAACCTAATAAGCTCCTATTGTGTGTTTGCCGAAGGTTTTATTATAGTCCAGATAAGCTTGCAAGTTCAGTTCCATACTTTTGATGTCATATTCTGTGATGGAGTTAGTGGTTTTCTTTACCGGTGTATCTGAACCTGCCTGATAGAATGTCATAGTATTGACGTGGGTGGGATTGTCGGTCAGGTTGAAAGTCGAGGCGGCGACTCCTCTCAGTTTCAGTCCGTCTATGATGTCCAGTTCCATTCCTACGTTACCTTGGAAATTGCTGTTTATCTCTTTGTAGGTTCCTCCTTCACGTGCATAGGCTACGGAGTTGTGCTCGTTTTTGAATAAAGCATAGTTGCCGTTGCTCAATTGGATGGGAGTAACCGGAGTCTCACGGAAAGCATAGTGCATCAGGTTGCTGATACCTGCCGCCGGAGCAGTCATATTACTGCGGTATACCGCCATATTTGTAGTCAGTTTCAGACGACTGTTTATCTGAGCGTCAATGTTGGCACGTACATTGAACTTGTTGTAGTTGGTATTGACTATCAATCCGTCTTTATCATGATAGTTGAATGCCAGCGAGTAAGTTACTTTGTCTCCACCGCCTTTGATACTCAAGTGGTGGTTGTTGAACAGGCCGTTTTCACTTAATAGCGTACCCAGCCAGTCGGAATTGGGATAAAAGTCGGGATCACTTCCGTCTTTGAACTTTTGTAGGGCTGTTTCGTCATACGGACCTTTCAAACCGTCATTGGTGTAAGCTTCATTCATCAGCACTGCATAATTGTAAGAATCCAAAAATTTGGGCATACGTGAGGCACTTTGCCAGCCTACATATCCATCGTATGATACAATGGTACGTCCTTTGGTTCCCTTTTTGGTTGTGATAAGGATAACGCCATTGGCAGCACGTACTCCATAAATGGCTGAGGCGGCTGCATCTTTTAATATAGAGATGTTTTCAATATCGTTGGGGTCCACGCTGCTCATGGTAGATTCTACACCATCCACCACAACCATGGCACTGGCATCTCCCATAGTTCCTAGACCACGCACACGCAGTACTCCGGCATCAGCTCCCGGCTGGCCGGTATTTTGGATAATGGTGACACCTGGCATTTGTCCTGCCAGCATGTTGGTGACATTGGCACTGGTGCGGTTGACTAGCTTATCGGATGAGATGGTTGCCACAGAACCTGTCAGGTTTACTTTTTTTGAGTACCGTATCCTACTACTACCACTTCATCTAAAGATTCTGTATCTTCTTTCAAGATAATGGTGTAACTGTTGCTGTTGCCTACGGTAATTTGTTGGTCGTTGTAACCGATATACGAAACTTTCAGTTTAGCCCCTACGGTACATTTAATGTGAATTTGCCATCCACATCTGTAATAGTACCGTTGGTGCTTCCCACTTGTACTACATTGGCACCGATTACAGGAGCTCCGCTTGCATCATTTACGATACCCGTAATTTGTTTGACATGCTGTTGCACGATGGCAGTTGACTGCGAAGCCCACAAAGGCATTGGGAAAGCCATTCCGGCAAATAGTGTAAGACATGCATAAAAAGAGGCTTTTTTCAAAATTACGTGTGTCTTTACACAATTTTCCCTTCTTTTCTGGTAGAATTGCATAGATTTATAAGGTTAAATTAGTAAATAGTTTGGTTTAGGGATCTTATTCCCTTTCTATTTCAGTTGCTGCAAATGTATTATTTTATAAGAATATAACGCTATCTTTTCTTTTATTTTTTTTTATTATTCTTAATAAATTACAGGTTATGACTAAACCTGCTGTAGTTTTTGGTGGGTTATTCTTGTTATTTTGTATCTAGCGAGGAAGTAGAATGGTACATATTGCTTGAGAAATCAAACAATGAAATTCATATGGATAGAAATGTTAAATATGTCCTTTCTAAGGATTATTTTTGTATCTTTCTCAAAAGGTGTGATGAAAACTGAATATATTTCGCTAATAGTTATCATTTATAATGAATAATCAGAATTTATTGTGTAGCTGATTCTTTTGCTTTTTTCTTTTACTGAAACTGTAGTTTAATAGGGAAGAACTTTTTGTTTTTTTCTATGCCAGTCTTTCATAAACTTCCATTTTTCCCCCATTTGACCGAATAAAGTCCCTCTTTTGAAAGATTTATATACCTGAAAATAGGTTCCTATACTATATCTTTGCATCAAACAAATTCAGGACTAATTATATGAAAAACAAATTTTTTATCACCTTATTTGCCTGTTTGCTACCTTGGATGGCAGGGGCGCAGCAGACTATTTCCAAACAAAACAATGTAGCCGAAAAAGATTACATAGCTTATCTCTTTACCTATTTTACAGGTAACCACATCAGCGAGGAAGCCGTATGCTATGCGGTAAGTACGGACGGATATACCTATTGGGCATTGAATGACAACAAACCTGTCATTGATTCCAAAATCATCAGTCTACCGGTGGTGTGCGCGACCCGCATATCCTGCGTTGCGAAGACGGAAAGACATTCTATATGGTGGTTACCGATATGGTTTCTGACAATGGATGGGATTCCAATCGTGCCATGGTGTTGCTGAAATCTACAGACTTGGTGAACTGGAACCATTCTGTCATCAATATGCAGAAACGTTATGTCGGACAGGAAAAACTGAAACGGGTATGGGCTCCTCAGACTATCTTCGATGCGGAAGCCGGAAAATACTTGGTCTATTGGTCAATGAAATATGGTGATGGGGCAGATGTGATTTATTATGCTTATGCCAATAAAGAATTTACCGACCTGGAAGGTGAACCGAAACCGCTTTTCATCCCTGAAAACAAGAAATCTTGCATAGACGGTGATATCGTATATAAAGATGGAATCTACACTGTTTTATAAAACCGAAGGACATGGAAACGGCATCCGGGTAGCAACTACCCGTTCACTGACTTCGGGACAATGGGAGGAAGAACCCGACTACAAGCAGCAGACCCCGGAAGCGGTGGAAGGTGCGGGAACTTTCAAACTGATAGGTCAGAATAAATACATCTTGATGTATGATGTCTATATGAAAGGTAAATACCAGTTTACTGAAACGACCGATTTGAAAAACTTTAAAGTGATAGACAGTGAGGTGAAGATGAATTTTCATCCGCGTCACGGAACTATCATCCCCATTACCCGTGCCGAGTTGAAGCGCATCACCGACAAATGGCTTCAAAGGAAATGGGCAATATGACGATTCCCAACAATCCCGTGCTGCAAGGTTTCCATGCTGACCCTGAGATATTGTATTCTCATCAGACTAAAAAATATTATATCTATTCCACCACCGACGGACAGCCCGGATGGGGCGGATGGTATTTCAGTGTCTTCTCTTCGGATAATCTGAAGGACTGGAAAGATGAAGGGGTGATGCTTGATTTGAAATCCGATCAGGTGGCATGGGGCGGATGGAAACGCATGGGGCTCCGGTGGCATTGAAAGAGAAAATGGTTGGGAATGGAAAAGTTATAAAATATTTT
>ENA-OQCX01000416-OQCX01000416.1-human-gut-metagenome-genome-assembly--contig:-NODE-416-length-21953-cov-2.354577_pt1 | contig 21953 bp, 34 predicted proteins | sample MGYA00242762_ERZ504587 | MGnify/ENA primary metagenome ERZ504587 (study PRJEB26092, sample SAMD00036337) | human gut metagenome | host: Homo sapiens | study: EMG produced TPA metagenomics assembly of... | reverse complement strand
CCGATGGAAGGGATTGAAAAGGCAGGTGATGCCGTTATGGCGTGGACAAATGGTGCCATATTTTTGACGCCCCCGGTCTGTTCCCGTACACTTCCCTTCCTCATTCTTCTGTTTTGATCAATCTGTTCAAAGAAGAAAAACCGCAGATCTGCCTGATGGGAGCAACGGTTATCGGCCGTGACTTAGGCCCCCGTGTTTCTTCTGCACTGACAAGCGGCCTGACAGCAGACTGTACATCCCTCGAAATCGGCTCGCACGAAGACAAAAGAGCTGGTAAAACATACGAAAACCTATTATACCAGATCCGTCCCGCTTTCGGCGGTAACATCGTAGCGACGATCATCAATCCGGAACACCGTCCTCAGATGGCGACTGTTCGCGAAGGTGTGATGAAAAAAGAAATCCTGGATGCCGACTATAAAGCGAAGTGGTAAAACACGACGTCGCCAAATATGTTCCGGAAACGGATTATGTCGTAAAGGTCATCGACCGCCACATAGAAAAGGCCAAACACAACCTGAAAGGTGCTCCGATCGTAGTAGCCGGCGGTTACGGAATGGGTTCCAAGGAAAGTTTCGATATGTTGTTCGAACTGGCAAAGGAACTTCATGCCGAAGTAGGCGCCAGCCGTGCAGCCGTTGATGCCGGTTTCTGTGACCATGACCGCCAGATCGGCCAGACAGGTGTGACGGTCCGTCCGAAATTGTATATCGCTTGCGGTATCTCCGGACAGATCCAGCATATCGCAGGTATGCAGGATGCAGGTATCATCATCTCTATCAACAACGACGAGAACGCTCCGATCAACACGATTGCCGACTACGTGATCAACGGCACTGTTGAGGAGGTGATTCCGAAGATGATTAAGTATTACAAACAGAACAGCAAGTAAAGAGATGGCAAATTATTATACAGACATTCCGGAACTCAAGTATCACTTGAACAATCCATGATGGAACGTATTTGCGAACTGAAAAGAACGCAATTACAGAGATAAAGAAGAGTTCGACTATGCACCGCAGGATTATGCCGATGCAATGGACTCGTTCGACAAAGTGCTTGAAATCACAGGCGAAATCACGGGTGAGATCATCGCTCCCAATGCCGAAGGAGTTGACGAAGAAGGCCCCCACTGCGCAAACGGACGTGTGGAATACGCTTCCGGGACCAAGCAGAATCTGGATGCAATGGTGAAAGCCGGCCTGAACGGTATGACGATGCCGCGCCGTTTCGGCGGTTTGAACTTCCCGATCACGCCGTACACCATGTGCGCCGAAATCGTGGCCGCTGCCGATGCTGGATTCGGAAACATCTGGTCGTTGCAAGATTGTATCGAGACATTATATGAATTCGGAAACGAAGACCAGCACAGCCGTTTCATTCCGCGTATCTGCGCCGGTGAAACGATGTCTATGGACTTGACAGAGCCGGATGCCGGTTCCGACTTGCAGTCCGTGATGCTGAAAGCGACTTTCGACGAAAAAGAAAATTGCTGGCGTCTGAACGGAGTGAAACGTTTCATCACAAACGGAGACGCGACCTTCATCTGGTCTTGGCCCGTTCGGAAGAAGGGACGAAAGACGGGCGTGGCCTGTCTATGTTCATCTATGACAAACGCCAGGGTGGCGTAGATGTCCGCCGTATTGAAACAAGTTGGGTATTCACGGTTCGCCTACCTGCGAACTGGTTTACAAGAATGCGAAAGCCGAACTTTGCGGAGATCGCAAATTAGGTTTGATCAAATATGTGATGGCGCTGATGAACGGTGCCCGTCTGGGTATCGCCGCACAGTCTGTCGGTCTGAGCCAGGCCGCCTACAACGAAGGGTTAGCTTACGCAAAGGAACGCAAACAGTTCGGCAAAGCAATTATCGAATTCCCGGCTGTTTACGACATGCTGTCTATCATGAAAGCGAAGCTGGATGCCGGCCGTGCCTTACTGTATCAGACTTCCCGTTATGTAGATATCTACAAAGCACTGGACGACATCGCCCGTGAACGCAAGCTACTCCGGAAGAACGTCAGGAACAGAAGAAATATGCCAAACTGGCCGATTCCTTCACTCCGCTGGCAAAAGGTATGAACTCCGAATACGCCAACCAGAATGCTTACGACAGTATCCAGATTCACGGCGGTTCCGGCTTCATGCTGGAATATGCCTGTCAGCGCATTTATCGCGATGCACGTATCACCAGCATCTACGAAGGTACTACACAGTTGCAGACGGTAGCCGCCATCCGCTACGTCACCAACGGTTCTTATGCCGCCACCCTGCGCGACTATGAGCTGATTCCGTGCAGCGAGGAAATGCAACCGCTGTTGGACCGCGTAAAAGAAATGACGAATAAGTTCGAAGCCTGCACCAATGCCGTTAAGGAAAGCGGCAATCAGGAATTGCTGGATTTCGTGGCTCGCCGTCTTTACGAAATGGCTGCCGTGTGCGTAATGTCTCACTTGCTGATTCAGGATGCGACAACAGCTCCCGAAATGTTTGCCAAGTCGGCGCTGGTGTACGTAAACTATGCAGAGTCTGAAATAGAGAAGCACTTCAACTTCATCCGTAAGTTCAAGGCGGAAGAGTTGGAAAGCTATCGGAAGTAATTTATTTATTTTTCCATAATAAAAAGGGCTGTCAATGTGCTGGCAGCCCTTTCTGCATAAATAAACCGTCAATTATTTCTTGGACAGGATAAACACAATTACATATGAATTACCCCGGTAATTCCTTCCAAAGCCCCCGGTACTATTTCTTTAGCCATAAGATATTCTGCCGGAAAACTTTCGTGGTGAATACCATACAGTTGGGTCAGCTTATATCCGAACCTCCGGTAATAATCAGGATCACCTAACAAGAAAGCTGTAGTATAATCCATTCTTTCCGCAATTCGGAAACCTTCTTTCATTAATGCAGAGCCAATACCCATCTTACGATACTCAATCAAGACGGATAAAGGGGCAACCATAAGTGTATCATATTTGCTACCATCCGGCAAAGTTACATACGTCTTGGTAAACATGATATGCCCAGCGAGTTTCCCATCAACTTCTGCAACTAAGTCCAGTTCCGGAAGATAGCCCATGCCATTACGCAGGTCTACAGCATAGTCCTGTTCGGTACCGTCTTTATGCTCGGCCGTTTCAAAAGCGGTCTTGATTAAATCATACACAGCAGAATAATCCGCTTCAGTTGTCTGTCTTACTATAATATTTGCTTTCATTTTTAGAAGAAACAGCAGGCTGTTATTACGCGGATATTTTAAAACATTGTTGTTTCATACTGCAAATGTATGAAATATAAAAGACTTTGTCAAGCAAGTGAATCGTCAAGTAGTAAGCAGTCAAGCAGAAATGTCCTACTACCTGACTACTTACTTAATTCCCTCAAACAGCCTCAACCTGCTATGTAGCGAATAAATCTCCTGCTGCATACTTTCCATACGCTCCAGCAAATGATGAATGGCATCAATGCCTTCGATGTTGATGGACAGGTCGTAATACATACGGCTGTAACGTTCCACATCCGGCAACTGGGCAAACTGCAAACAACGCTCCCCGCCTTCCGTCCGGATATCTATCAGACCGATTTCCTGTAACATCTCAATGAACGAGGGCTCTATATGACACTTGTCGCAATACTCACTGACTATAATTAATTCGTTCTGCATAACTCGTTCTCCTTTTTAGTTCATACTTTGAATTTTACGGAACATTTCTTTCTGCTGTTCCGTCAGATTCACCGGCAACTTTACGGAATAAGTCACAATCAAGTCACCGGACTGGCCTTCTTTCTTGTATACCGGAAAACCCTTCCCTTTCAGACGGACTTTCGTACCGTTCTGCGTTTCGGGTTTTACTTTCAGTTTCACCTGGCCTTCCAATGTGTCCACCAACTTCTCGCCACCCAGCAATGCCGTATAGAGGTCGATGTCCACATCTACATACAAATCATCGCCCAAGCGTTTGAAGACGGGATCTTCCGCTATCACGAAAGTAATGTACAGGTCGCCCGCAGGCCCGCCGTTGATACCCTCGCCGCCATAGCCTTTCAGTTTAATGACCTGGCCGTTCGCCACACCGGCGGGAATGGTGATGCGGACATTCTTGCCGTTCACCGTCAATATCTGCTTATGAGTCCGGGCGGCATCCCGAAGCGACAGGTTCAAATCGGCATGGAAGTCCTGCCCGCGAAAACCTGCATTCGCTCCGCCACCGCCGCGTGTACGGTGTCCGAACATCTGTTCAAAGAAATCGGAGAAGCCGTCTGCACCGCTTCCGGAAAACTCCTGCCCATCGGAAGAGTACCAGTATGTACCGCCCCCGTCCGTACCGAAACCGGCACCGCCCTGACCACCGAAGCCCGCACCGCCGAAGCCGCCGAAACCTCCTGCACCGGCCTGTTGCCGTGCCCGCTTCTGAGCCTCAAACTCATCGGCATGCTTCCAGTGTTCGCCATATTCATCATACTTCTTTCTTTTCTCAGGATCACTAAGCACCTCATTGGCCTCGTTGATAGCCTGAAACTTGTCTTTGGCAGTAGCGTCATTCGGATTCAGGTCGGGATGATATTTGCGCGCCAACTTACGGAACGCCTTCTTGATGTCATCCTGAGATGCCGTTTTGTCTACTCCAAGGACTTGATAATAATCAATGTAAGCCATAGTTTATAAGTTTTGTATTCTAAAATGGATAGAACAAATAACACACCAACATTGTTTTTAAGAAATTAAAATGCGTAAACGAAAGCTAAAAAGATATTCAATATCACATAAACATATGGCAAGCAAGGTTTATTGACAAAATTACTCCTACCATACAGGTTGTCTCATTCTAAAATATTGTAAATGACAAATAATATCATCTAATAATTTACACCAAATCTTCCTAAAATTGATAGAAACCGCTTTATTTGCATTTAGGTAAAACCTTTTGTTACATAGTACCCCCACAACCTTAAATGAAAAACATTTTATGAAACGTTATTATCGGCTCTTAACACTGATTTTTGCATTTGCCGCACTCCCGTGTAAGGCAGACGAATGGATTAGAATCAACCAACTGGGCTATCTGCCGCAATCCATTAAAGTAGCGGTATTCATGAGCGAAACAAAAACCGACGTACAAGAATACGCACTGGTCGATGCTTTTACCGGAAAAACGGTACGCACTTTTACTTCGCCCAAAGCTACCGGCCAATCAGGCAGCATGAGCAGTACTTACCGGTTGGATTTCAGTAATTTTCAAGAACCGGGCACATATTACCTGAAAGCGGGAAAAGCAGTTTCTCCACGCTTCCCTATCAATGCGCAGGTATATAACGGCACAGCCGACTTCCTGCTGAACTACATGCGCCAGCAACGTTGCGGTTACAACCCTTTCTTGAAAGACAGTTGCCACGTACACGACGGCTACATAGTGTACCACCCCACAAAAACCGGGCAACACATCGATGTGCGCGGCGGCTGGCACGATGCTACCGACTACCTGCAATATACCACGACTTCCGCCAATGCCATATACCAAATGATGTTTGCCTACCAGGAAAACCCCGAGGCATTCGGCGATGCCTACAATGCAGCCGGACTGCCGGAAGCAAACGGCATCCCCGATATAGTAGACGAAATAAAATGGGGGCTGGACTGGCTGAACCGCATGAATCCCGCTCCGGGCGAACTGTACAACCAGATTGCCGACGACCGCGACCACGCCGGCATGCGCCTGCCCAATAAAGATGAGGTGGATTATGGCTACGGACCGGGCAAGGGTCGCCCCCGTTTACTTTTGCAGCGGAGAGCCGCAAGTGCGCGGAAAATTCACCAATGCCACCACCGGCGTAGCAAGTACAGCCGCAAGTTTGCCGCTTGTTTTGCACTGGGAGCCAGGATACTGAAAGAGTTTTACCCCGAATTTGCCGCTGAAATCGGTGAAAAAGCCGATGCCGCCTATCAGGAAGGTGTAAAGAAACCGGGAACATGCCAGACCGCTTCCGTAAAATCACCCTACATCTATGAAGAAGACAACTGGACGGACGATATGGAACTCGGAGCCATGGAGCTATACCACGCTACCGGCAAGCCGGAATACCTGTCGCAAGCCCTCGAATACGGACGCCGCGAACCCGTCACTCCGTGGATGGGTGCCGACAGCGCCCGCCATTACCAATGGTATCCGTTCATGAACATGGGACACTACCACCTGGCCACCGTAAACAACCCGCGCATCAGCAAAGAGTTCATCCGCAACATGCGCACCGGCATTGAGCGCACATACGAGAAAGCAGTCGAAAGTCCTTTCCTGCACGGTATTCCCTACATCTGGTGTTCCAACAACCTGACTACTGCCATGTTGACACAATGCCGTCTCTACCGCGAGACAACCGGCGATGAGACTTATGCCGAAATGGAAGCCGCCCTCCGCGACTGGCTGTTCGGCTGTAATCCGTGGGGAACAAGCATGATTGTGGAACTGCCGCTTTACGGCGATTACCCTTCGCAACCCCACTCCTCCCTGCTCAATGCAGGCGTAGGCAATACGACAGGCGGACTGGATCAGGCTTAAAAATTGAACCATGCGAAATGAATGCACATCATTGTAGAATGATTTTAGAAAAACTCGTGGATTATGAAGAAACAGAAGAACAGGGCTTGCTTGTGAGATTACCGTGCAAAGAAGCATATTCAGCATCTGGAGACACGGTTTATCTTATCTCTGAAGGAGAAATTGTGGAATGCGTTCACTGTGGATTGGGAATCTGTCCAGTAAGTGGCGAAGGATTCATTTCGCTTGCTGCGGATGAACATATTTTTCCATATAGAAACCCAGATCCAGAACACGATTTAGACCCTACGGATTGGTGCACAAATGTGACAGATGTAAGCATGAATGAAATCGGTAAAACGTTATTCTTCACCCGTGAAGAAGCTGTGAAGAAGTTGGAGGAGATGAAGAAATGACAAGATCTGAGATTACAGCAAAACTATCAGCAATGATCGAAAAGAAAATCAATCCTCACAATGATCCACGTATTTATTGGGCTAAGGAAGTGACATTCGATTATTCGACAGATCATGCGATAAGGGTGGATTATATGCGGTTCGTGCCGGTGAATAATAGCGTGTCCGGGATAGAAAAAGGTGACTGCTATTGTTATGAGGTTAAATCATCAGCTGAAGATTTTCGTTCTGGTCATGGGTTGAATTTTGTTGGCGATTATAACTACCTGGTTATGCGACAGATGTATACGCTGCGGTATCCCTTGAAATTCCACATTATGTAGGAATATATGTACCGGAAGCAAATGATCTTACATGCATCAAAAAAGCAAAGCGAAGAAATCGGACAAGGCCTGTATCTGAAATACTCTTGATGATGTTCCAGTCTGCGAATAGGGATTATAGAAAAGCAGTAAAACAGTTGAAGGAGATGAAGAAAAATGGCTGAATATGTCAAAAAATCAGATGTAATAAAAATCATGGAGGATAATTCTTACATTATGGAAGTGTTTGGTGTTAAAAAGAAAATGATTGATGGGTTTGCGATGTGTTGTGATTTTGCAGACTTAAAAATTGTTGAGATTGATGATGAAGAGGTAGATTAATATGAAGCTGAGAAGAAATTGGAGATAATGAAGAATGAACAATAGTTATTGGAATTATGAAGCCGATGAAAATATAATTTGCCCTTATTGTGGTCAAGAATACGAACCATCATACGAAGATACGTACATTGGAGGGGAACTGGCTGATTGTTACACAGAAGAAAAGAAAACCTACACTTGCGATAAATGTGGCAAGAAATTCACCATGTATGGCTATCAGGCAGGATGGAGGTATCTAACAGAAACCATTGACGGAGAAGCAACGAAAGAACAAGTAGAAAGAATTGTAGGAATTGAAGGAGATGAAGAATGAATAAATGTTGCGCTAGTCAAGACGGTATATGTAGAAATGTTATTCTTTTCGGAACAAGATGCGATGGCTACAAAGAAAGATGCAAATTAAGACCAACTTATAACACTCTTGAACGAACAGTGAAAAATTATCAGCATAGTTTAAGAAAAATGTTTGGAGCGGAGGATTAACAAAATGGAAAAAGCAAGTATTCCTGTTGGAGTTCAAAAGGAAATTGTAACGGAATTAGAACAGATTTTTAGAATCGTAGATGACAAGCCATATTTTGAATTAAAATACAAGAAAGTTGGCGAGGATTATTACCACGTAGGATATAGTTCATATGATTTCCATAATGTTCTGAAATGGAAAGAAGAATATTTTGAATTAGTAAAGGAGAATTATAAAGAAACAATCAAAAAATTAAGATACCCGGAACTTCCAGACGGATTAGTTATGGTTGATTTAGAAACTAGACAAGAAGCTATTAAAGCACTTGAGAAGCAGATTCCGAGGAAAGTGAACAACTTGAGCGAAACATATTTAGACTTCGGAGTAGGCAAAAAAATAAAAGTTGGTGCTTGCGGTAACTGCCCAAATTGTAATTACAACATAGATATTGTTAGTAAATACTGTACTAGATGCGGACAGAAATTAGATTGGAGAGAAGAGGAATAGATAAATGGCTCAGAAGCGAATGTTTACAATGAAAATCGTTGACAGTGATGCATTCCTGGAGATGCCGTTGTCAACTCAGTGCTTATATTTTCATCTTAACATGAGAGCTGACGATGATGGATTCATTGGAAATACAAAAAGAATAATGAAAATCATAGGAGCAAGTGAAGATGACCTGCGATTATTGATTGCAAAAAGGTTTGTTCTTACATTTGAGGACGGCGTGATTGTAATTAAGCATTGGAGAATGCACAACACTTTGTCAAGAGATCGGTATGCTGAAACATCATATACAGACGAAAAGAAAATGCTGCTTTTAAAGGATAACGGTAGTTACTCTTTAACGGGTGGGAATCCGATTGATGATACTCGGCTGATAGAACGCTCTGGACGGCAGACGCAACAAAGACGCAACATAGACGCAACAAAGACGCACTCAGATAAGGTTTAGATATAGATAAAGATAAAGAGAAAGATAATAAATTAATAGTATCTAAAGATACTATATGTCAGACTGATGTCCGACGTGTCATCGAGGAATGGAACAAATTACAGGAAGTTGGAATCAATCCGATTCGTGATATTAAACCATCATCAAAAAGATGCCAGTTACTTAAAGGGCGAATCCGTGAATACGGAATTGACGAAGTCCTTAATGCGATCAATAACGTCCGCAAGAGTGATTTTCTTCGAGGGGAGAATAACCGCGGATGGATGATAACATTTGACTGGTTTGTTAAACCAAATAATTTCTTAAGACGTTGGAAAGGAAACTACAACCAAGGAGGGACAGCATGGAACTTGCAGAACAGTTACAACACCTGTCAAACCACTCGTTCCATTCGATCAGTGGAACGGAAGCAGTAACTCAGACACCCCATTTGCAGACTGAATGCCCTAAATGCGGCGGCACTGGATGGATATGTCAAGGAATGAGGACGGAATCCCGTATTGCGAGGAATGTCCCTGCGGAATTCGTAAGAAAATAATCTTGCAGAATCAGTTACAGTTCGCGGAAATGCCAGAAATGTATAAAGATTGCACCTTTGCGAACCTGAGAAGCAATGTGTATCAATCTCCAGACAGTAAGGAGACATTCACCCAGGCTGCAAAAGCTGTGAAGTACTGGCTTGAACATATCGGAGAGATGCAGAAGCAAGGGATGGGATTATATATCTGCTCTGGAGTAAAAGGATCTGGAAAGACAAGGCTTGCATGTAGTATGGCTAATGAACTGATGCAGAAATATCAGAAATCAGTTAAATTTACCACTTCATTGAAAATTCTTGAAGAAATCAAGTCCACATGGTCAGCTCGTGACAATGCGACGGAAAGCAAATTGATTCGTGATCTAACATATGCAGACATTTTGATTATTGATGATTTCGGAGCGGATTCCGGGAGAGATTGGATTAACGAAAAATTCTATGGGATTATCAATGGACGGTATGTGGATAGAAAAATCACTATCTTCACAAGTAATTATCGCATATCGCAACTTCCGTATGATGATCGAATCACGAACAGGATTCTGGAACGGTCTTATGAAATCCCGTTTCCGGAAGAATCCGTAAGAGAGCATATCGCGGAGGAAGCAAGAAATAACATGATTGCAGCTATCCAGAAAGGAGCAAAATGAGGAAATTGTGGGGGTTTCTAAGTGAAGCAGAGATTAATGTGCTGAAGAAAAACCAGTGCATGAAATGCAGATACTTTTCCAAGACAAGCAAAAACAATACGTTCCTGCTACGTCGGTATGCAATTATATTCTGAACAAGGGTCACAGCCGAAAATGTGATCCAAGGGACTGTATCAAAAGCGGACGATTCGAGGAAATGGCAGGACGCAGAAAGAAGAGATGAAAAATGAGAAAAGTAAGCGAAATGTACCGAAGATCTGGCGGTACTTGCTGGCAACATATTTGTATGGAATGTGCGGATTACCTTCCGGGTAAGAAAACCGGGAAATGTCGAAACTATGAACTGGACGTTCCGTGGAATCCGAATTCCGTTGCCTGCAAATTTTTCACAAAAGAACACAAGGAAGAACTGGAAGGACAAATGAATATTTTTGATTTTGTGAAATAGGGGTGATCGCATGACAATCGTAACACTTGACGGTAAACCGGTTGACATTGAAAAAATCGAACTGCCGGAGGAAATTGTGGAGTTAATCATGACGTGTCTGGATTGACCAAATGAATAATGTGGTGTAGAATGTGTCGTAACATGATATGTGCGGCACATTTTCTACACAAAGGAGGAAAACGCATGGAATGTGTTGCATATTTGCGTGTATCTACAGAGAAACAGGCAGAGGAAGGAAACGGACTGGACAGTCAGCGGCGTGATATTGAGAACTACTGCCGAAAAAATGACTGATAATCAAGATTGGTACGAAGATGATGGATTTACTGGCTCGAACATGAACCGACCAGGATTACAAAGACTTATCAATGATTGCACCAGAAAACGAGTCAAATGCGTGGTAGCGTTCAAACTTGACCGATTATCACGAAGCATGGTGGACGGAATCTATCTGATCGAACGAATATTTATACCAAATGGCGTGGAATTCAAATGCGTCCATGACAGCGTGAGTTACGACAGCCCAATGGAACAGGCATATACACAGATGATGGCAGTGTTCGCTCAGCTTGATAAAACACAATGCTGCTTAGAATGCGAGGCGGAATGTTGGAACGTGTGAAGCAGGGATTCTGGATGGGCGGTGGAAACTTGCCTTATTGCTATGACTACGACAGGGAACAGGGGATTTTGATTCCCATACCGGAACGAGCGGAGCAGGCAAGGCAGGCATTAGATTTGTATTTGTCTGGATATTCGGATGCCAAAATCAGAGATATCTTAGGCTACACAAGCGAAATGGTGGTCAGGAGCATTTTGACAAGTCCGGTAAATATCGGGATGATTCCGTATAAGGGAAGTATCTATCAAGGAAAACATGAGCCGATTTTTGAAACAGAAAGATTTGAAGCGGCTCAAGAAATGAGAAAATCTCGCCGACAGCACAAAATTCAGAGCATCAATCATCCGGCACACTTGCTTACAGGATTATGCTATTGTGGTGTATGTGGATGTAAGATGAGGTACCAGAAATGGACGCATGGAAAGCATAAGATATACTGCTGTTCGCGGAATACAGGATGTTCACATTTGCCTAATTACAATCCTAACTGCGATAATTCTCTTGAATGGGCGGATGATATCGAAAATCAAGTGGAAGAGCAGATTCTTAAAATCTCGATCAATCTATCTTCATACAAACCAAAGGAAAGAGAAACCAGACTGGAAATATTACAGAAGCAGTACGATAAAGAGAAGACCAAACTGAAACGGTTATATTCGTTGTACGCTGATGGGAACGATGCAGTTCTGGAGATGATACAGGAATCCGAGAGTAAGTTGTCGGAAATAAAAGAACAGATTGACAGAGAAACGGAGAACGCAGAGTACACGCAAAAGAAAGAGTATGTCTACGAAAAAATAAAAAGGCTCGCCGATGTTTGGGATCACATCGACAAGCCAGACAAAAACAAGATACTAAAGAGTATAATCTCAAAAATTGTGATAGTCAATGGAAATGTTGAAATACAGTTAAAGAGATTTTAGCATAACCTATACGCCATCCCAATGATCATAGGAGATCCGGAGGTATTTGCGGGACAACAGCAGTATCCGTGTCAGCCGTTCGCTTCGTGACATTGCGTACAAGGCAATCTATGCCAAAGAAGTTACATGAAAAAGAACCTGCGGGAACCGACGATCGCGGAGATCGCAGAAGAGATTGGGATTGAAAAGAGATGATCGTGTACGCCCTCGATGCGATCCAGAACCCGGTCAGTCTCTTTGAACCGGTATATTCTGAAGGGGGAGACACCCTGTATGTGATGGATCAGATCAGTGACAAGAAAAACAAAGAAGATCACTGGCTGGAAAATCTTTCGCTCAGAGAGGCGATGAACCGCTCGGGGAGAGGGAGAGACACATCATTGATATGCGGTTTTATGAGGGAAAAACGCAGATGGAAGTGGCAGAAGAGATCGGGATCTCCCAGGCGCAGGTCAGCCGTCTGGAAAAAACTGCCCTTCGAAATATGAGAAATTATCTTCGTCCATAACAAAAAGCTCCGGCATGAAAACCGGAGCTTTTTGAATATCAATGATTCGCAGAGGAGGAAATTAATTAAACAAGGCCCTGAGCGATCATTGCGTCTACAACTTTTTCGAAGCCGGCGATGTTAGCACCTGCAACGAAGTTATCTGGCATGTCATAACGTTTTGCAGCGTCATCGATCTTAGCGTAGATGTCTTTCATGATCTGATGAAGTTTGGCATCAACTTCTTCTGCTGTCCAGGAAAGTCTCTGGGAGTTCTGGCTCATTTCCAGTGCGGAAGTAGCAACACCACCGGCGTTGGATGCTTTTCCAGGAAGGAAGAGAACGCCGTTTGCCATAGCGTATTCTGTAGCTTCTCTTGTAGTAGGCATGTTAGCACCTTCTACGATATATTTGCAGCCGTTTGCTATCAGAGTCTTAACGCCGTCAACATCAAGTTCGTTCTGAGTTGCGCATGGAAGGTAAACATCACATTTGATGTTCCAGATTCCAGTACCTTCTGTGTAGGTAGCACCTTCTACACGGTCAGCATATTCTTTGATACGTCCACGTTTTACTTCTTTGATGTCTTTGACAACGTCGAGATTGATTCCGTTTGGATCATATACATATCCGTTAGAGTCACACAGAGCAACAACTTTGGCACCAAGCTGAGTAGCTTTCTGGATTGCATAGATTGCAACGTTTCCGGAACCTGTAACAACGACTGTCTTTCCTTCGAGAGAATCGTTGTGAGCCTGCATCAGCTCGTTGAGGATATATACAACACCGTATCCTGTTGCTTCTGTACGGATGAGGGATCCGCCGTAGGTAAGTCCTTTACCTGTCAGACGCCTTCATAGAGGCCACGGATACGTTTGTACTGTCCGAACAGGAATCCGATCTCACGTCCGCCAACACCGATATCACCAGCCGGTACGTCTGTGTCAGCACCGATATATTTGGAAAGCTCTGTCATAAAGCTCTGGCAGAATGCCATAACTTCTCTGTCGGATTTGCCTTTAGGATCGAAGTTGGAACCACCTTTACCACCACCGATCGGAAGACCTGTCAGAGAGTTCTTGAATACCTGCTCGAAACCAAGGAATTTAAGAATGCTCTGGTTTACTGTAGGATGGAAACGAAGACCTCCCTTGTAAGGTCCGATTGCACTGTTGAACTGTACACGGTATCCTTTGTTGATCTGTACGTTCCCGTTGTCATCGATCCACGGAACACGGAAAGAGATGATTCTTTCTGGCTCTACCAGACGCTCCAGGATGGAAAGGCTGCGGTATTTCTCCTCGTTACGGTCGATAACAACCTTAAGGGAATCCAGAACTTCTTTTACTGCCTGATGAAATTCCGGTTCACCAGGATTCTGTGCAACGACTCTTTCATAAACTTCTTCTGTGTAAGACATGACGATTTTCCTCCTCGTTTGTTTGCGTATAAAATAATAACGTCTTTGTGGGGCTTACAAATGCCCAGACACTATTATACACGAAAGTGGTAAAGTTGAAAAGGGGAATATTAATTTTTTTTTATATCTTACTAAATTTTGTATGAAAATGACAATAATATCCGAAATTTTTTCATCTTGATAAAATGACCTGAATATGAGATTATAGTAAAAACTATGTAAAATCTCAGAGAGGAGTTGATAAAAATGAGAACATTTGACAAATCTGCCAAGCTAGATAATGTACTGTATGATGTAAGAGGACCGGTGGTTGACGAGGCGGCGAAGATGGAGGAAGAGGGTAAGGAGATCCTGAAGCTTAATATCGAAATCCATATCCTTTTGGTTTCTCAGCTCCTCAGGAAGTGATCCTGGACATGCTGAGTAATATCCGCACTTCACAGGGCTATTCTGATTCCAAGGGTATTTTTTCTGCCCGCAAGGCGATCATGCAGTATGCACAGCTTCGCGGGATCCCGAATGTGACCATGAATGATATCTATACAGGAAATGGTGTCAGTGAACTTATCAGCCTGTGTATGCAGGCACTTCTGGATAATGGAGATGAGATTTTGATCCCGGCACCGGATTATCCGCTGTGGACGGCGACTGCGACACTGGCAGGAGGCAAGGTCGTACATTATATCTGTGACGAGCAGTCTGACTGGTATCCAGATATCGAGGATATCAGAAGCAAGATCACGGACAGGACCAAAGCGATCGTTATCATCAACCCGAATAACCCGACAGGTGCTGTCTATCCGAAGGAGATCCTGGAGCAGATCGCGCAGATCGCCAGAGAGAAGGAACTGATCATTTTTTCTGATGAGATCTATGACCGTCTTGTCATGGACGGATATCAGCATACTTCGATCGCATCTCTTGCACCGGATGTATTCTGCGTGACATTTTCCGGACTTTCCAAATCCCATATGATCGCAGGATTCCGTATCGGCTGGATGATCTTAAGCGGAGCCAAGGAGCGTGCGAAGGGTTATATAGAAGGAATCAAGATGCTTTCTTCCATGCGTCTCTGTTCCAATGTGCCGGCGCAGGCGATAGTACAGACTGCCCTTGGCGGTTACCAGAGCGTTGCAGAGTATGTGAAACCGGGCGGAAGAGTTTATGAGCAGAGAGAGTGCATTTACAATGCCTTAAAGGATATCCCGGGAATCAGCGTTGTGAAGCCGCATGCGGCATTTTATATTTTCCCGAAACTGGATGTGGAGAAATTTAATATCACGGATGACGAGCAGTTTGCACTGGATTTCCTGCATGAGAAGCAGGTGCTTCTTGTACCGGGCAAAGGCTTCAACTGGGGTGCACCGGATCATTTCCGTGTGGTTTATCTGCCGAATACAAGGCAGCTTGAGACTGCTTCACAGAAACTTAAAGAATTTTTGAGCACCTACCGTCAGGGCAGATAAAGGAAAGCCTGGCAAAGGCAGTGTGCATTTTTGGGATAGACCAAAATGAGTTTTGATGGTATACTGTATCTACTGTGTTGTAAACGATTACTGCGAACAGTAACGTAAAACTACGGTAACAACGGGGAGGGAGTTTGATCGAGAAAAAGCAAAGGACTTGAAAGGAGACTTACAATGGCAGGATTTAATATGAAGGTAACACCGGAGATCGAACAGCTTACAGAGGCATGTAAGGACCACACTACGATGGATCTTTCTTTATATGGTAAGTATGATGTCAAGCGTGGTCTGCGTGATATCAATGGTAAGGGTGTTCTCGCCGGACTGACCCAGGTGTCCAATGTACAGGCGGTCAAGGTTGTAGACGGTAAGGAGGTTCCATGTGCAGGAAGCCTTTATTACAGAGGTTACAATATCAAAGATCTCACGAACGGTTTTGTCAAGGATAACCGTTTTGGTTTCGAAGAGACTACATATCTTCTTCTGTTCGGTACTCTGCCGAATGAGAAGCAGCTTGAGGATTTTAAGGAACTTCTGGCAAATCAGCGGTCACTTCCGCGAAATTTTGTCAGGGATGTCATCATGAAGGCACCGGGACGTGATATCATGAATGCTCTGTCAAGAAGTGTCCTTACTTTGTATTCTTATGACAATAATCCGGATGATATTTCCTTACCGAATGTTCTGAGACAGTGCCTGAATCTGATCAGTATTTTTCCACTGTTGTCAGTTTATGGTTATCAGGCGTATAATCATTATGTGAGAGGCAAGAGTCTTTATATCCACAATCCGAAGAAGGAACTTTCCACAGCGGAAAATATCCTCCGTATGCTGCGCCCGGATAAGCAATACACAGATCTGGAAGCGAAGATCCTGGATCTTGCCCTGATCCTTCACATGGAGCATGGCGGTGGTAACAACTCTACATTTACCACACATGTTGTGTCTTCATCCGGAACAGATACCTATTCCGCGATCGCGGCATCACTTGGTTCCCTCAAAGGACCAAAGCACGGCGGTGCCAACATCAAGGTTGTCCAGATGTTCCAGGATATGAAGAAGGAAGTCAAGAACTGGGAAGATGAGGATGCGGTGAGAGCATATCTCAAGCGTCTCCTTCATAAAGAAGCCTTTGATAAGAGAGGTCTGATCTATGGTATGGGTCATGCGATCTATTCTGTTTCCGATCCGAGAGCAGAAGTCCTTCGAGGTTTTGTAGAAAGCCTCGCGAAAGAAAAGGGACGCATGAAGATTACAGACTGTACTCCATGGTTGAGTGGATGGCTCCTGAAGTTATCGCAGAGGAACGACGCATCTACAAGGGTGTCAGCGCGAACGTGGACTTTTACAGCGGCTTTGTATACAGCATGCTGGATCTGCCGCTTGAGCTGTACACACCAATGTTTGCGGTTGCCCGTATCGTAGGATGGAGCGCGCATCGTATGGAAGAGCTGATCAATACAGACAAGATCATCCGTCCTGCATACAAGAACGTGCTTCCGGCAGCGGAGTATGTACCGCTTAAAAGAAAGATAGACAGGAGAAGAAAATGTTTCGATGTTTTTTTCCGGATGAATATGTGGATTCCACAATATGTGATCGATTTTGAAAAACTGTATCAGGAAGGATACAGAGGTTTGATCTTTGATATTGATAATACACTTGTGCCGCATGGGGCACCGGCAGATACACGTGCGATCGCACTGTTTCGGCGTCTTAAGAAGCTGGGATTTGGCTGCTGCCTTTTATCCAACAATCAGAAGAAGAGAGTGGCTTCTTTTAATGATGCGGTCCAGGTGAATTATATTGAGAACGCACACAAGCCTTCTGTGAGAATTATAACAGGGCAATGGAGATTCTGGGTACGAATACTGAGAATACCATTTTTATAGGAGATCAGCTTTTTACCGATGTATACGGAGCCAAGAGAGCCGGCATCCGCAATATTCTGGTCAAGCCGATCGATCCGAAAGAAGAAATCCAGATCGTGCTCAAGCGCTATCTGGAAAAAATAGTACTATACTTTTATGAGAAAGAGGAGGGGATTTCATGAACCATGTGGTGATCATCGGGTTTATGGGTTCAGGTAAAACAAGAGTAGGAAAACAGCTGTCCAAGGATCTGGGGTTATCATTTGTCGATCTGGAGAGACTGATCACAAGAAAGATGAACATGTCTGCCAGAGAGATCTTTCAGCGGTTTGGTGAACCGTATTACCGTGCACTGGAGACAGTTGCACTCAAACAGTTTATTCAGGACAATGAACGCAGAGTCATTTCTCTGGGAGCAGGACTTCCGCTTCAGGAGCAGAATGAGAAATATCTCAAGGAGCTCGGCACAGTCGTTTATCTGAAGGGTTCACTGGCAACTCTCAAGAAACGTCTGGAAGGTTCCAGCAAGGATCCGATGCTTGACGGTGATGACCGCGATGAGAAGATCAAGAAGCTTCTGAAACAGAGAGATCCGGTTTATCAGAAGTTTGCAGACGTTACGGTTGTTACCGGAGAGAAGCCATTTGAAGAGCTGATCAAAGAAATTGAAGAGAAATTAGCTGCACAATAAAAAAAGTAGTTGAAAAATCTTCATGTGTATTATAAAATAATTGATAGCGACAACATAAGAAGGAGGAAATTAAAATGATTTCAGCAGGTGATTTCAGAAACGGTGTCACAATTGAAATTGAAGGAAATGTATGTCAGATCGTTGAGTTCCAGCATGTAAAACCTGGAAAGGGCGCTGCATTCGTAAGAACAAAATATAAAAATATCATTACAGGAGCTGTACTGGAGAAATCTTTCCGTCCAACAGAGAAGTTCCCGCAGGCACGTATCGACCGTGTAGACATGAGCTATCTGTACAACGATGGAGATCTTTACAACTTCATGAATGTTGAGACTTATGACCAGGTTGCACTTACCAAAGAGCAGGTTGGAGATTCTCTCAAATTCGTTAAGGAGAACGAAGTTGTTAAAGTTTGCTCCTGGAACGGAAACGTATATGCAATCGAGCCGCCTCTGTTCGTAGAGCTTGAGGTTATCGAGACTGAGCAGGATTCGCTGGAAACACAGCACAGGGTGCTACCAAACCGGCAACTGTTGAGACTGGCGCACAGGTAATGGTTCCTCTGTTTGTAAACCAGGGCGACAAACTGAAAATCGATACAAGAACAGGTGAATATCTGTCTCGTGTATAATTAATAGGAAATGATAGGATACCACCGGAGAGATTCGGTGGTATTTTTTATAAAAAGGAAAGAGGGTGGTATTATGGAATACAGAATACTTGGAAAAACAGGACTTAAGATCTCGCGTATGGGATTTGGAGGAATTCCGATCCAGAAGATTGACGAGGAAGGCACCAGAAAACTGCTTCACGAGATGATGGAGATGGGAGTCAACTATATTGATTCTGCAAGAGGATATACCGTCAGTGAGCAGTACATCGGATATGGTCTGGAGGGAATCCGTGATAAATTTGTGCTTGCGACCAAATCCATGTCCAGAACAAAAGAAGCAATGGCAGCGGATATTGAGACAAGTCTTGGAAATTTCCGCACAGACTATATCGACCTTTATCAGGTACACAACCCAAGCATGGAACAGCTTGATCAGGTGATCGGCGAGGGCGGTGCATTGGAAGCGCTGATGGAAGCGAAGGCAGCGGGCAAGATCGGACATATCGGACTGACTGCACATTCTACAGCTGTTTTTGAGCGTGCACTGGGACTTGACTGGGTGGAAACGATCATGTTCCCATACAATATCGTAGAACAGCAGGGTGCAGAACTCATCCATAAATGCGCAGAGAAAAACATCGGCTTTATCGATATGAAACCATTGGCAGGCGGTGCGATCGAGGATGCGACCCTGGCACTTCGCTATGTCTGTTCCAATCCTGATGTGACCGTCGTGATCCCGGGAATGGCAGAAGTCCGTGAACTGGAGCAGAACCTTGCCGCATGTTCCAACACAGAACCACTCGCCGACGAAGAATTAAAAGCAATGGACAAAGTCCGCGAACAGCTCGGTACCGATTTCTGCCGCAGATGCAACTACTGCGCGCCATGTACCGTTGGAATCAACATTCCAAGCGTGTTCCTGTTCGCAGGCTACCTTCAGAGATACGACCTCGCAGACTGGGCAAAAGACCGTTACAGCACACTGAAAGTAAAAGCTTCTGCCTGCATCGGCTGCGGCAAATGCGAGCCAAGATGCCCGTACCATCTGCCGATCCGCGAGAAACTCAAGAAGTGTGCGCAGGATATGGGAGAATAAATCTGTTTTTTACAGAAGAAAATCAAGGGAGATACACAAATGTTCAAAGATATTGTAAAAGCAAGCAGAAGCTACAGAGGTTATGACGAATCCTATCGTTTCAGAAGAGAAGAACTGGAGGATTTCGTGGACTGTGCACGTTTTGCACCATCCAGTGTGAATGCGCAGCCGTTTCGGTATTATCTGGCGTGGGAGAAGGAGGAGGTTGACCGTATCCAGAAACTGACAAACTGGGCGAGAGCACTCCCTGAGATGCAGCTTCCACATCCGGGAAAATGCCCGACCGGATTTATCATCATCTGTCAGGATCTGAATCTCGGAGCTTCTATCCCGAGATACCAGAAGGATGTTGGAATCGTTGCACAGACCATGCTTCTCGCAGCAGCTGAGAAAGGGCTCGGCGGTTGTATGATCGGAAATTACAATGCAGATTCCGTCAAAAAAGAACTGAGTCTGGCAGAAAATCTTGCCCCGGTACTGATCGTAGCGTTTGGCAAACCGGCAGAAGAGATCGTGATCAAAGAGATTGAGGAAGGTGAAAGTATCGCCTACTATCGCGCCGAAAACGATGTACACTACGTACCAAAACGCAAACTGTCAGATATCCTCATAAAGAAATAAATTACAAGAGATGAAAGAATAACCCATTCCAGAGCTGCTACAGTACCGGGATGGGTTATATTATTGGAATCATTTATATCTTTGGATATAAAGTTTGTGCAGTAGTGGAGGAAGCAAGAATCCCTGAGGTTTGATTGTGGGGAATGCCAAAACAGCATTCTTTTTGAAAGATCACTGATGTAGCTTTTATACAGACCAAAAATTGACATTTTTCAAACTGTTACATAAAAAACTGCCGATATAACGGCAGTTTTTTTGTACTTTTTTTTGACTTGTTATGACAAAAAAGGATGTGCTATAATAGACAGCAGTGAATTTTTTAGGAGGCGAAAAAAGTGAAATATCTGAGACAGTTTGGAATCATCCTTGCTGTGACCTGTGCGGGGGAGATCATGAAGTATTTTATCCCGCTTCCGATACCGGGCAGTATCTATGGACTGATTCTGATGTTTGTGCTTCTTTTGACAAAGGTGATCAAAGTAGAGCACGTAAAGGAGACCGGTGAATTTCTGATCGAGATCATGCCGCTTATGTTCATTCCGGCAGGCGTTGGTCTGATCACATCCTGGAGCCAGCTGCAGTCTTTTCTGGTGCCGCTCCTGGTAATCACAGTCGTATCGACGTTTGTAGTCATGATCGTTACAGGAAAGGTTACAGATTTTTTAATATCCAGAAAAGAGGGAAAGAAGTAAGATGGACAATTTAATCATGAGTTCGGCAACGGTAGGGATCGTGATCAGCCTTCTGGCATATGAGATCGGGCTTGCAGCACAGCGTAAATGGAAGCTGGCGTTATTAAATCCGCTTCTGATCTCTATTGCGATCGTGATCGCGTTTCTGGTAGTTTTTCATGTGGATTATGAAAGCTACAATATGAGTGCAAAATACCTGAGCTACCTTCTGACACCTGCGACGGTAAGCCTGGCGATCCCTCTGTATCTGCAGCTTGATCTGCTGAAAAAGAATATCGGGGCGATCTTTGGCGGAGTTATTTCAGGCGTTATCGCAAGTCTTGGAACGGTACTTGTAATGTCGATCGTATTCGGTCTGAGCCACAAAGAATATGTGACCATGCTTCCGAAGTCTATTACGACAGCAATCGGTATGGGCATTTCTGAGGAGCTTGGCGGATATGTGACAATTTCTGTTGCAGTGATCATCATTACAGGTGTTCTTGGAACATGTTTGCAGAATACATCTGCAAACTGTTCCGCATCAAGAGTCCGATCTCCAGAGGACTTGCGATCGGTACAGCATCTCATGCGGTAGGTACAGCAAGAGCAATGGAGCTTGGAGAAGTAGAGGGAGCGATGAGCAGTCTGGCGATCGTTGTGTGCGGTCTGTGCACTGTCATTGGAGCTTCGATCTTTTCCTATCTCTGGTAAAATAAAAAGTAAAAGAACATCGTAACTGTTCAGTATCCTCACAGTTACGAGTCAAAATGAATTCCAAATCACCTTCGGTGATGGCATTTTGACTTGTATGTCTCG
>ENA-OQCX01000415-OQCX01000415.1-human-gut-metagenome-genome-assembly--contig:-NODE-415-length-21961-cov-7.339700_pt1 | contig 21961 bp, 26 predicted proteins | sample MGYA00242762_ERZ504587 | MGnify/ENA primary metagenome ERZ504587 (study PRJEB26092, sample SAMD00036337) | human gut metagenome | host: Homo sapiens | study: EMG produced TPA metagenomics assembly of... | reverse complement strand
TTTGAGCACTATACCCGTACTACTAAGAACCTTTGATGGACTTGTCCCGTATCTATGACTACCGGTTTCAGTTCCTATCTGATGAATATCGGTGAGGTGAAGAACCAGGGTGTGGAATTGGAAATCAATTCAAGAACATTGTGTCCAAAGACTTTGACTGGTCTACCTCTTTCACCCTTTCGCACAACAAGAATAAGATTGTGAAACTGGACGGCGAACAGACCCAGATTATCAGCGGCTCGCAGATTCACATGATTGGCAAGTCCTACCGTACATTCTACATGATAGAATTTGCCGGAATCAACCCCGAGACCGGTGCACCTCAGTTCTATACCAACGACGTGGACGAGAATGGAAACTATATTAAGGAAATCACAGAGAATAACAAGGATGCCAAAGCCATTCCTCTGAAGAAACATGCCGAGCCCAATGTGACCGGTGGTCTCTCTAATACTTTGCGTTACAAGTGGTTCGATTTGAGCTTCATGTTCTCTTATCAGTTCGGTGCTTATGGATATGATAACTGGGCACAGAAAACAGAACATGGCGGCAAGGACTTTACTCTTAATATTCCGGCCTATTATCGTGACAATTGGAAGCAACCGGGAGATATCAGTAAATATGAAGTGTTTATAGAGAAGCCGGCGGTAGCCATGAATGGCGTTACCACTACCCGCCGCTTGCACAGCACGGACTTTATCCGTCTGAAAACGTTGATTTTCGGTGTGACCGTTCCTAAAACATGGACTCGGAAAATCGGCGTAAACAGCCTGCGCCTTTACGCATCTGCCAACAACTTGTGGACTTGGGCCGCTTACGATTTCTATGATCCGGAATCAGTCAGTGCAGGTACAGCCGGCTGGGGAACACCTCCTTTGAAAACAGTAACTTTCGGTCTTAATTTGAATTTCTAACCTCATAATAAAGAAACACAATGAAAGCATTAAAATATATGATGATGGGGATGTTGGTCAGCCTGACCGCCTCCTGTGGCAATGACTGGCTTGATGTTGAATCCAGTACAAAGATTCCGACTGAAACCGCCATACAGAATCTGGATGATGTGGAATATAGCTTGAACGGTATCTACGACGTGATGCGCAGTACCAACTATTACTCGGGCCGTATGATTTATTACGGAGACGTGACGGGTGACGATGCGCAGTCCATAAAGACCGGAAAGCGTACCACCAGCTACTATATGCTGGACTATACAAAGGATTCCGGTCCGTCTTCCCACTGGTCTTATGCCTATAAGATTATCCAGAATTGTAATATCATTTTGTCTCAAATAGACGGATTGGATGTCAGTGAGGATGATACGGAATACTTCAACGACCTGAAAGGCCAGACCTTGGCTCTCCGTGGATTTGCCTTGTTCGACCTGACCCGTTTCTTCGGCTATCCGTATGCCAAGGATGGAGGAGCTTCTTTGGGAGTGCCTATTGTGACCGAAGTATCCAATACGGAAAACAAGCCGTCGCGCAATACCGTTGCCCAGTGTTATGAGGCAATCATCAAGGATTTGAAGGAAGGTGCTGACCTGCTGGATGAAGAATTCAACAAGGGTAAGATTAATAAGTGGGCGGCAATGCTGTTGCTGAGTAGAGCCTATTTGTATATGGAAGATAATCAGAATGCCTTGATTACGGCTGAAGCTGCCATTGCGGGAGCGGAAAAGAATAAGTACCGTTTGTGGACCAATGATGAGTATGGCACGATATGGGGAACTGATTTTGCCTCTTCCGATCCGGGAGAAGTCTTGTTTGAGTTGGTGAATCTGACAGTGGACGGCGTTGGTAAAGAAAGTGTGGCTTACCTTTGCTGGCAGGCGGGTTATGATGATTATTGCCTGACCAGTTCTTTCTATGAACTGATGCAGGAAGATCCGGATGATGTCAGGAATCAGGCATATACGGTTGTTCCTAAGACAAAGAGAGCTTACATAGCCAAGTATCAGCCGCAAAGCGGCAAGGCTGTGGAAGATTCCAATATTCCAGTACTTCGTCTGTCCGAACTTTATCTGATTGCTGCCGAAGCGGCTGTAAAGCTCAATAACAATGACAAGGCTGTAAAGTATCTGGATGCTATTGTCAGCCGTGCCAATCCGGAAAGGACCGTGCAGGGTAAGACGGTGACGTTGGATGATGTTCTGTTGGAACGCCGTAAAGAGTTGTTCGGTGAAGGACACCGTTTCTTCGACGCCCTTCGTAATCATCAGACTATCGTGCGCAAGGAGTCGACCAAGGAATTCCCGGAAATAGCCGAGACTTCACATCTGAAGATGGTGGATGAGAGCGTATCTTTTGATTGGAACTATTATCGTGTAGTATTGCCCATTCCTAAGGCGGAGATGAATTCCAATCCGAATATGCAGCAGAATCCGACTTATGGTGATTAATTCCAAAAAAGCGAGAATATGAAGTATCAGACTACTATTATAAAGTCTTTTTTTACTGTATTTATTCTACCTTCATCAGTTCCGGCCTAAGTGCCGGAACTCTTGGTTTAGACGGTAAGAAGAAGGATAAGGAGAAGAAGGAGGAATTGTCGGCAGACGGACCTTATGTGATTTATGAACCGGACGGCAAGGTGCGCGTCATAAGTGTTACAGCCCAGGGGCAGATAGAAGATACGACTTATACGGTGCTTCCTCAGGATTTCACCCTTCATGTCACGGACCACAAAGGGCGTATCCGTTTGATGTGAAGCTGCATCCGGTCAAACGTCCGGAATGGCAATACAGACAACCGGATAAAGTGTTTGTGATGTCTGACCCCCATGGCAAGTTGAATTGCGTGATGAGCTTGCTGCGAGGCAACAATGTCATTGATAAAGACTACCATTGGAGTTTTGGAACCAACCATCTGGTGGTTATCGGTGATATATTTGACCGTGGCAAAGATGTGCCGCAGATATTTTGGCTGTTCTATAAATTGGAGAAGGAGGCGGCAGATGCAGGTGGTCATGTTTCGTTTCTGTTGGGTAACCATGAACCGCTTGTGACGGCAAATGATTTGCGTTATACCAAAGAAAAGTACAAGACATTGGCCCGAAAACTGGGTATGGATTATCCGGCATTGTTCGGTCCGGACACAGAACTTGGCAAATGGCTTGGTACCCGTAATACGATGCAGACCATCGGACCTAATCTGTATGTGCACGCAGGTTTGGGAAAGGAGTTTTATGACCGTGACTTGAATATTCCCACAGTGAATGAGGAAATGAGCCGTGCATTGTTCATGAGCAAGAAGGAACGTAAGGCCTTATCGCCTCTCACGGCTTTCCTATATGGTAATAGCGGACCTATCTGGTATCGTGGATTGGTACGGACGGATGCAAAATACCATCCATTGGCACAAGACTCCCTGCAACTGATGTTGAAACGTTATGACGTCGAACATATCATTGTGGGGCATACTATCTTTAAGGATATTTCCACTTTCTATGATGGACGGGTGATTGGAGTGAATGTGGATAACGAGGAAAACCGAAAGAAGAAACGTGGACGCGCTTTACTGATTGACGGGAATACCTATCTTGTGGTAGGAGATAAAGGAGCGATGCGGAAATTGTTCTGAGGCTGTTCTCTTTCTGATTATTTTTTAGGCGTGGAAGTACGTGGATTTCACGGAGAGACAAAGAAAAACTCCGTGTTTTTCGCGTAATCCGCGCCTAAAAAATATCATAATGTAAATATGCATTCTCGGATAGCTGGGGGGAGGGAGTGCCCTCTCAAAGAGCGGCGATAACGGCAATGTCCGTAGCATTGTCTACGATATGTGCCGGATGAAACTCTTCCAGTTCTGTGCGGGGACGGAATCCCCAGGTGACTCCGCAGGCAGTGACTCCGGCATTGGCGGCCGTCTGCATATCCACTCCGGAGTCTCCCACATATAGCACGTCTTCACGGGATATCCGGGTGATGTCCAGAATGTCATGCACCACTGTTGGGTCGGGCTTCACGTTGACCCCTTCCCGTTGTCCGAAGACGGCGGTAAAACGTATGTTGGGGAAATAATGTGAAATCAGTTTCACGGTAGCCGATTGATATTTGTTGGAAGCCACTGCCAATATCATCTTTCTCCTGCAACTGTTCCAGCAGTTCGGGGATGCCGGGGTAAGGGCGGCTTTTATCAGCATTGTGCACGTCATAATAAGGCACAAACTCCTTGCGGATGCGCAGGACGTTTCTTCGCTCTTTTCCCTTTCGGGAGGGCGCGCTCGAACAGTTTGTTGATTCCGTTGCCAACCATGAAGTTATAGTCCGATTCCGGGTGAGTGGGATAGCCGAGCGCTTGCAGGGCATGGTTTGTACTTTGTGCCAAATCGGCTATTGTATTCAGTAAAGTTCCGTCCAGGTCAAATATAATCAACTTCTTCATTGCTTTCTCTATTTTTTAGTTTGCTGCAAATATAGGGCTTTTTGCGCTCATGTTCAAATGCTGTCTCGGGTTTCATCAGGTATTTGCAGAATAGGAAGCCCTGGACTGATAATCAGTGCATTATTACTGCATTCCTGCTGCATGCTTTTTGCAGTAGTACTGCAAATAGGGTGCAGCGTTACTGCATATATGTTTGCAGTGATACTGCAACTGTATTGCAGTGGCACTGCACAAGCGTTGCAGTAGTTTTGCAGTGGGTGATCGGTGTATTTTTTGCCGTTCTTCCCTTTTCTTTGCACACTTTCGGGCTTTTTATGCAAAAACTTCCTATCTTTGCAGCCGAATTTTACTAAAAATAGGTATGAGTTACAATTTGTTGAAAGGAAAAAGAGGCATTATTTTCGGTGCTCTGAATGAGCAGTCCATTGCCTGGAAAGTAGCAGAAAAAGCAGTAGAAGAAGGTGCAGCCATCACTTTGTCGAATACGCCGGTTGCCGTCCGTATGGGCGAAGTGTCCGCTCTTTCGGAGAAACTGAACTGCGAGGTGATTCCCGCAGATGCTACAAGTGTAGAAGATTTGGAAAATGTATTCAAACGCTCTATGGAAGTATTGGGTGGCCCGGTTGACTTCGTGCTGCACTCCATTGGTATGTCTCCCAATGTGCGTAAGAAACGTACATATGATGATTTGGATTACGATATGTTGGAAAAGACGCTGGACATCTCCGCTGTCTCTTTCCACAAGATGATACAGCTGCCAAGAAACTCAACGCCATTGCCGACTACGGTTCAATTCTGGCTTTGAGTTATGTGGCTGCGCAACGTACGTTCTACGGTTACAACGATATGGCAGATGCCAAGGCACTGCTGGAATCCATTGCCCGCAGCTTCGGTTACATCTACGGACGTGAACACCATGTACGTGTCAACACCATTTCCCAGTCTCCCACGATGACCACTGCCGGTTCCGGTGTGAAGGGTATGGACAAACTGTTCGACTTCGCCAACCGCATGTCTCCTCTGGGTAATGCTTCTGCCGATGAGTGTGCGGACTACTGTATCGTGATGTTTTCCGACCTCACCCGCAAGGTCACTATGCAGAACTTGTTCCACGATGGAGGTTTCTCCAGCGTAGGTATGAGCCTTCGCGCCATGGCTACTTACGAGAAGGGACTGGATGAGTATAAGGACGAAAACGGAAATATCATTTACGGCTAATGGAACTCGCACTTTATCTTTTGCCAGTCACGCTGGGCGATACGCCTATTGAAACGGTGTTGCCTCCTTATAATAAGGAGATAATACTGGGAATCCGCTATTTCATCGTGGAGGATGTGCGCTCGGCACGCCGTTTTTTGAAAAAGGTGGACAAGGGAATAGATATTGATGCGCTGACATTCTATACGTTGAACAAGCATACGTCGCCCGAAGACATCTCCGGCTATCTGAAGCCGCTGGTGGAGGGGCATCCGATGGGCGTGATCTCCGAAGCCGGTTGTCCGGCTGTGGCCGACCCGGGAGCGGACGTAGTGGCTATTGCACAACGGAAAAACTTGAGAGTGGTCCCCTTGGTGGGGCCCTCTTCCATTATCCTCTCCGTCATGGGTTCCGGCTTCAACGGTCAGAGCTTTGCCTTCCATGGTTATCTTCCCATTGAACCGGCAGAGCGTGCCAAAAAGCTGAAAATGCTGGAACAACGCGTCTATAATGAACATCAGACTCAGCTTTTCATTGAAACGCCTTATCGCAATAATAAGATGATAGAGGATATTCTTCATAACTGCCGTCCGCAGACCAAGCTCTGCATTGCGGCGAACATTACTTGTGAAGGGGAGTATATCAAAACCAAGACCGTGAGGGAGTGGCAGGGCAAGACTCCCGACCTTTCTAAGATTCCTTGTATTTTTCTCTTGTATAAATAATAGCTTCCAGGTGCTCGAATTCATATTCCAGGCAACTGCTGAAGAAGTTCCGTCCCAGGTTGTGTTCCATTTGCTGGAATGTCCATAGCTTTCCCCCCTTGAAATTCTTATTGCATAGGATGGAGTCATCGTCCAGGTCTAGCGTGAAGAGATAGACCAGGCGGTTGGTGGCTTCATTCTCAAAATGATACATGAAGTTGAAGTGCAAATGGTCTAATGGGGCGGTGGGAAGCGTTTGTCGTAAAATTCTGTGTGCGCCTTGTTCCAATGTTTCTCCATATATCAGGTAACCCTCCATCAGCAAGTCGATTTTATCTTTCTCGAAAACGTTGCATTTGGGGCGAGGGAGGAGAAACAGCATGCTGTGTGAGGCAACGGCAATCCGGATGACCGGATTGATATAGTCGTTTTTCCGGTTGATGGCCTCTGAGGCGATGGCTTTCCCCATGACATCTCCTTTGGTGTTGACTATCGGTACGAAAACCGTGTGGTTCATCACTATATTGAAATAGAAAATGCCGAACTGATTGAACAGAATGCCTGATATAAAGACGAGGGGAGGCGCCACATAAAACAGAATGTGGCGGGTAGTGTCTCCCAAAGGGTAACTGACCAGAACCGCCAAGAAGATAATCAGAAAATGCAGCAGGCTTATGATAAGGATTACGCGTGCGGATACGATGGCGGCTTCTGCCCCTTGTGCAAAAAGTTGCTTGCAGCATTTCTGTGTCTGAGACATGTGGTAGTCCAGAAACCTTCTCCTATTGAGGTAGATGATGAACGGGGGGATGATGGCGCTGATTTCCAGCGTGAACGGAAGCATGAAACGGGGACAGTAGTTTACGAGGAATAGGGTTGTTACCGATAATAGCAGTAACATTCCGGTAGTACAGTAAAGTATGATTTGCGGAACATGCGTTCCTCTATGCCTCACCGAATAGATGCTAAACAAGAGTCCTACACCTGCACCGATGTAGATGGACATGTCCTGCGTTATAAACTCGCATAATATGATGGATATTATAACGGGGATGAATCCCAGCGACATATTGAATCTTGATGATAAAATTCTTTGATGGCTCATTATCCGTATTATGATTTTGTCGTTTACATCATAACAACTGGGAAATTTAAATGTTTCCTATTTTACTTCTTTTTTGTATAAAATGGATCTGTTTTTCCGCATGATAAGAGGAGCGTACCAATGGAGCGCTTTCCACTTGCTGAAACCTTTTTTCAATCCTTTCTCTCTGTAGAGTGCAAATTGTTCGGGAGTAATATATGCTGCTACCGGATAATGCTTGTGTGTGGGTTGAAGGTATTGGCCTATGGTCAGTATGTGGCAGTCCACCCGGCGGAGGTCGTCCATCAGTTCTTCCACTTCTTCCGGAGTCTCGCCCAATCCCACCATAATGCCGGACTTGGTGGTAGTATTGCTTTCTGCAATTTGCCGCAACACTTCCAGGCTTGTTTCATACTTGGCGGCACTGCGTACGAGGGGCTGATGCGACGGACAGTCTCCATGTTGTGCGAAATGATTTCCGGTTGTGCATCGATGACTTGTGCCACGAGTTCCTTTCTTCCCTGGAAGTCGGGAATCAGCACTTCGACGGTGGTGTCCGGATTGAGCCGCTTGATTTCCCGGATGGTACGTACCCAGTGCGATGCGCCTAAGTCGGGCAGGTCGTCACGGTCTACGGAGGTGACGATGCATGGGAGAGTTTCATCAAGGCAATGGACTCTGCCACATGTGTAGGCTCATCGGCATCCAGTGGCAAGGGCTTCCCGCTTGCCGTGTTGCAGAACTTACAGCACCGGGTGCAGATATTTCCCCCAATCATGAAGGTTGCGGTGCCTTTCCCCCAACATTCCCCCATATTGGGGCAACGGCCGCTGCTACAGATGGTATGTAGGCAATGCGATTCGACAATGCGTTTGGTCTCGGTATAGCGCTCGTTGGCACCGATGCTTATTTTGAGCCACTCAGGCTTACGTACTCTTTCGGGCATTATTTCAATTCTTTGTTGAAGAAGTTGGTCAACCGCGTGTATAGGTGTAACCGGGTATTTCCTCCGTAGATACTGTGGTTGCGGTTGGTGTAAACCTGCATATCGAACTGTTTGCCGAGTTGTACCAGTTGTTCGGCATATTCGGCACAGTTCTGGAAGTGTACATTGTCGTCTGCCATGCCGTGTACCAGCAGCAGGTTGCCGTGAAGCTTGTCGGCACGGGTAAAGGTGGAACTGGCCTTATAGCTTCGGCGTTTTCTTTCGGTGTGCGCATAAAGCGTTCGCCATAAACGGTGTCGTAGTAGTTCCAGTCGGTAACGGCAGCTACGGCTACTCCGGCCTTGAATACCGGTGTTCCTTCACTCATACTCATAATGGTCATGTATCCACCGTAACTCCATCCCCAGATTCCGATGCGTTTTTTGTCCACATAAGGCTGGTTGCCCATGTAGAGGGCGGTTTCCACCTGGTCTTTGGCTTCCTTGATACCCAGGTTCAGATAGGTGCATTTGGCGAATTCGGCACCACGTCCTCCGGTGCCACGCCCGTCTACGCAAACCACGATATAGCCTTGTGATGCCATGTAGGTTTCCCAGCTTACACTGAACTTGTCAAGCACTTGCTGTGAACCGGGGCCGCTGTACTGGTACATCAGTACCGGGTATTTCTTGCCGGCAGAGAAGTCGGCAGGTTTCATCATCCAGCCATTCAATGTGGTTCCGTCGGAAGTCTGGAAAGTGAAGAATTCCTTCCGTGGCATGTCATAGCCGCTGATTTCCTGCTTCAATGCCGCATTGTCCATCAGGGTGGCAAGAGTCTTGCCGGTATTGTCGTTCAGCGTAATGACGGTCGGAGTGTCCAGATTGGAATAACGGTTCATATAGTACTTCATGTTCGCACTGAACTGCGCACTGTTTGTTCCGGCTTGTGACGATAGTCTGGTCTTTTTACCTTTCCGGTCAATCTTGTAGATGGCACTGCGCATGGGGCTTTCCTCGTTGCTGCTGAAGTAGAAGCTTCCTTCTTCGGGGTCATAACCCAGGAACTCCTGCACTTCATATTGTCCGGCTGTCACTTGTTTCAGCAGATTGCCGCCTATGCTATACCAGTACAGATGGTTGTATCCGCTCTTTTCGCTGACAAAACTGAAATTTTCCGGATAGAAGACGATGTTGTCGAATACATTCTCGCGGATATAGGTATCGCTTTCATCACGCAGAGCCAGTTTGGCTACCGTGCTGCGAGGGTCGGCAAAGTATAGGTCGAACCGGTTCTGATGGCGGTTCAGTGTCATGACGGCAAGCTTGTTGGGGTCTTGGGTAAAGCGGATGCGGGGAATATAGCCGTCTGCATCTACCGGCACGTTTATCTTGCGGGTCACTTTCGACTTGATATCGAAGGTGTGTACGGACACTTTGGAATTTACTTCTCCCGTTTTAGGATATTTGTAAGTATACTCTCCCGGATACTTCTCGAAAGGGGTGAAGTGGGGGGCTTGTCCGGCAAAAAGAGGGAAAGAGTAGGAGGGAACATCTTTCTCGTCGAAGCGGATGAAAGCCAGCATCTGGCTGTCGGCACTGAATTCCAGCGCACGGTTGAAGGAGAACTCCTCTTCGTAAACCCAGTCGGGGATGCCGTTCAGCACCTCGTTCTGTTTCCCGTCTTCCGTCACCTGGCTTTCGCTGTTGCCGTAGAGCAGTTTTACAAGGAAGATGTTGTTGTCGCGTACGAAAGCCACCTGATTGCCGTCCGGTGAAAATACGGGCACCTGTTGCGGGCCGCCGTCCGAAAGCTTTTCCACAATGTTGTTGATTTTACCGTCCAGATTGCGCTTTAGGCTGTAGATGTAATGCACAGCCGTATAGGAATGACGGTAGATGGGAGTTGTTTCGGTGGCAATGAGCAGCTTACTGCCGTCCGGAGCAAAGCTGTAGCTGTCGAATGTCTTGAACGTGCATTCGCGTGCGGTAGCGGCATCAAACAGCACTTCCACGGGTTTTCCCGTTTTGAAGGAGTACTTGATGATTTGTGTCCTGTCCGCATTCATCTGCGAATAATGTTCCCCGTCTCCCGGGATGGGGATAACGCCGGAAATATTCTTCGGAGTGAACTTGCCCGATACGATTTCTTTCAAATCGAGTGCCTTGCCACTTTGGGCGAAACCTGCCAGCGTACAGAGGCAGAGGAGAAGTGCGATGCTTATCTGTTTCATATCTATCTTTTATGCTTATCTGTTTCCCTATTTTTTCTGGGGAACAAATATACAACAAAGGGAAGATTTATCGAAGCAGTGGGCCGATTTTATTCTTTTTGAACAGAAAAAGCCCGTCCTGCTCCTTGGGGGCGAAGCAGGGACGGGCCTCCGTCACTCATGGATGATGATTGGATGAGATGATGATTGGAATATCTTTCGTTACAAGCACTTGACTTTTCTTTGATATTCTGCAATGGCTGCATCCAGTCGTTCGTGGGCGGTTGTGTCACCCGGAACGTTGTGCGACGGATGGATGTACAAGTGTACGCCACGGTCGGCAAGGATTTCGGCAACGGTAGTGATGGTCATCCATACCATGGTGACGAAACTCAATGTAGACAACGGACCTACCTTGTCGAAGTGGTTCTTCAAAGGTACGGAGGCGTCTACCAGGGGAACGCAGGAATCCACTACGATATCTGCCAACTGGAAGAGGTTCTTTCCGCTGGAGTGGCGGCTGGCCTTGTCGCCCGTTTCGCTGGCTGAACCGTATACGATAACTTTCATGCCGCGCTTCTTGGCTTCCAATGCCATGTCTATATTGACGGCATTGATACCGGTATGTGAGAAAATCCACATGCAGTCTTTGGAATCAAAATCATAGTTCTTCATGATTTCCTGGCCGTAGCCTTCTGCCCGTTCCAGGAAGAGGAACTGATGAATACCCATCTGGCCGATAATCTGCGTGAAGAATGTCAGAGGCAATTCGCAAAGCGGGTGGAATCCTACAAAGCTGCCGATACGCGGATACATTTCTTCTACGGGAATTGTTGCGTGGCCGCAACCAAACGTGTGGACCCAACGACCGGCTTCGATGGAATCTGCCATAACAGTGGCTGCTTTTTTGATGTTTTCCAACTGGGTAGCCTCCAGTTTTTCCATAATGCCATGGGCATTCTTTAACCATTCGAGTGCTAACATAACTTTTTTGTTTTTTAAGAAGTTAATAAATTTATTTGAGTGAGCGTTTATACAAAAGGAGCATGACGGCAAGTGAGGCAATCATCAGATAAGGATAAAGTCCGATGCCATTGGTGTATTGGGAAACCATTCCCATCAGGCCGTTCATTGCAGTCTGGCCAATGAGGGCTATGGCAAGCGCCACGCTGAATGCTGTTCCCGATAAGGACGGGTACCGGCTTCCAAGAATGCTGAGTATCACGGGATACGTGGCCGACAGCCCCATACCTACCAGCACCATGCCGACTGCCGCACGTGCAAAACCCGGCGAGAACATAAGGAAACAGAATCCTATGGCAGTGAGCGTAAGGCTGTAGGGCAGCACGGTTTCCGGTTTTATCTTCTTGAATATCGCAACTTGCATCATACGTGCTACGGTCAGTCCCGCTACCATGCAGGTCAGTGCAATCAATGCCTGATTGGCCGGAATATCCGTCATCTGCCCAAAGTAACTCGTGGACCAGTTGTTGCAGACACCCTCGATGCCGCTTTGGAAAAAAAGAATGAAGCTGAGTAGCAGTAAGCTGCTTTCTTTCAGCAGTCCCAATCCCTCTTTTACCGGGAAACCTTGCGCCTGCTTAGGGGCGGGGAAGCGTACGGGGATACAGAATATAATGCCCGCAAGCATCACTACGCCAATTCCCAGCAAGATGGTTTCGAATGAATAATGCCTGGAAAGGGAGCCCAGCAACATCGGTATGCCCAATGCGCCCAGTCCGTAGAACATGCCCAGAAAACTGAGGCGTGAGCCTTTTTCGGATTCTCCTGAGATGTCGGATACCAATGCATTGGTTTCTCCGTTGAGGATGCCTCCGCCCAGGCCGATGCCGACGATGGAAGCTTGCAGCAGTGGCACGCTTTCAAAGAAGGCAAGCCCTTCCATCCCCAGCAGTACGATGATGCAGCTGGGCACCAGCAGGGCTTTATGTCCGAACCGGTCTACGATGGGACCGAAAATCAGGGAACCGGCCAGCATGCCCAGAGGCAGGAAAGTGACCAGTGAGGTTGTCTGCAACCCGCTCAGATTCAGCTTGGCTATGAGGGATGGCAACACTGCTCCCAATGTAATCATGGAGACTCCGAAGAAACACATCCCGATGCACGCTGCCGTGAATACGAGATTCTTGTGATAACTGTTACTCATACAAGTGATTTTTGATGGCAAGAAACGCTGCTCCTATCAGTCCGGCATTACCGGACAACTGAGAAGGTACAAATTCCACCTGCTTGATGCTGAGCGGTTGCGCCCATTTGCAGGCTTCCTTGTAAATGTCATCTATAAAGATACCGGCAGGGCCGAATACGCCTCCGCCCCAAATTATCTTCTGCGGGTTGAGCAGGCTGACCAGATTTGCGGAAGCCATGCCCCACATCTCGACGGCTTTGTGCAATACGGAGATGGCAATAGGGTCTTTTTCATTATAGCACTGAACACATCATAGGCCGATATGCGGCAGATGGGTTTCTGGCGCAGTTTTCCTTTGTATGCCTTGTTGGCGCGTACGGCATCGCGTACCCGTGCCCCGATACCATTGCCGGAAGCGTAATATTCGAAACATCCGCATGCGTCATACTCTTCCCGGTAGGGAGGTTGCAGGGCCATCCAGCCGGTGGCGCCGATAATGTCGTTGGCTCCGTGCAACACGTGCCCGTCGATGATGATGCCGGCACCGATACCGGTTCCCACGGCAATGAATATGGCACTGTGACATTCTTTGGCGGCACCTTGCCACATCTCTCCATACATATAGCAGGTACGGTCGCTGTCGATGTATATCTCGATGCCCGGAGGCGTTACACTGCGCAGCTCCTCATAGAGGGGGTAGTTGTCCCAGCCCGGTATGTTGGGGCCCATACCCGGTTGGTTTGGGAGTAAACGATACCGGGGATGCAGACACCTATTCCGTCGACGTGTATACGGCTTCTGCGTGCTACGGTAAGAAGTTTGGCGAGGATATCCGCGGCGAGCTTGCCCACTTCGTGACCGGTTCTTCCTTTCAGGAGCCGTTTGCGGTTAAACATCATGCTTCCGTCCGGAAAGAAAATGGCGCTGGCTATTTTGGTGCCGCCTATGTCCAATGCGATTGTTGCCATGGTGTTATAGTATTTATAGGTTGATTCATTAAGGTTGTATGCAAAGCTATGAATTTATTTCATTCTTGAGGTGTATAAACTGAGGAAATTGTGTGTAAAAAGAGTGTCTAATCACTAAATTGTGTTTAATGTAATTGCGCTTGGATGTACTCTTTCTCAATTAATTAGTTGTATATCAGTGGATGAAACATTTTTTAGTGCAGGTGGAATTTCTTTGTTTTATGTTCGTTAACAAATCGGATGGAAAGTATTCTTGTTTTTGCAGGTTCATCCCACGGAAAAATCCTATATTTGCCACTTACATAAGGAATATGTATGGAAACCAAATCTACGCTCTATAATGAGTTCCCTTTTTTTCTGAAGCGATATTTTCCCTATAAGGTACAGAAAATATCGCTGAATGCCGGTTTTACGTGCCCCAACCGGGATGGAAACAAAGGAGTCGGCGGTTGCACCTATTGCAACAACCAGACCTTCAACCCCGATTATTGCCGTACGGAGAAATCCATTACCCGCCAGCTGGAAGAAGGCAAGCAGTTCTTTGCACACAAATATCCGGAAATGAAGTATCTCGCCTATTTCCAGGCCTATACCAATACGTATGGTGAATTGGAAGACCTGAAGCGGAAATACGAGGAGGCCTTGTCGGCAGACGGAGTGGTGGGCCTGGTTATCGGCACCCGTCCGGACTGTATGCCCGACAGCCTGCTGGACTATCTGGAGGAGATGAACCGGCATACATTCCTTTTAGTGGAGTACGGCATAGAGAGTACCGACGACAAGACACTTTGCCGCATCAACCGCGGGCATACTTTCCATGCCGCCGCTGATGCGGTGGAAAGAACCGCTTCGCGCGGAATCCTGACCGGTGGGCATGTCATCCTCGGACTGCCGGGCGAGACGCACGAAAACATCGTGGCACAAGCCGGCGTACTGTCCCGTCTGCCGCTCACTACCCTGAAGATGCATCAGCTGCAACTGATAAGGGGCACCCGCATGGCTCTGGAGTATCGGCAGCATCCCGAAGACTTCCATCTGTTCGGTGTGGAGGAATATATCGACCTCGTGATAGACTATATCGAGCATCTGCGGCCGAACTTGGTACTGGAGCGTTTCGTTTCCCAGTCTCCCAAGGAACTGCTCATTGCACCCGACTGGGGACTAAAAAATTATGAATTTAATCACCGGGTTCAAAAAAGAATGAAAGAACTCGGTGCATATCAGGGAAAGAAGTATGAAATGTGAGAAAAAAGAATTATTTTTGCCGCAACTTTAAATGTGGAATCAATCTAAATAAAGATACAGTTATGAACCCAAAAACAGTGATAAAAGGAAAAATCCACTACGTGGGAGTGAATGACCGCAATAAGCATTTGTTTGAAGGCATGTGGCCGTTGCCGTACGGGGTTTCCTACAACTCTTACCTGATAGATGATGAGACGGTCGCTTTGGTCGATACGGTAGACATCTGCTACTTCGAGGTGTATCTGCGCAAGATAAAGAGCATTATCGGCGAGCGCCCCATCCAGTATCTCATCATCAACCATATGGAGCCGGACCATTCGGGCTCTATCCGCCTGATAAAGCAGCATTATCCCGACATCATCATCGTGGGCAACAAGCAGACCTCGGCATGATAGAGGGCTTTTATGGCGTGACGGGCGAACAGTACATGGTGAAGGACGAGGATTTTCTGGCTTTGGGGCATCATAAGCTCCGTTTCTATATGACCCGATGGTGCACTGGCCCGAGACGATGATGACTTTTGACGAAACGGAAGGAGTCCTTTTCGCCGGTGACGGCTTCGGCTGTTTCGGTACGTTGGACGGCGGGTTCCTGGATACGCGCATCAATCTGGACAGATACTGGGACGAGATGGTGCGTTACTATTCCAACATCGTGGGCAAGTACGGCTCTCCGGTGCAGAAGGCGCTTGCCAAGCTGGGCGGTCTGCCCATTTCCACCATCTGCTCCACGCACGGGCCGGTGTGGACGGAAAACATAGCCAAGGTTATCGGCATCTACGACAAGTTGAGCCGCTACGCCGCTGACGAAGGTGTGGTCATTGCTTACGGTTCCATGTACGGCAACACGGAGCAGATGGCGGAAGCCATTGCGGCGGAACTTTCTGCACAGGGCATCAGGAACATCGTGATGCACAATGTGAGCAAGAGCAATCCTTCTTATATCATTGCCGACATATTCAAGTATCGCGGACTTATCATCGGCAGCCCCACCTACAGCAACCAGATTTATCCTGAGATAGAATCCTTGCTCTCCAAGATTCTGGTACGCGAAGTGAAGGGACGCTATCTGGGATACTTCGGCTCCTTCTGCTGGGCGGGTGCCGCCGTGAAGCGCATGGGCGAGTTTGCCGAAAAGAGCAAGTTCGAGATTGTGGGCGACCCGGTAGAGATGAAGCAGGCCATGAAGGACATTACTTACGAACAATGCGAAAACCTGGCACGTGCCATGGCAGAGCGTTTGAAGAAGGATAGGAAGTAGTTGAAAATTACCCCTAATTTATTAACCTAATAAAACAATCACAATGAGACTAATCATTCAACCGGATTATCAATCCGTGTCAAAGTGGCTGCACATTATGTGGCTGCCAAGATCAAGGCCGCTAATCCGACACCTGAAAAACCTTTTGTATTGGGATGCCCCACCGGTTCTTCTCCGTTGGGCATGTACAAGGAACTTATCGACCTGAACAAGAAAGGCATCGTGTCTTTTCAGAACGTAGTGACTTTCAATATGGACGAGTATGTAGGTTTGCCCGAGGAACATCCCGAAAGCTACTATTCCTTTATGTGGAACAACTTCTTCAGCCATATAGACATCAAGCCGGAGAACACCAATATCCTGAACGGCAACGCTGCCGACCTGGATGCCGAGTGTGCACGCTATGAAGAGAAAATCAAGTCCTACGGCGGCATCGACCTCTTCATGGGCGGTATCGGTCCCGACGGACATATCGCTTTCAACGAGCCGGGTTCTTCCCTTTCGTCACGCACCCGCCAGAAGACATTGACTACCGATACCATCATTGCCAACTCCCGTTTCTTTGACAACGACGTGAACAAGGTGCCCAAGACTGCCCTGACCGTCGGTGTCGGTACTGTGCTTAGCGCCCGCGAGGTAATGATTATCGTAAACGGACACAACAAGGCACGTGCCCTCTATCATGCAGTCGAGGGTCCCGTGATGCAGATGTGGACTATCAGCGCCTTGCAGATGCACGAAAAGGGTATCATCGTTTGTGACGATGCGGCCACCGAAGAATTGAAGGTGGGTACTTACCGCTACTTCAAGGATATTGAGGCAGAGCACCTGGATGCGGAAAGCTTGCTGAAATAAGCAAACTAATAAAAGTTTTGCAATTCCACCCTCACCACCCTCACCGCTTGTCTGCATCTGCTTGTTCATCGGTGTTTCAGGGGTGAGTGAGAGCAATTTAAAAGGGTGAGGGCAAATTTTGCCCTCACCCTTTTTGTTCTCCTGATTTTGGTTGACTGTTTTCAGGACAGGGCGTTATGTGATGAAAACGGGCTCTGCTCCGCTGTAAGGCTTTGGGTGCCAATGTTAAAGATACCAAATACTCACTGCAAAACCAGTGCATCGTTTTTGCAGTGCCGCTGCAACATAGATGCAGTGCCACTGCAACTGTTTTGCAGTGCTACTGCAACGCCTTTGCAGTGTTACTGCAAAAGATGTGCAGTAGGTTTGCAGTGAGGGCTTGTGATGAAAAAGCCATGGGCGTGCTTTCTTTTTTGCGGAATATGTGCTATCTTTGTCATACTTGTAATTTAAACAGTAGCAGCTATGGAATTGAGTGGCAGACGCTATCCGATAGGGATACAGAATTTTGAGCAACTGCGTACGCGGAATTGTGTGTATGTGGATAAGACGGAGCTGGTGTACAAATTGGTGAATACAGACCAAATTTATTTCTTCAGCCGCCCCCGTCGGTTTGGCAAAAGCTTGCTCGTGTCTACGCTGGAGGCCTATTTCCAGGGGAAAAAGGAACTTTTCGAAGGGCTGGCTATGGAACGTCTGGAGCAGGAATGGGAGGTTTGCCCGGTGCTGCACGTTGATTTCAGCTTGACGAAATATACTGAGCTGCGTGACTTGACGGGGCAATTGAATTTGTTTTTATCCCGTTGGGAAGAAATTTACGGAAAAAAGGAAGAGGAAGAGGGGGCGGCAGAGCGTCTGCAAGGCATCATCTGCGTGCCTACGCCAAGACCGGAAAGCCGGTTGTAGTGCTGATTGACGAGTACGATGCTCCTCTGCTTGACAGTAATTCCGATGCCCTTTTGCAACAACAGCTTCGCAACGAGATGCGCAAGTTCTTCAGTCCTCTCAAGGGGCTGGGGCAATATCTCCGTTTTCTTTTTATCACGGGTATCAGCAAGTTCAGCCAGCTGAGCATCTTCAGCGAACTGAACAATTTGCAAAATATCAGTATGCGCGATGACTTCAGTGCCCTCTGCGGCATCACCGAGGAGGAACTGCTGACGCAGTTGAAACCCGATATTGAGCGGATGGCCGAGGCTAATGATGAGACTTACGAGGAGGCATGCTTGCATTTGAAGCGGCAATATGACGGTTATCATTTCAGTAAGGCTTGTGCGGATATTTACAACCCGTTCAGCCTGTTCAATGCTTTCAATTCCAAAGAATACAAGAACTATTGGTTCTCCACGGGCACGCCTACTTTCCTGATAGATATTCTGCGCCATGCAGACTTCGATGTGCGTGCGCTGGAAGGTGTTGAGGCTACCGATGAGCAGTTTGATGCGCCTACGGAACAGATAACGAGTCCCATCCCGGTGCTCTACCAGAGCGGTTATCTGACCATTAAGGGCTATGACCGTAATTTCCAAATCTATCGTTTGGCCTATCCCAACGGTGAGGTCCGTAAAGGTTCATTGAATCCCTGCTTCCCTCTTACGTGCACTTGCCTGCCCAGAACAACACCTTCTACGTCGTCTCTTTCCTTCGCGACTTGATGAAGGGTGATGTGGAGAGCTGCCTGGAGCGTACCCGTTCCTTCTTTGCCTCCATTCCCAATGATTTGGAGAACAAGACCGAAAAGCATTATCAGACCATTTTCTATTTGCTGTTCCGTTTGATGGGGCAATATGTGGAGTCGGAAGTGAAGAGTTCCGTAGGCCGTGCGGATGTGGTGGTGCAGTTGCAGGATGTCGTTTATGTCTTCGAGTTCAAATACGACGGTACCCCGGAAGAGGCGTTGGCGCAGATTGACAGCAAGCAGTATGCCATCCCTTACCGGGCAGACGGCAGGCGTGTGGTAAAGATTGGCGTGAATTTTGACAGTTCCACGCGGACGATTGGCGGGTGGAAAATAGCTAAAGCAGATTAGAAGAAGAAACTGTTTTGATTTTATATCCTTCTTTCTCAAGTCATTTTCCTTTTTTCTTTATATTATTGTTTAACTTTGGCGCTATTAAGCGGATGCCTCTTCGAGTGCATGGGTAGAAATGAATAAGCAACAGAAAGGAAGGAGTAGATGAAACGCTATAAGAAGATTCTTATGATATGGATATGTGCCATTGTAGTGGTGGCAGTGTCTGTGATAGTAGCATTATATGATAATGCCAACCAGGGACAAGACGTGGCTAAGGAGGTTGCTGTAGAAACTCTGCGGAAGGTTGCGGAACGGGTCGTGAATCGGGAATTTGATGGGCTGGGGATGTTCTATGCATTTGGGTCTGATAGTGGTAAGAAGCATACCAAAAGGAAAGCGATATCAGAAAATGGTGAATTTGAAGTGATAATAGATTCATTGAAAGAGGCACAAGGACTATTCCCGTTGGATGTCGTAGGGTTTAAAGCCGATATGTTGAATTATTATGGAAAATTTCCATTGGAAGAGATTTGTCTTGAGTGGAAAGCTGAGATGAATGATAGGTATGGCGGAGTCATGTGTGCTCTTTTTCTGAAGGTTAATCCGATGGGAAAGGGCATTGTGCAAGAATTATCTACTGGAGATGAAACTATAATTGCTTCACAGAATGATTTAGGCACTTACTATTTGGACGATATGTACACAATGAGGTTGACAGCTTATATGCTGCTTGATTTTTGGCACTGTGTGGATTGGGCAGACCATGTGCTGCAGATACTATCCTGTATTTTGTGCATTCTGTTATTGGGACTGGCGGTTTATATAGGAGGGCAACAGTATAGAAAGAGAAAAACGGCTGATACGTTGACAAAGAGCACTTACCGGTTCGGGAAGTATATATTTGATTCCGTCAACCATACACTGACTTATGAAGGTGAAAAAATATCTTGTACGCCACAAGCTGCGAAGTTATTACTTGGTTTTGCCAAGTCGTCCGAACTTTTCCTGACGAACGATGAAATAGCGGAAATTTGCGGTTGGCCATTGAGTGATTTGAATTTAGGCAGCCGCCGCAGAAAAGCAATAAGTTTATTGGGTAAACTCTTTGAGGCGGACGATTCCGTTCAGATTCTTCTTCTGCCGGAAAGGAAGGGGTATCAAATTGTTATCTCCAAGTAGATGAAATGTTAACCCATATTGGTGTGTCGGGTGTGAACTTTTTTTCACGCCCCAACTTTGGGCGTTTTCCGAATAAAGACTTGCAAAAGCCAAAATAATCCTTTTATCTTTGCTTGTGTACAAAAACAAAAACACTATGAAAAGCAAGGTGAAGCTATTAGGAACTTTGGCAATTAGTGCCATTTCGTTTTAAGCTATGTTCAAATTAGTCATTCGGAAAAGCTAGATGATTTGCTATTGGAAAATATAGAGGCATTGGCTGCTGGTGAGAGTGGGGATGATAGCAAATGTTTTGGGAGTGGTTCAATAGTTTGTCCTTTAACAAATCAAGGAGTAGCTCATGTGCAAATTTATTATAGCCTGCCTCATTAGCTATCCGCACTGTCCTTTTCCTCTTGTACACAGAAAAAAGTAGCAACTTCTGTCGCTTACATGGATTTTCCGCAAACAATCGAGCTGAAAGCGAGGGTGCAGCCATTGGACACCGCTTTGTTCCGTTATCCGTTCCGCGTTCGGGTGCAGGGTGATAAGGCTGTGGTAATGGATTTGCATGGCACGGACTACTTTTGCCATGTTTTCCACTATCCGGGTTTCCGCTATTTTGCTTCGTTCGGCAAGCGGGGCGAGGCTCCCGAAGAGATGCTTTCTGCTGAAAATATCCGATGGCATGGTCAATCTCTGTGGGGACTTGATGCTGGTAAGTCCGTATTAACCAAGTATGATTTTACTTCGTCGGGTTGCTCAATCGTTCCTCAGAAAGTGATAAATATGGATGCTGACATGCTTCGCGTTTTAGACTTTGTGATGGTTGACGACTTTACCTTCATTGTTCCGGACGGATCTGGCAGCAGCCGCTTTTGCTGGGTAAACTATCAAGGGAAATTATTGCGCAGAACCGGTCAAATACCGTCAGCCAATGCGGAGGCTTTACAGAATGCCCGTCCTGCATTGGCTCAGGCATGGCGTAGCTTTATCGACTATAATCCCCGAAATGGAGTGCTGGCAGCAGTTACCCAGTTGGGCGAAGTACTTGAAGTCTTTAATTTGAAAGATAGTACGCATGTGGTACGCATTGGTCCGCACGGTGAACCGGAGTTTAAGATTTCTCAGGGTTATGGTATTCCTACGGGTATCATGGGATTTAGCGATGTCCAAGTGGCAGACAGTGCTATCTATGCGGTTTTTCATGGGCGCTCTTTTAAGGAAATTGCGCAAAATGTACAGCAAGGTGTCTATTTGCCGGATGGAGGACGGTATATCTATGTTTTTAGTCTGACCGGCGAACCTCTCTGCAGGTATGTGTTAGATCATTATGTTTATGGCATATCGGTAGATGAACAAAAAGGAATAATCTTGGCAACGGATGTGAATAAAGATGATCCGATAATAGAGTATAGTATGAAATAAAGTAAACTATAATATGGATGGAGAGGAACGGACGGTTTACGTTTGGTTGGTGCATCTCGTACCGTCCGTTCCATAACCCACCAAGAAAGGAGGTCGAGGCAAAGATAGTAATTTGAATTGAAAACAGAGTGTGTTTTCTGCCATTTCGATAGGTATGGCAAGAAAAGAGTTCTCCAAGATTTTTATATCTTGATTCTGGTACGCAAGCATTATGCTTGTGGTAAATGATAAAAAAAGAATAATCTTATACTAATGCGAATCAGTAGTTGAAATCACTAGCTGATTCAGTTAGTTAAATTGTTATTATTCAATTAATTATCTCATTTATTTATTTCTTAATCTCCTTGAAAATCAGTATATTAGAAGAATAAAACCAC
>ENA-OQCX01000414-OQCX01000414.1-human-gut-metagenome-genome-assembly--contig:-NODE-414-length-21963-cov-5.766166_pt1 | contig 21963 bp, 26 predicted proteins | sample MGYA00242762_ERZ504587 | MGnify/ENA primary metagenome ERZ504587 (study PRJEB26092, sample SAMD00036337) | human gut metagenome | host: Homo sapiens | study: EMG produced TPA metagenomics assembly of... | reverse complement strand
AAAGAAAAAAGAGAAGAGATGGAAAAGCGGGAAAGAGAAGCACGGAAACCGAAACGGTTTCGCTGAAAGAGAATTCTGGTGAAAAAAAGCCCCGGGGCGGTTGATCCGCACCCGGGGCTTTTTCTGCCCGAACATCTGGGAGGACTGAAAAAAGGTCAGCAGCCGCATCCACAGTTATTGCTGTTGCCGCATCCACAGCCGTTGTTGTTCCATCCGCCGCAGCAGAACAGAAGAATCAGAACGAGCCAGCAGTCGGAATTGCAGCCATTGTTGTTGTTTCCGCATCCACATCCGCCGCAGCAGGAGAGGAGAAGCAGAATCCAGATAATACTGCAGCCATTGTTTCCGAACAGGTTGTTGTTGGAAACACCGCATCCATTATCGCAGCCACAGCCGTTGTCACATCCGCATCCACAGTTTGTAGCAGCTAAATCACTCATGTTTGTTCCTCCAAAGGAATCATTTTGCTTACAATTCATGATATGAAAAACTGCCGGGCGGGGTTACTCTTAAAGAGAAAAATTCAAAGACCCTACAGACTGCGTCCCTGAAAATCAAAAAGCTCTTTCACCGGAATGTCAAGTGCCTCAGCGATATCGAACAGAAGATTCAACGAAATAGAGGTTTTTGTATTTGGCGCTTCGATGTTGCTCATATGGGTACGACTGATATGTACCGCCTCGGCAAGTTCGGCCTGCGTCATTCCTTTTGCTCTTCGGTAGTAGGCAATCGTAAGTCCAAGAAGGCGAAGATCGTTCAAGCGTTCGTAATTCATAGTCAGGAATCCCCCTTTTAGTTTTATAAATATAATGATAATACGTAATGATACAACGGAAAACAATCAAAAACAAGGCAGTTGCACATTAAAAGTTTGCATCAACAAACGGATATACCATAGAAGCAAACCTGTGAGCGGGAAAATCAGTTTGTCATAAGGCTTAGAAAGCTCTGATATAACTGCAATCTTCCGTATCCCCACTCGCGGCTTGGATAAGTAATGGTATCAGTTCGGCCAGCGCCGCGGATCAGATAGTTTTTCAGCTCCTGCGCCGTAAAATAGCGGGATGGGGTGCGTTGAATGCCCCATTGCAGGAAGAGAGCGGCAGCACCGGATGTAATGGCAGCGGACGCGCTTGCGCCGCTCCGGTTTTCGTAGGAGCCTGCCGGTCCCGGTCCGGTGACGGAAATCCCGGGGGAAGCAAAATCGGGTTTGATTTCACCAAGCCGGGTAAAGCCGCGTCCGGATTCCGGTGAAAAACTGTTATTGGATGCCTGATAGGTGGAGGGAGACAGAACGGGAACGGTGGCGGAGGGTGTCGTCAGTGTCGTGTACGGGTCGGGTTCCAGAAAGATCACATCGGAAGTGGAAAATCCGGTAATCGGAAGCCAGACGTGGAAATCGGGAGGGGAAGGAAAGGCGCGGTAAACCTGAAGTGTCCAGATGCCGGGCGTCGGATCCAGCATGCGGATCAGGATGAGCTGGCTGCCGGTCGTCGTCTGAACGACTTCGTAGTTGACGTAGATGACGGTGCGTTCCAGAACAAAGGTGATCCTCTGTTCCTGAGTCAAAGAGACGGGAATCCGCGGAATCGTTTCTCCGCCGGGAGAGCGGAATCCGACGGAAAAAAGCTGCGGAACCTGTCCCCAGAACTCCAGGACAAAACCGCGGCTGCCTTCGGAAACGAGAAACTCCACATTTTTCGGGGAGTCATTTTCGGATACGGAGCCATAATAATGGTGAGCGGCGTTTCCCTCGTTGCCGGTGGCGCAGACCGGAATAATGCCCGGCGTATTTCCGTAGCGCGCCAGCGTCAGAGCGATGGGAAGGGTTCCGGAATGACTTCCCTGATTTGTTCCAAGTGCCAGACAGATGACCAGTGGTTTTCCCTCCCTGGCTGCGACTTCGTTTAGAAAACGCATCGCAGAGAGAAGATCATCTTCTTCAAAGACGGGAGCATTGGTGGAGACAAGATAAAAGTCTTTCAGATTCTGTTTCGCCGGTTTTAACTTAACAACAGCGAAATCGGCTTCCGGTGCAGCACCGAGAAAGCCGGCGGACGCATTCGGAGTACCGCCAGCGACTCCGGCGACGTATGTTCCGTGTCCGTCCGGATCCGTGACCGGAACGACAGAAAGAGGATCCCTGCTTCGAAGCGCATCGTCAAGGTCTGACTTTTCGTAGAGACTGCCATAGGGAAACTGCGGCGGCGGTGTGCCTGTGCGGTCGGTCTGATCCAGATGGAAAGAATCCGGCTCTGGCCGTTGCTGCGCAGAAAGGCGGGGTGGCGGTAATCGATGCCGGTGTCCAGAAAACCCAGGATTACATTTTTGCCGGTATACCCGCCGCCGTAGAGATTCTGCGTCTGTACAATGCCGGAGACTTCTAAAGAGAGGGTGGAAAGCGGCGTGAAAAGTTTCGGGAGTCCGGTAAAAAGAATTTCACCAAAGAGATTTTCCGGGAGCAGGCTGCGCTCGAGAAAGAGAACGGAATACTGCGAATTCAGTGTAAGAAGGGCACTGGATTCCGGAAAGAGCATCTGGTACCGCTCGGACTGTGCCACGTAATTCTGAATCAGAATGTTGATGTAATCGTTGGAATAGATGATGTCCGTAAGATCCATAAAGAGATCCTTTGTTTTTGAAGGTATTGTATGCAAACCATACAGAAAAGTATGCATGCTCAAAAAAGAAATCCCCCTACCGGTGCAAGATCTGCACGGTAAGGGGAAAGAAAACGAAATCAGCTTTCCAGAAGAGCGCTGATATCCTGCTTTGGTACTTCCATCGGATAATGACTGTCGAAGCATGCACGACAGATCGGCAGGTCACCGACCATGTTCTGGAGCTCTTCGATCGGCATGTAGCCCAGGGAGTCCGCTCCGATCTGCTGGCGGATTTCCTCGGTGGAATGGGAGCTTGCGATCAACTGCTTGTTGGAAGCACATCGGTTCCAAAATAGCATGGATACAGGAACGGCGGGGAACTGATACGGACATGAACCTCGGTCGCACCGGCTTTTCGCAGCATCGTAATCAGATTCGAAATCGTTGTTCCGCGGACAATGGAATCGTCAACGAGGACAATTCGTTTTCCTTTTACGACGGATTCCAGAACACTCAGCTTGATTTTTACGCTGGATTCCCGTTCCTTTTGTGTCGGTTTGATAAAGGTACGGCCGACATAGCTGTTTTTGTGGAAGGCAAGACCGAACGGAATGCCGGATTCTTCGGAATAGCCTTTTGCGGAGGCAAGTCCGGAGTCCGGAACGCCGCAGACAAGATCTGCGTCAACCGGATAGGTCTTTGCAAGCGTTGCGCCGCCGCGGATTCTGGCTTCATAGACACTGATGTTGTCTATTTTGCTGTCGAGGCGGGCAAAATAAATATATTCAAAAATACAATGCGCTTTTTTTACGTCAACCGGCATAAATTCGGATTTCAGATTTCCGGTTTTGTCAAACGTTACAATTTCTCCCGGAGCGACATCGCGGACGAATTCAGCGCCGATCGAAGTGAGGGCGCAGCTTTCCGAGGCGAGAACCCAGGCGTTGTCCCGCTTTCCGATGCAGAGCGGTTTTAAGCCATATGGGTCGCGCACGCCGATGAGTTTTCTCGGCTCATGATGACAAGGGCATAGGCGCCGCGGATTTCTTTTACCGTGCGCAGAATCGCTTCTTCTACCGTTTTGGAATGAACGCGTTCCCGCGCAATGCCGTAGGCGATGATTTCAGAGTCAATCGAAGTGTGAAAAATTGCGCCGGTGTTTTCCATCTGCTCGCGCAGTTCCATAGCGTTGACCAGATTTCCGTTGTGCGCAAGGGCGAGGGAGCCTTTCAGATAATTCAGAACGAGCGGCTGTGCATTCTCTACGGTAGTGGAACCGGTGGTAGAGTACCGGACATGGCCGATGCCGATGTTGCCGGACAGCTCTTCTAATTTGGATTCTTTGAAACTTCGTTGACAAGGCCAAGGCCTTTGTAGGATTTCACATGGCCCTTTGGACGCTGGTGTCAGAGACGGCAATTCCGCAGGCTCCTGTCCTCTGTGCTGCAGGGCGGAAAGGCATAGTAGATCGAAGGACTGACGTCGGCACCATCCAGATCGTAAATGCCGAAAACACCACATTCCTCCCGGAGACCGGTATCATAACAATTGTTTGACGATGGCTGCATAGGTATTCTCCTTTTTTCAGTTGTAGACCTGCATGTTTTAAAAACATTGATTATCATACTCATTTTTGCGGATGATGTCAAGAAAATCGTGATATGTATAAAATATGGTGCAGAAATTTAGGATTTCGTGGAAAATGTCGAAAATAATAAAAAATAGTAAAAAAAAGTTGCAGGAAATTCGAGATGTGTTATAATCGTTTTTGATTTTGAATGAAAGCCCCGGACAGCAGCTATGGATGAGCCATGCTTGCATGAGCGAATTCATAGATATTGGCCGGGCAAGACGACATGAGTAAGTAGGCGATAGCCCGGATTACGAATGTTGTCAGCAGTTACGGGAGCGACGCAGGCGCGGAGTAACTGGCTTTCATCATAGAGATGTCGCCGGCAGGCGACATTTCCTTTTAGAGAAACTTGTGACGGAAAAGAAAATATCAGAAGAGAAAAGCAGGAGGAAATCAATATGGCAGTAAAATATGTCTTTGTGACAGGCGGAGTAGTCTCCGGCCTTGGAAAGGGAATCACGGCGGCGTCCCTTGGACGGCTTTTAAAGCCCGAGGATACAAAGTGACGATGCAGAAATTTGACCCGTACATCAACGTTGACCCGGGTACGATGAACCCGATTCAGCACGGCGAGGTTTTCGTTACCGATGACGGCACAGAGACAGACCTCGATCTCGGCCACTACGAGCGTTTCATCGACGAGAGCCTGGATAAAAATTCCAACGTGACGACTGGAAAAGTATACTGGTCTGTTCTGCAGAAAGAACGCCACGGTGATTTCGGCGGAGGCACCGTACAGGTCATTCCGCACATTACAAACGAAATCAAGAGCCGTTTCTACCGCGGAAAAGAAGTAGACGAGGAGCGTATTGCCATCATTGAGGTCGGCGGAACCGTCGGCGATATCGAGAGCCAGCCGTTTTTGGAGGCAATCCGCCAGTTCCAGCATGACGTCGGACACGAGAACGCCATTCTGATCCACGTTACCCTGATTCCATATCTGAAAGCTTCCGGTGAAATGAAAACAAAACCGACGCAGGCGAGCGTAAAAGAGCTGCAGGGAATCGGTATTCAGCCGGATGTCATCGTATGTCGGTCCGAGCATCCGCTGACCACCGAGATCAAAGATAAAATTGCTCTGTTCTGCAACGTTCCGTCAAGCCATGTTCTGCAGAACCTGGACGTGGAGTATCTGTATGAAGCTCCGCTTGCCATGGAGAAAGAGAACCTGGCGCAGGTTGTCTGCGAGAGCCTTCACCTTCCATGCCCGGAACCGGATCTGTCCGACTGGACCCATATGGTAGAAGCACTCCGCCATCCGAACAAAGAGGTGACGATTGCGCTCGTCGGAAAGTATATCCAGCTGCATGATGCATACTTGAGCGTTGTTGAGGCATTAAAACACGGCGGAATTGCAAGCCATGCAAACGTACACCTGAAATGGGTGGATTCCGAGCTGGTAACCGAGGAGAACGTGGCAGAGTATCTGAGCGATGTGGACGGTGTTCTGGTACCGGGCGGATTCGGAAACCGCGGTATCGAAGGCATGATCACAGCGATTCGATATGCAAGAGAGAACAAGATTCCGTTCCTCGGCCTCTGCCTCGGCATGCAGCTGACGATTGTTGAATATGCAAGAAACGTTCTCGGTTACCACGACGCACACAGCATCGAGATGAACCCGAACACCATGCACCCGGTGATCGCACTGATGCCGGATCAGGATGGAATCGAGGATATCGGCGGTACGTTACGTCTCGGCGCATATCCATGCGTCCTGGCAGACGGATCGAAAGCACAGGAGCTGTACGGTGAGAAAGAGATTTCCGAGCGTCACCGCCACCGCTATGAAGTAAACAACGATTTCCGGAAAGCACTGACCGAAAACGGCATGGTTCTCTCCGGTGTTTCTCCGGACGGAAGAATCGTTGAGATGGTAGAACTTTCAGATCATCCGTTCTACATCGCAACGCAGGCACATCCGGAGTTCAAATCCCGTCCAAACCGTCCGCATCCGCTGTTCCGCGGCCTGATCGCAGCAGCAGCCGAGTACCATGCGGCAAAATAATCGATAAATGGTATGAAAAATTAGGTAAAATGCAGTAATAACCTAAGAAAGTTAAGAAAAAATATAAAAAAATTATATAAAAATTAAATTTGCTCTTTACAGGACGAAAAAAATAGAGTATAGTAAGGGCAATCCAGAAAGAACGGCGGGGAACAAAAGATTCCCCTCCATTCTTTTCAGAAAAGACAAAGGATAACCGAAAATAAGGAAAGTAAAGGAAGGGAAGCCGTATGACACAGAGCAAAGAGCGTGTCATGGGAGAAGAAGGGCTGTACCGTTCTTCCTTTGAACACGACAACTGCGGTATCGGAGCCGTCGTGAATATCAAAGGTGAAAAATCCCATGCGACCGTAGAAAACGCATTAAAAATCGTAGAAAATCTTGAACATAGAGCCGGCAAAGACGCCGAGGGTAAAACAGGAGACGGAGTAGGAATCTTGTTGCAGATATCGCACAAATTCTTTTCCAAAGCCTGTTCGACCCTCGGTTTTTCATTAGGCGGAGAACGGGAATACGGCGTCGGCGTATTCTTCTTCCCACAAAATGAGCTGAAACGGAACCAGGCAAAAAAGATGTTTGAGATCATCGTGGAAAAAGAGGGACTGGAACTCCTTGGATGGAGAACCGTGCCGACCGTTCCGGAAGTTCTCGGCCATAAGGCAAGAGAGTGTATGCCTTACATCATGCAGGCATTCATCAAAAAACCGGAGGATGTGGAAAAGGGAATCGCTTTCGACCGTCGCTTGTACGTCGTACGCCGTGTTTTCGAACAGAGCAACGACAACACCTACGTGCCATCTCTTTCCAGCCGTACCATCGTATACAAAGGTATGTTCCTCGTAGGACAGCTCCGCACCTTCTTCCGCGATCTGCAGGATGTCGATTATGAATCTGCAATCGCCATGGTGCATTCCCGGTTCAGCACGAACACGAACCCAAGCTGGGAGAGAGCCCATCCGAACCGTTTCATCGTACACAACGGCGAGATCAACACCATCCGCGGAAACGCCGACAAGATGCTGGCCCGTGAGGAGACGATGTCCTCCCCGATGCTGCAGGATGAACTGCACAAGGTTCTGCCGGTTGTCAACACCCAGGGTTCTGACTCTGCAATGCTCGACAACACACTCGAGTTCCTGACCATGAGCGGTATGGATCTTCCGCTGGCTGTCATGATCACGATCCGGAGCCGTGGGCAAACAACGATACGATTTCCCAGGAGAAACGTGATTTCTATCAGTATTATGCAACGATGATGGAGCCGTGGGACGGACCGGCATCGATCCTGTTCTCCGACGGAGATGTGATGGGAGCAGTGCTCGACCGCAACGGTCTTCGTCCTTCCCGTTACTACATCACTAACGATGGATTTCTGATCCTCTCTTCTGAGGTCGGTGTTCTGGAAGTTCCGGAAGAAAAAATCGTCTTAAAAGAGCGTCTCCATCCGGGCAAGATGCTTCTTGTCAACACCGTACAGGGAAAAGTCTTAAACGATGAGGAAGTCAAAGAATATTACGCAAAGAAACAGCCGTACGGCGAATGGCTCGACAGTTATCTGGTACAGTTAAAGGATATCAAAATCCCGAATCTGCCGGTCGAAGAGTACACGAAAGAAGAGCGGATGCGCCTGCAGAAAGCGTTCGGCTACACCTACGAGGAGTACCGTTCCTCCATCGGAAAGATGGCATTAAACGGTGTCGAGGCAACCGCTTCGATGGGTATCGATACCCCGCTTGCCGTTCTCTCCCATGAGCATCAGCCGCTGTTCAACTATTTCAAACAGCTCTTCGCACAGGTAACGAACCCGCCGATCGACTGCATCCGTGAGGAGATCGTAACTTCCACAAGCGTTTACGTCGGACGTGACGGAAACCTGCTTGAGGAGGAGCCGAAGAACTGCCAGGTATTAAAGATCAACAATCCGATCCTGACCAATACCGATATGCTGAAGATCAAGAACATGAAAGTCGAAGGCTTCAAGGCAGTGACCGTTCCGATCACCTACTACAAGAGCGCACCGCTTGACCGTGCGATGGACCGCCTTTTCGTCGAGGTTGACCGTGCACACCGGGCAGGAGCCAACATCCTGATTCTCTCTGACCGCGGTGTCGATGAGAACCATGTGGCGATTCCATCCCTCCTGGCTGTATCTGCGGTTCATCAGCATCTGGTAAAAACGAAAAAGAGAACTTCTCTTGCGATTATTCTGGAGTCCGGCGAGCCGCGCGAGGTGCACCATTTCGCAACACTGCTCGGCTACGGTGCCTGCGCAATCAACCCGTATCTGGCACTCGACACGATCCATGAGCTGATCGAAGAGGGCATGATCAAGAAAGATTACTACGCAGCCGTTGAAGATTACAACCACGCAGTCATCTCTGGTATCGTAAAAATCGCAGCAAGATGGGTATCTCCACGATCCAGTCGTATCAGGGTTCCCAGATCTTCGAGGCATCGGTATCTCAGCAGATGTCATCGACAAATACTTCACCGGTACGGTCAGCCGTGTCGGCGGTATTACCTTGGAAGACATTGCAAAAGATGTCGATGAGCGTCATTCCCAGGCATTCGATCCGCTGGAGCTGTCTACCGATCTGACACTGGACAGTATCGGCCGTCATAAATCGAGAAGCCAGGGCGAGGAGCACCGCTACAATCCGCGCACCATTCATACACTGCAGGAGTCCACAAGACGCGGCGACTACAAGATGTTCAAAGAGTACACAGCAATGGTCGACAGCGAGGAGAGCGGCTATCTGCGGAGCCTGATGGACTTCGATTATCCGGAGCAGGGCGTTCCGCTCGAAGAAGTTGAGAGCGTAGATTCTATCGTAAAACGATTCAAAACAGGTGCGATGTCCTACGGTTCTATTTCCCAGGAGGCACATGAGACACTGGCAATTGCCATGAACCGTCTGCATGGAAAATCCACACTGGTGAGGGCGGTGAGAGTGATGACCGTCTCGAATCCCCGGAGAGATGCTCCGCGATCAAACAGGTAGCATCGGGAAGATTCGGCGTTACCAGCAAATACCTTGTCAGCGCAAAAGAGATCCAGATCAAGATGGCCCAGGGTGCAAAACCGGGCGAGGGCGGCCACTTACCGGCCGGAAAGGTTTACCCGTGGATTGCAAAAACACGTCACTCCACACCGGTGTATCCCTGATTTCCCCGCCGCCGCACCACGACATCTACTCCATCGAGGACCTTGCACAGCTGATTTATGACCTGAAAAACTCGAATGTGAATGCAAGAATCTCCGTTAAACTGGTATCCGAAGCAGGTGTTGGTACTGTCGCAGCCGGTGTTGCAAAAGCCGGAGCACAGGTTATCCTGATTTCAGGATATGATGGAGGAACGGGAGCAGCACCGAGAAGTTCCATCCACAATGCAGGACTTCCATGGGAATTAGGCCTTGCCGAGACCCATCAGACGCTGATCAAAAACGGCCTCCGCAACCGTGTCATGATCGAGACCGATGGTAAGCTGATGAGCGGCCGTGACGTTGTGATTGCAGCACTCCTTGGCGCCGAGGAATTCGGTTTTGCGACCGCACCGCTTGTAACGATGGGATGCGTTATGATGCGTGTCTGCAACCTCGATACCTGCCCGATGGGTATTGCAACCCAGAACCCGGAGCTGCGCAAACGTTTCCGCGGCAAACCGGAGTACGTCATCAACTTCATGCGCTTCATCGCAGAAGAGATGCGGGAATACATGGCAAAACTTGGCTTCCGCACCGTTGACGAGATGGTCGGCCGTTCCGACCTCTTAAAGAGAAATGATAAAGTGATGAACGAGCACGCAGACCGCGTAGACTTAAGCCAGATCCTGAACAATCCGTTTGCAAAAGCAGGCGAGAAGGTAACGTTCGATCCGAAAGATGTTTACGACTTCAAACTTGGCGCAACCCTGGATGAGAAGGTACTCTTAAAGAAATTCGGTCCGGCAATGGATAAGAAAGAGAAGAAGACCGTCAAAGTCGAGATCACCAACACCGATCGTACCGTGGGAACGATTCTTGGTGCCGAGATCACCAGAAAATTCGGCACCTCTCTGGAGCCGGATACGTACACCGTACAGTGCAAGGGTGCCGGCGGACAGAGCTTCGGAGCATTTATTCCAAAAGGACTGACCCTGGAACTTGAGGGCGATTCGAACGATTACTTCGGAAAAGGCCTCTCTGGCGGAAAACTGGTTGTCTACCCGCCGAAAGCAAGAAAGTATAAACCGGAAGAAAACATCATCGTCGGAAACGTTGCCCTCTACGGCGCAACGAGCGGTGAGGCGTACATCAACGGTATCGCAGGAGAGCGTTTCTGTGTCAGAAACTCCGGTGCTTACGCCGTTGTCGAGGGTGTCGGTGAGCATGGATGCGAGTATATGACCGGCGGCCGTGTCGTTGTCCTCGGCGCAACCGGAAAGAACTTTGCAGCCGGCATGAGCGGCGGTATCGCTTATGTCCTGGATGAAAAGAGCAACCTGTACCGCAATTTGAACAAGGAAATGATTTCGATTGACTGGTAGAAAGCAAATACGATATTGCAGAGCTGAAAAACATGATTGAAAAACACGTCGCACACACCGGCTCTGAAAAAGGTAAAGAAATTCTCACACACTTTGACGAATATCTGCCGAAATTCAAGAAGATCATTCCGAATGACTATAAGCGCATGATGATGCTGAGTGCCAGATGGAAGACAAGGGCCTTAGCAGCGAACAGGCACAGATTGAAGCATTTTACGAAAGCATGCGTAAGTAGGAGGAAGAAGAATTATGGGTAAGCCAACTGGATTTATGGAATATCAGCGCAAGACGGGAAACACCGTTGCCCCGCTTGAGCGTATCAAAAACTTTAAGGAATTTCATCTGCAGCTCCCGAAAAAGGAACAGCAGATGCAGGCTGCCCGCTGTATGGCATGCGGTGTACCGTTCTGCCAGGCGGGAACCATGATTGCGGGAATGGCATCCGGCTGTCCGCTGCAGAACCTCGTTCCGGAGTGGAATGACCTTGTGTATCTTGGAAACTATGAGCAGGCATACCGCCGCCTCACCAAGACAAACTGTTTTCCGGAATTTACCTCCCGTGTCTGCCCGGCACTCTGCGAAGCAGCCTGTACATGCAACGTAAACGGAGACCCGGTCTGCACGAAGGAAAATGAACGCGCGATCATCGAAAACGCATGGGCAACCGGCCTGATTACGCCGCAGCCGCCGAAAGTGCGCACCGGAAAACGCGTTGCCGTTGTAGGAAGCGGTCCTTCCGGCCTTGCAGCAGCGATGCAGCTCAACCGCCGCGGCCATTCTGTTACGGTCTTTGAACGCCGCGACCGCGTGGGCGGACTTTTACGCTACGGTATTCCGAACATGAAACTCGATAAGAGCGTCATCGACCGCCGTGTGGATCTGATGAAGGCCGAGGGCATCGAGTTTGTGACGAATGCTGATATCGGAAAAGATGTAAAAGCTGACAAACTCTTAAAAGAATTTGACCGTGTCCTGCTCTGCTGCGGTGCGGCAAATCCAAGAGATATCAAGGCAGAGGGAAGAGATGCAAAGGGCATCTACTTTGCTGTCGATTTCCTGACTTCCGTAACGAAGAGTCTTCTGGATTCCAATTTTGAGGATCATGCCTACATCGATGCAAAGGGCAAACACGTTGTTGTCATCGGAGGCGGCGACACCGGTAATGACTGTGTCGGAACTTCCATCCGTCTCGGTGCCAAATCTGTGACACAGCTTGAGATGATGCCGAAAGCACCGGATCAGCGTGCCGAGAACAATCCGTGGCCGGAGTGGCCGAAGATCTGCAAGACGGATTACGGCCAGGAAGAGGCAATCGCCGTATTCGGCCATGATCCGCGGATTTACCAGACAACCGTAACGGAATTTATCAAAAACAAAAAGGGTGAAGTCTGCCAGATCAAGACCGTAAAACTGACACCGAAAAAAGATGAGAAATCCGGCCGCATGATGATGGTTCCGGTTGAGGGAACCGAAGAGATTCTCCCGGCAGATCTCGTTCTTATTGCAGCAGGATTTTTAGGATCCCAGAAATATGTGACCGATGCATTTAAAGTGGAAGTCAACCAGCGCACCAACGTGAAGACAGGTGACGGAAAATACCAGACAACAAAAGAAAATGTCTTCACCGCAGGCGATATGCACCGCGGCCAGTCCCTGGTCGTATGGGCGATCCGCGAGGGACGCGAGGCAGCAAAGGCAGTCGATGAATCCCTGATGGGATACACGAATCTCTAAGTTTTTCTTGACAAAACACGCGAAAAACTGCTATAATATGCCCAAAACAAGGGTGTTTTTACGCAAGGTGTCTTTCTGCCCTGCCGCGTGAAAGCACCCTTTTCGTTTAGAATCGTCTTTGATAAAGGAGAGAATCGATATGGCAAAGTATACGAAGGAAGCGATCCTTCAGATGGCGGAGGAAGAAGATGTTGAATTTATCCGCCTGCAGTTTACCGATATGTTTGGAATGATGAAAAATATGGCCATCACCGCCGGACAGCTGGAAAAAGCCCTGAATAATCAGTGCGTTTTCGATGGCTCTTCGTTCGAAGGATTTGTCACCATCGAGGAAGCAGACATGTTTCTGCACCCGGATCTCGACACCTTTGCAATACTTCCGTGGCGTCCGCAGCAAGGAAAGGTTGCAAGATTGATCTGTGATGTGTATGATAGAGAGGGGAATCTTTATGCAAAGAGTTCCCGAACCATCCTTCAGAAGGTAATTTCCGAAGCGAAAGCGATGGGCTATGAGTTTGAAATCTCACCGGAGTGTGAATTTTTCCTGTTCCACACCGATGAGGACGGCGGAGCAACGAGTGTAACGCACGACAAAGGCGGTTATCTGGATCTTGGACCGCTGGACCTGGGAGAAAACGCGCGGCGCGATATGGTGCTGACTCTCGAAGAAATGGGAATCGACGTTGAGTCTTCCTTCCACGAGGTAGCGGCAGGCCAGCACGAACTGGATTTCTGTCCGGCTGCAGCACTTCGGACGGCAGATCAGCTGATGACTGCCAAATTTGCTATCCGTACGATTGCAAAACGTCATGGCCTTCACGCAACCTTTATGCCAAAACCAAAAACCGGAGTTCACGGATCGGGTCTTCATCTTTCCTTCTCCCTGTTTCAGGAGGGAAAAGATGTGTTTGCCGACAAATCCGATGAATACGGGCTCAGCAAAGAGGCATATTACTTTATGGGCGGACTGATGAAACACATCAGCGGAATCGCAGCGATTACCAATCCGCTTGTAAACTCCTACAAACGTCTGACACCGGGATACGGTGCACCGATCTACGTGGCATGGTCTGCAAAGAACAGAAGCCCGCTGATCCGCATTCCGCTGACGGGAGACGGTATCATGGCCATTGAGCTTCGATGCCCGGATTCGGCAGCCAATCCGTACCTGGCACTTGCTGTCTGCATGGCAGCAGGACTTGACGGTATCAAACAGAAAATCGTTCCGCCGTCCCCGGTGGACCGCAATATTTCCGATCTGACAGAAGAAGAACGAAACGCGATGCAGATCACCCTTCTCCCGGGAAGCCTTGGAGAAGCGGTCGCAGAGTTAAAGAAAGACGATTTTCTGTGTCAGGTACTCGGCCAGGAATTTGTGGATGGATATATCAATGCCAAAGAAGAAGAGTGGCATGAGTATCTCCGCCAGGTATCCGACTGGGAGACCGAGAAATATCTGTACCGTATTTAGACGACGAAGGGGCCTGAAAATGCATGAGCAGCATAGTGATAGTACTTCCCAAAATAGAAGATGGAAAGCGCATCCGGGATATTCTGGCAAAAAGAGGATATGAAATCGATGCTGTCTGTTCGACAGCGGCAGCGGCGCTCGGAGAGATGAACAACTTAAACGGCGGTATCGTCATCTGCGGCTACAAGCTCCCGGATATGTTTTTTACGGATCTGAATGAGTGTATGCCGTCCGGCTTCCAGATGCTTCTGATTGCATCGAGCCGCGCATTAAGTGCGGTGGAGGGAACCGGAATCATGGCGGTTACGATGCCGCTTTCCGTGTACGAGCTGGTCAATACACTGGAGATGATGCTGCAGAGTGCGGCACGGCGCAGAAAGAAAGAGCGGGCAAAGCCAAAGGTGCGCAGCGCCGAGGAACAGCACATCATCGATCGTGCAAAAAGCCTTCTGATCGAACGAAATCACATGACCGAGTCGGAGGCCCATCGCTACATGCAGAAATGCAGCATGGACAGCGGCACCAATCTGGTTGAAACGGCACAGATGGTGCTGACGCTTTTGACAGAGTAAGAAAAAGTGAAAAGGAGCGACATAATAATGTTCAAAATCAATGACAATTATCTGAAATTGCCGGGAAGCTATCTGTTTTCCACCATTGCAAAAAAGTTGCAGCTTACACCGAGGCAAATCCGGACGCGAAAATCATCCGTCTTGGAATCGGCGACGTAACCCAGCCGATCGCACCGGCGATCATTGAAAAGCTGCACGGAGCAGTGGATGAGATGGGACACGCAGAGACCTTCCACGGATATGCACCAGATCTTGGATATGCTTTCCTTCGCGATACCATCGCAAAAAATGATTATCGGGACAGAGGATGCGATATCTCATCTGATGAAATTTTTGTATCGGACGGCGCAAAATGCGACTGCAGCAACATTCAGGAGATCTTCAGCTGGACAACAAGATCGCTGTATGCGACCCGGTTTATCCGGTTTATGTAGACTCCAACGTAATGGCAGGCCGTGCCGGTGACTACGACGCAGCAACCGAGCGTTTCACGAATGTGATTTACATGCCGTGTACTGCAGAAAACAACTTCACCCCGGATCTCCCGAAAGAAACCCCGGATCTGATTTATCTGTGCTTCCCTAACAACCCGACCGGCGCTATGGTTTCCAAAGCCGAGCTGCAGAAATGGGTTGATTATGCAAATAAAGTAGGAGCCATCATCCTGTATGATGCTGCATACGAGGCATATATCTCAGAAAAAGACATTCCGCATTCCATCTATGAGTGCGAGGGTGCAAGAACATGTGCCATCGAAATGCGCAGCTTCTCCAAGAACGCAGGCTTTACCGGTATGCGTCTTGGATTCACCGTTATCCCGAAAGACATCAAATCCGGCGATGTGACTCTGCACAGCCTGTGGGCACGCCGTCACGGAACGAAATACAACGGAGCTCCGTACATCATCCAGAGAGCCGGCGAGGCTGTTTACTCTCCGGAAGGAAAAGCACAGTTAAAAGAGCAGGTTGCTTACTACATGAAGAACGCAAAAGTCATCTACGACGGATTAAAGGGCGCAGGCTACACCGTATCCGGCGGCGTCAACGCTCCGTATATCTGGCTGAAAACACCGGGAAATATGACTTCCTGGGAGTTCTTTGATCACCTGCTTGCAGACGCAAACGTAGTCGGAACACCAGGATCAGGCTTCGGCCCGAGCGGAGAAGGCTACTTCCGTCTGACTGCATTCGGTACGTATGAGAATACAGTAGAGGCAGTGGAGAGAATCAAAAAACTGTAAATTGTGTGCGAAATACCAATAAAACAGAATTTCTGCGCAATTTTATAAACACGCGAAAAAATAATTTTGTATAGATAAAATTCACGAAAAATGTATTAGAATTTATATGAAATCCGTAAAAATTAGGTGTTTACAAATGCAAAACTGCTGTGCTATAATGCACAGTATGAAAAAGGCAGTGAAGGAAACTCCGTATGCGGAATCTGACAGGAAGCCGATGTCACCGACTGAGAGCATCAGCATGGAGGAAACATACAATGGGGAACATTCCGGAGCCGGTCTGCTGAACATGAGATCCGAACAGGAAATCAAGTAGGCAGATCCGTGATACGCGTTAAGTATAAATGAGTGGGCGTTTTCCCCCGGAAAACCGGAGAGAAAAACGCAATGCGGGTGGTACCGCGGGAACATAAAATATCCCGTCCCGGAACAGTAGTTAAAAAACTGTTCCGGGACTTTTTATTTGAAAAAGCAATCCGGGACAGGCGAGAAAGAGAGGAGAACAAGACATGGAATTTATGACAGGCGTAAAGAAAAAAGAAGACATCTCCGTAAAAACTCTGCTGGAGACACCGGAAGGCACAGAAGTAAAACTCGAAGGAGCCGTACACATCATCCGTGACATGGGCGAGGTTGCCTTTGTCATCTTAAGAAAGAGCGAGGGACTCGTTCAGTGTGTGTACGAAGAAGGATGTGTTGACTTCCCGCTGAAAGATCTGAAAGAGGAATCGGCAGTTGCCGTAACCGGAACGGTCAAAAAAGAGGACCGCGCACCGGGCGGCGTCGAAGTCAGGCTGCAGACCATCACCGTTCTTTCCGAGCCGACCGAGCCAATGCCGCTCGCAGTCAACAAATGGAAAATGAACACCTCCCTTGAAGCAATGCTGAACATGCGCCGATCGCTCTTCGAAACGTCAGAGAGCGTGCAAAATTCCGCATCCAGGAAGGCGTGGTACGGGCGTTCCGTGATTTCCTTCATTCCCAGGGATTCACCGAAATTCATACACCGAAGATCGGCGCGAAAGGCGCTGAAGGCGGCGCAAACATCTTCAAGCTGGAATATTTCCACCGCCCGGCTGTCCTGGCACAGAGCCCGCAGTTCTACAAACAGATGCTTGTCGGCGTGTTTGACCGTGTCTTTGAAGTCGGACCGGTTTTCCGTGCAGAGAAACACAACACGAAACGTCATCTGAACGAATATACCAGCCTTGACTTTGAGATGGGCTACATCGAGGATTACACCGACATCATGGCAATGGAAACCGGATTTTTACAGTACATGGTGGAGCTTCTTAAAAAGGATTACGCAAAAGAGCTGGAGATCCTGAAAGTTATGCTTCCAAAGACAGAAGAAATCCCAACTGTACCGTTCACGAAAGCGAAAGAGCTGGTAGCCGAGAAATACAACCGAAAGATCCGCAACCCGTTCGACCTTGAGCCAGAGGAGGAGCTTCTGATCGGCCAGTATTTCAAAGAGGAGTACGATGCAGACTTCGTATTCGTCACCGAATATCCGTCGAAAAAGAGACCGTTCTATGCGATGGACGACCCGGAGGATAAGAGATACACAAAGAGCTTCGACCTGCTGTTCCACGGTCTGGAGATTACAACCGGAGGCCAGCGTATCCACGATTACAAGATGCTCTCTGAAAAGATCGCAGCCCGCGGCATGACAGAAGAGGGCATGGAGCAGTATTTAAGTGCTTTCAAACACGGTATGCCGCCGCACGGAGGTCTTGGCATCGGTCTGGAGCGTCTGACCATGAAGCTGATCGGTGAGGACAACGTCCGCGAGACAACGCTGTTCCCGCGTGATCTTACAAGACTGGAGCCGTAAGCGGATCCTGCTGGAAAATGAAAAAGGAGAATGAGTGAAATGGCAAATGTGATTTCAGATGAAACGATGGAATATGTCGGCATCCTGGCAAAGCTGGAATTAAAGGATGAGGAAAAAGAATCCGCACGGCAGGATATGCAGAAGATGCTGGATTATGTAGATAAATTAAACGAGCTCGACACCAGCAAGGTCGAGCCGATGACCCACATTTTCGAGATGGGAAATGTATTCCGCGAGGATGAAGTAACCAATGGCGACGACCGCGATGCAATGCTTACCAATGCACCGGAAGTCAAAGAGGGCCAGTACAAGGTTCCGAAAACGGTAGAATAGCAGGAGGAGATTGATATGGAAATCAAAGATATGACAGCAGTACAGCTTTCTGCCGCAATCAAAGAAGGAAAGATCACTGTGGCGGACGCTGTAGAAGCGTCTCTTGCGGCAGTCAAAGCATCGGAAGAATCAATTCACGCATTCCTTCTTGTGGATGAAAAGGGTGCAAGAGCACGCGCGGCAGAAGTGCAGAAGAAAATTGACGCAGGAGAGCTCACCGGTCCGCTGGCCGGCGTTCCGATTGCGGTCAAGGACAACATCTGTACGAAAGGTCTTGCGACGACGTGTGCGTCAAAGATCCTGCAGAACTTTGTTCCGACGTACGATGCAGAGGTTATCACACGGCTCGAAGAGGCGGGAGCCGTTATCATCGGAAAGACAAACATGGATGAGTTTGCGATGGGAAGTACGACAGAGACTTCCGCGTACGGCGTGACGAAAAATCCATGGAACACCGAACACGTTCCAGGCGGTTCCTCCGGCGGTTCCTGCGCAGCCGTTGCAGCAGGAGAAGTACCGATGGCACTTGGCTCCGATACCGGCGGATCGATCCGTCAGCCGAGTTCCTTCTGCGGCGTAACCGGCATGAAACCGACGTACGGCACCGTTTCCCGTTACGGACTGATCGCTTATGGTTCCTCCCTTGACCAGATCGGACCGGTCGCAAAGGATGTGACAGACTGTGCAGCACTGCTGCAGACGGTCGCTTCGTATGATGCAAAAGATGCGACATCGATGAAACGCGACGATTACGATTTCATGAGCGCTTTAAAAGAAGATGTCTCCGATCTGAAAATCGGTATTCCGAACAGCTGCTTCGGCGAAGGCCTGGATCCGCAGGTGAAGGAATCCATTTTAAAAGCTGCCGATGTCCTGAAGGCACGCGGAGCAGAAGTAGAGTATTTCGATCTCGACCTCATTGATTATGCCATTCCGGCTTACTACGTTATTGCATCCGCTGAGGCAAGCTCCAACCTGGAACGCTTCGACGGCGTGAAATACGGTTTCCGTGCCAAAGAGTACGAAGGACTCCACGATATGTATAAGAAGAGCCGTTCCGAGGGCTTCGGTCCGGAGGTGAAACGACGGATTATGCTGGGAAGCTTCGTCTTAAGCTCCGGTTACTACGATGCGTATTATCTGAAAGCACTGCGCACGAAAGCCCTGATTAAACAGGAATTTGACCGCGCATTTGAAAAATACGATATGATTTTAAGCCCGGCAGCACCATCGACCGCACCGCGTCTCGGGGAATCGCTTTCCGATCCGCTGCAGATGTATCTGGGCGATATTTACACAGTATCCGTCAACCTCGCCGGCCTTCCGGGCATCACCGTTCCGTGCGGTATGGATGATAAGGGGCTTCCGATCGGCATGCAGCTTATCGGAGACTGTTTCTCAGAGAAAAAACTGTTCCGTGCAGCGTACACCTATGAGCAGGCACGCGGTGCATTCGGGCAGCCGAAAGAATGGTAAGGAGGAAGCAAAACAATGTCAAAACAGTATGAAACCGTCATCGGACTTGAAGTACATGTGGAGCTTGCGACGCGAACAAAAATTTTCTGCGGCTGCTCTACCGCATTCGGCGGTGCGCCGAACACCCACACCTGCCCGGTCTGCACCGGTATGCCGGGATCCCTTCCGGTATTAAATAAGAAGGTTGTCGATTACGCCCTGCGCGTCGGACTGGCTGCAAACTGCAAAATCAACCAGCTCTGCAAATTCGACCGGAAGAACTATTTCTACCCGGACAACCCGCAGAACTATCAGATTTCCCAGCTGTATCTGCCGATCTGCCACGATGGATATGTCGAGATTGACACCGCAGCGGGAAAGAAGAAAATCGGCATTCATGAGATCCACATGGAGGAGGATGCCGGAAAGCTGATCCACGATGAGTGGGAGGATTGCTCGCTCGTCGACTACAACCGAAGCGGCGTTCCGCTGATCGAGATTGTATCCGAGCCGGATATGCGCTCTGCGGAAGAGGTTATCGCTTATCTGGAAAAACTGCGTATGATGATTCAGTATCTCGGCGCATCCGACTGCAAACTGCAGGAGGGCTCGATGCGTGCCGATGTCAACCTTTCGGTCCGTGAGGTTGGAAGTGAGAAATTCGGAACACGTACCGAGATGAAGAACCTGAACTCCTTTAAGGCCATCGGAAGAGCGATCGAGGGAGAGCGTGCAAGACAGATCGAGCTGATCGAGGAAGGAAAAGCCGTTGTCCAGGAGACCCGCCGCTGGGACGACAACAAAGAGTATTCCTACGCGATGCGTTCGAAAGAGGATGCGAAGGATTACCGCTACTTCCCGGACCCGGATCTGCCGCCGGTGCACATTTCCGATGAGTGGATCGACCGCATTGTGAAATCTATGCCGGAATTCCAGCCGGAAAAACAGGCACGCTACGTGGAGCAGTACGGACTGCCGCAGTACGATGCGGGCATTCTGACTGGTTCCAAGAAGCTGTCCGATCTCTTTGAGGAGACGACGGCGCTCTGCGGCAAACCGAAAAAAGTGGCAAACTGGCTGATGGGCGAGACCTTACGTCTCTTAAAGGAGAACGGCCAGGAGCCGGAGGATCTGCAGTTTTCACCGAAGCATCTGGCATCCCTGATCGAACTGGCAGAAGCCGGATCGGTCAACAACCAGGTGGCAAAAGAGGTATTTGAGCAGATCTTTGCAGAGGATGTCGATCCGGAAGCATACGTCGAGGAGCACGGACTGAAAACCGTAAACGACACCGGCCTTCTGGAAGAAACTGCGAGAAAAGTTCTGGAAAACAACCCTGGCCCGGTAGAGCAGTACAAATCCGGAAAGACAAAAGTCCTCGGATTTCTGGTCGGCCAGGTCATGAAAGAAATGAAAGGTAAAGCCAACCCGGCAGCAGCAGGAGAGCTGCTGCAGAAGCTGCTGTCTGAATAAAGAAAACAAAATTGTACGAATGGAGGCCTGGAAATGGTCTCCATTTTTCTGCCCGAAAAATCAAAGAAAATGCATAATCTGCCTCCTTTTGGGAAATTCTTTATAAAGAAACCGGAAGAGATAAAAAGACGATACAAAATCCGGAAAAAGGAGGTTTCTTTACATGAAAGGACTGGATTACACCGCACTCACCGTTGCAATCATCGGAGCCGTCAACTGGGGCTTGATCGGATTCTTCCGTCTCGACCTCGTCGCCCTGATCTTCGGAAACATGACGTGGCTGAGCCGCATCATCTACGCGGTTGTCGGCATCTGCGGCCTCTACCTGATCTCCGTCTACGGAAGAATTTCCGACCACGTACTGGGACAGGCGTAAGAACAGGAACCCTCTCATATACGCAGAGAAAGGCAGTATGAGAGGGTTTTCTTTTGCTGTTTTAGGAAGGACAAAACAAATATTGCGGCCCTCTGTATGGTTTTGAGCAGGGATATGGATCAGAAAAAGAAAAAATACCGGATACTTCTGATGCAGCTTTCCTGTGCCGTTCTTCTGGCGAGTGATGCCGCAGCGTGGGCATTCCGCGGAAGTCCTGGGAGTCTGGAAAGAGGTATTGTGTATGTGAGTAACTATCTGGTTTGAATGTGATAGATCTTGCTGAATGGATTGCCCTTGCAGCAATTTTTATCCAATGCGTCGTAAAACCCCTTGCTTCAGCTATGGGATATAAGACGCGTCCATCGAATTTACGCAAGTAATTGAAGATGGACAAAATAACAATTGTGTTAATTGATAAAACATTGTATCATACAAACATGAACACAACATATAAATCAAACAATAATGTCGTCTATTCCTGTAAATACCATGTAGTATGGCGTCCAAAATATAGACGAAAAGTATTAACGAACGGTGTAGATGTCCGGCTGAAGGAGCTGCTCACAGAGTATGTTGCAAATCGTTCTGTAGACATTCTGGAAATGGAGATCATGCCAGACCATGTTCATATGCTGCTGGAAGTAGATCCTCCGTTTGGAATCCACAAAGCTGTAAAATCGTTCAAAGGCTATACGTCCAGA
>ENA-OQCX01000413-OQCX01000413.1-human-gut-metagenome-genome-assembly--contig:-NODE-413-length-21998-cov-2.642220_pt1 | contig 21998 bp, 25 predicted proteins | sample MGYA00242762_ERZ504587 | MGnify/ENA primary metagenome ERZ504587 (study PRJEB26092, sample SAMD00036337) | human gut metagenome | host: Homo sapiens | study: EMG produced TPA metagenomics assembly of... | reverse complement strand
AAACAGATTCTGCATAATGTACATAATCCTCAATCATACGCCTGTCAAGCCACCCACCATACGCATCTAACTAAAGCCTAGTGGACATTCAAATGATACAGTGTTACAAAAGATTCAATTCCCTTTTCTATAAATAATCAATCAATTGGTCATAAAATTTCAGTCCTTCTTTATTCGGTCTGCCTGTTGCATCTGGCATAATACGACTCCACGAGAATCCCATTCTGTAAATTTTCATTCCCATTTCTGCCATCAGATCCACATCTTCCTTCCAATGATGATAATGATCTGAAGCAATTTTGTTATCTGCAATATCGGGGTTTCCTGTTCCTATATCTGTTGTTGCAGGCCCTTTTCCTCCTTCATCAAAGCCTCCTTCAATCTGGAAAGCACTCGTAGATGCTCCCCACAAAAATCCCTTCGGGAATTGTGTCTTTGTCATAATATCTCCTATCATTTTAAATCACTATAAGTTACCAGACGTAAATCTTGTTGCTCCAGCCAGTTCTTCACTTTACTGTTGCTGAGCATTTCAGCCTCTACTGCACGGATCATTGTCATACTCGAGTTTTTTAGCAGATAATTATCAATATATCCTGGATGAAAAACAAGCATATCGCATCCATCTTCATGAAGATTTAGAACTGCATCCTGTACAGCTGTGAATGGATTTTTTTCATACTCAGCAAAATCTTTTGGAATATAGCAATAAATCTTTGTATTACGGAACATAACATAATCACTGGTTTCTTTCGGCATTTCCAAATATGGTAAATTATATCTCTCAGCCACAATCTTTAAGCCTTCGAAAAAATTATCACTCGCAACTGCATGACCTTCAAAATATTCTGGTCTTTTTCCTGTTAATTCAATAAATTTTTTGTATTGTGCTTCGATTTCCATTACTACTTCATCTAAGTTTACAAAATCAATCCCTTCAGTTTTTGATTTTCTGTACTCCTTGGATGTTTTAAAACATCCATCTTCCTTACATAAAGTGGGAATCAATGCTGGATCTGTTATTGGTTTTCCAACACAAATATTTGTATGCTGTCCAAGGCATACATTTTCTTTTTTTAATAATTTCAATCCATCCATCGCAGTTGGCATATTGGTCATAACTCCAACAGATTTCACAACACCTTTATTTACTGCTTTTGCAATACCATAATTCACACCATCACTGTATCCAAGATCATCTGCTCTGATTAATAATTGTTTCATTAAATTTTCTCACCTCTTCCTTTTTATTTTCCTTATCAAAATCATAACATACCTTCTTTCTTTTTAGGTTTCAGAAAGTACGTCTCTATTTCATATTTTAAAACAAGCTACCAGGATTTATATCTTGGTAGCTTGCTTCTACTTAAAATTTAACTTTGTTACTTATCACTCGCATTATGCAACCGGATCTCCTTCATTGCCATGTCTTGGACATGTCTGGTACGCACCGCCCGCATGATATTTTTAATTCACATTATGTAATTTAATTATTTATTGATCGTAATAGCTCCTTTCGTTCCATCTTCTGCTTTTACAGTCAGTGTTACTGTCTCTGCCGGTTTCTTTAGGATAATCTGTGCACGTCCGCCAAACAGTTCTGTCACACCTTCATTGAAGTTATAATTTGGCTTTGGATTGCCGCTTCCAAATCCAAGCACTTCTGCCTCTCCTTCAACAGCCAGTGTGATCTTCTGGTTGTCGTCTGTCACAAGCACCCCATTCTGGTCACACATCTCTACCCAAACATAGATAAGCTCCTGATCAGAACCTTTTAATCCGGCATATTCTTCTTGTTCTACACAAGTGTTCTCTCTGTTCCTGCAGTCTTAAGCTCATTTCTTCCGATTTCCTGTCCTTTTTCATAGGAAACAGCTGTCAAAGTTCCCGGTTCATAAGTTGTCTCGAATAATGTACGGAATCCGGCATCTTTTCCTGCTGTTTTTTTGCCGAGGGAAGCTCCATTTAACAGAAGTTCTACCTCATCGCCCTGCGTATAGACTTCCACGATGGCCGGTTTTCCTTCCATACCTTCCCAGTTCCAGCTTGCTGTAGAGTCACTGATTACCCAAGGAGTCTTAATCAGGTGTTCTCCATAATGTGTCGGGTTCTGAACAGCAATATATGGAGTCATACTAAGTCCAAAAACTGCTTCTCTGTAATAAGATGCCGGACGGCGGAACCCAGTGATATCAAAATCTCCCGGATATGCAAGCTGTGCCGGGAATCCGGCTCCGAATCCACCTTCGCCCCACTTATATGCAGGGATTCCAACACCGGCCTCACCGATATAATCCCATCCGGTCCATGTAAAGTCACCGATTACATGTGGCAGTTTTTCCACAAGATCCCAGTTTCTCGCAATCTCCGGTGGATAGGTCTCACTTCCTACGATTACACGGTTCGGGTAATTTTCTCCATCTCCCTCATAACGTGCAGTCATATAATTATATCCTGCAATATCTACACCTGCGCATGCTTTTTCCAGTCGATTGCTGATTGCATGATGTACCACGATTTCATCCAGATATCCATCCATCAAAGTCATGAATCGTTGACATTTCCATCAATCTTTCCTTCTGCACTTAAATCTGCAACAACATCTGCAACAATCTGATCCACCTGATCCCCCGCTGCAAATACACCGTTGATCGAAGCAAGTGTAAATCTTGTATCATCTAACTCATGGATCTTGTCACTGAGCTGCTGGCATGTCTGCGCCTTGTCAGTTCCGATCTCCGGAATCTCATTTCCTACAGAATAAAGAATCACAGCCGGATGATTGTAATCTTTTCTTACCATCGCTGTCACATCTTTTTCCCACCACTCCTGGAAATACAGACCATAATCATAGTTGGATTTCAGACGGTTCCACATATCAAAAGTCTCATCCATAACATACATACCAATCTCATCACACGCACGCAGCATAGCCGGAGCCATCGGATGATGGGACATACGGATTGCATTGAATCCAGCTTCTTTCATTTTCAGAATCTGACGGTACTGTGCATCTTCATAAGTTGCAGCACCTAGAAGTCCACTGTCGTGATGGACACAGCCGCCACGTAAATTGACAGACTTTCCGTTCACACGGAGACCACGCTTTGCATCTACAGAGAGAGTACGGATTCCGAAAGTATCTTTTGCTTCATCTAACAGTTTCTTCTCTTCTGTATCTTCGTATACTTTTGTCTCATATGTATACAGACTTGGGGATTCTGCGCTCCAAAGGCTTGGATTTTCTACAAGAATACGCTGTTTCACTGTTCTTTTTTCACTTCCAAACAGAGTAGCATGTGTAACCTCTTTGCCTGTTTCTTTTTCCTCGCTGTCACGGATCACTGTTTCCACAACCAGATTCTGTGGTGCAGCTGTCTTATTTTCTAATTCTACAGATACCTTTAATGTTGCATAATCCTCATCCGCATTTTCTGTCTTAATCTGTACTCCTTCCGGTATGATGTGTGTCAGTTCAGATTCCAGAAGATACACATCTCTGTATATTCCTGCACCGGAATACCAGCGGCTGTTTGTCATTGCCCCGGCACGTACCTGCACACGGATCTCATTGTCTTCCCCTATTTTCAGGAAATCATTCAGTGGAGCGTAGAATGTCGTATATCCGAATGGGCTCTTTGCTGCAATCTGTCCATTCACATAGACAAATGCATTCATGTACACACCTTCAAATTTCAACATTACAGTCTTTTCTCTATACTCATCCGGTGCATGGAGCATTTTTACATAAGTGTATACATCTCCGTCACGGAATCCTGTGTTTCCTCCATTTAAGCTGTCTGGATTTGCAGGTTTCTCAATCATTGCATCATGTGGCAATGTAATATCTCTTGCGATTTCCGGGATATTCCATACTAATGCAAAAGAATCTTTATCTTCCCAAAATTTCCAATTTTTATTCCATTTCTGTTCTAACATCTACTTTTCCTCCATTTTCACTTGAAAGACATAGCTTCCGGCTTGCAGCTTCTTCGACTCCATCCCTTCCACGCTGAACTCTGCCTGCGCATCAAATGCACTATTTCCATCCTTCTCCTGTACATACCGTTGGCTGTGTTTCTTCTCCGATATAAAGTTCTGCAATTGCACAGCAGGAATCCAAGAGGATGTTCGATATTATTTACTCTCAACTGACTGATTTTCATATTGTTTTACTTCCTTTTCGTTACACTTCATCATATAGAATTGATTACTTTAAAATAATTGTAAAAAATTCTATACCGGTTGTCCATGTTGTTTCTTTTTGAGAATCCGACATTTTATTAGATGAATCTTACTTTCCACAGTACCGATACCTGACAATTCAATTCACTTCTTCGGCAGAAAAAATATAGCCATCAGAATCTTTCATCTGATAACTGCATTTTCTACTGCCATTTCCTACTGATTTGTACATATTAACTGTAATCATAACCTCATATGGTTGAAATGTACACTTTCCCCTCCATTTTTTAGTCACTTGTGACATTGTTGATTTTCGTGCCTAACGCTATACTAAGTACATAAGTTAAACAAACCAAATTCAACTACCAATTAAAAAACAAAACCAAATTTAGTCAAACAAGTAAAAAGTAATCATTTAAGGAGGCACTTATAATGGCAAGTTTATCTCTTCAGGGAATTCAGAAAATTTATCCTAACGGATTTCACGCAGTAAAAGATTTCAATCTTGAAATCGCTGACAAGGAGTTCATCATCTTCGTAGGACCATCAGGATGTGGTAAATCTACAACACTTCGTATGATCGCTGGTCTGGAGGATATCTCCGGCGGTACATTTAAGATCGACGGAAAAGTAATGAACGATGTAGAGCCAAAGGATCGTGATATCGCAATGGTATTCCAGAACTACGCTCTGTATCCACATATGACAGTATATGATAACATGGCTTTCGGACTGAAACTTCGTAAAGTTCCGAAAGATGAGATTGATAAGAAGGTTCGTGAGGCTGCCAAAATCCTTGATCTTGAGAAACTGCTCGACCGTAAACCGAAGGCCCTTTCCGGTGGACAGAGACAGCGTGTTGCTATGGGACGTGCTATCGTTCGTAATCCTAAGGTATTCCTTATGGATGAGCCACTTTCCAACCTGGATGCTAAACTGAGAGTTCAGATGCGTATCGAGATTTCCAAGCTTCATGAGAATCTGGGTGCTACAATCATCTACGTAACACATGACCAGACAGAGGCTATGACACTTGGAACAAGAATCGTTGTTATGAAAGACGGAGTTGTTCAGCAGGTAGATACACCACAGGCTCTTTACAATACACCATGCAACCTGTTCGTAGCAGGATTCATCGGATCACCTCAGATGAACTTCATGGATGCAAAATGTACAATCAAGGGAAATGATGTTACTCTTACAGTTGGAAAACATGTTCTTAAAGTACCGGCTTCTAAGAAGCAGGCACTGATCGATGGCGGATATGACGGAAAGACAGTTGTTCTTGGTATTCGTCCGGAAGATGTACATGATTCACAGGCGTTCATCAGTAACTCTCCTGACAGCGTAATTGAGTCTACAATCAAAGTTTACGAGCTGCTTGGAGCAGAAGTATTCCTGTACTTTGATCTTGAGGGAACTCAGATGACAGCACGTGTTAACCCACGTACAACACTCAGAACCGGAGATCACGCAGTATTTGCACTTGATATGGAGAAGATTCATCTCTTTGACAAAGACACAGAGTTGACTATTACAAACTAATCCTTTACAATTAAACTAAACACGGAGGGGGCTGTACTTTTCTCGGAAGGTGCAGCCTTTCTTCCATCTATTATTATTTTGTTTTATTTACGGAGAAGTACTAATGGCTAATACATCCGAACTTGAAAAAGGACTCAATGAACTAAAACGTTTAACAGGAATCGCACTTACAGTGACTGCCGAAGACTCTGAACAAGAACAGCTGGCCCTGGAACAGATCCGCTGTCTCTGCCTTGCCTACCGGGAAAAATATAATAAAAATGATTTTCTTATGGGACTGATGACCGGCGGTGTTCCTTCCTATGATGTACAGCAGCGTGCCGCACGTCTTCACATTGCGCCGGAAGAAAATCGAATTCTCTTTTTGATCGAAATGAAGGAACCTGATGAGATTGTAGGAGAGATTCTTAAAAATCTGTTTCCTTCTCAAACAAAAGCTTATATCGTTCCTGTTTCAAAAGAGCGACTGGCTGTATTATATCCATTTCATGAGACAAAGGATTCCAAAGATTCTGCTGATGAATATGCAAGACATCTGGCTCATGCGATTGTTGATACACTGAATGCGGAAGCTCTTGCACATGTTCAGGTTTCTTTTAGTCAGATGATTCCTTCTCTTTTGGAATTATCCGTGGCTTTTCGGGAGGCAAGCCTTGCACTGAAGGTTGGAAAACTCTTCTATCCGGAACAGACTGTCTTTCCATACAATAAACTGGGGATTGGACGCCTGATTTATCAACTTCCTGCTTCTCTGTGCGAAAGCTTTCTCCAGGAAGTTTCTTAGACGAGATTCCTGACAAGTTGGACGATGAGACGCTCTTGACGATTAACCGTTTTCTTCAGAACAATCTGAACATTGCTGAGACTTCACGCCAGCTCCATATGCACCGCAACACGCTGATCTATCGTCTGGAACAGATTGAAAAGCGTACCGGTCTTGATTTGAGACAGTTTGAAGATGCAATGACATTTAAGATTGCAACAATGGTTATGAACTATCTTCATGCTGAAAAAAGGAAAAAAATTGCACTGCGGTGTAATTGATATATATTAAATACTATATAAGAAAGGACTTATAACTTATGAATGACGCATTATGTGAACATATTGTAGCCAGAAAATCAAAACCAATGGATTTTATCATCCGCATTCTTATTATTGTAGTGATCGTTGCGGTCGCAATCGGAGGAATGCCGTTTCTTGGATTCTTTGCTTTTGCTCTTGCAGCAATCCTGGCTTTACTTGCTTATTATTTTGCATTTCCACTCTTAAATGTGGAGTATGAATATTCCCTTCTGAATCACGATCTGGATATTGATGCAATTTACAGCAAAGAGAAAAGAAAATCCAAAATGAACTTAGATATTCAGAATGCCGAGATTATTGCCCCAAAAGGATCTCACCGACTGGACTCTTATCATCCGGAAACAACTTGCGATTTTTCATCCGGAAATGCAAATGCAAAGATTTTCGCAATCATGATCCCGATCAATCAGAAAATGACTTGTGTTTATATTGAACCTGATGAAAATATGATTGAACATATGAAACAATGGATGGGAATGAAGATGTTCGTAGATTAATATTGAATATTTATTTCTAACTCAAACAAGTACCACAATCAGCAACTACTAATTGTGGTACTTGTTTTTTCTTTTCTGTCTGGTTGTAGATTACGAATTACAATTACATACCTAAGACATCATAATCTTATTTTTCAGCAGCATCTGCTATATATTTACATGCGGCAAGTGCAGCTACTGCACCGTCCGCTGCCGCTGTTGTAAGCTGACGTACTTCTTTTGTCCGGCAGTCTCCTGCTGCATAGATTCCCGCTTCTGACGTCTTGCAATCTTCTCCGGCAACAATAAATCCCCCCTCATCTAACTGAACAACATCAGCAAATTTTTCATTCTGTGCAATCTGTCCGACAGCTACGAAAATTCCGGAAACAGCAAGTCCTGATTCTTCTCCTGTTACTTTATTCAAAAGCCGCAGACTTTCCACCATCTGCTCTCCACGGATTTCCTGAACAGTTGTATTTAAGATAAACTCTACATTTTCTTTCTCTTGCAGACGTTTTACAATCTGATCTTCTCCCCGAAATTCGTCTCTTCTGTGAATCAGATAAACTTTGCTACAGTAATTTGATAAAAATTCTGCATCCTGGAGTGCTGTACTTCCACCTCCGACAACTGCAACTTCTCTTCCCCGGAAAAACATTCCATCACAAGTTGCGCAGTATGAAACTCCTGCACCTGTCAGACGTTCCTCTCCCGGAACTCCAAGATGGCGGTGTGTTACACCCGTGGCAAGAATAATGCTTTTACATTCATATTCTTTTTCCGTTGTTACAATCACTTTATAATCCGCTTCTTCACGGATACCTGTCACTTGCTCCATCATAGTCTGTGTTCCCAGCTTTACTGCCTGATCCATCAGATTCATAGAGAATTCACTGCCACTCACACTTGCAATTCCAGGATAATTTTCCACATTCGGAGAAGATGTGATCTGTCCGCCGAAGGTTGTTCCCTCGAAGAGTACGGTCTGCTTTCCTGCACGCTGGCCATAGATAGCCGCAGTCATCCCTGCAGTTCCGCCACCAATGATTCCAATATCATAAATCCCCATATTTTTTCCTTTCCCAACAAACTGTTTCTACATTTTCTGATTGCTGTAATTCATTTTTCATTTACGCTAAACTGTAATATGTTTCAATCACTTCTTACATATTTCTGGACATATCTGCACAGACTTTCTCTGCCTCGATCACTGCGCTTCTAAGTCCAAATTTCTCAAGTACACGCACTGCCTCAATCGTTGTTCCTGCCGGTGAACACACCATATCTTTCAGTTCTCCCGGATGCTTCCCTGTCTCGAGTACCATCTTTGCACTTCCAAGTACTGCCTGTGCTGCGACTGATACGCCTGTGGTCTAGGCATTCCCTCGGCTACCGCTCCGTCTGCCATTGCCTCGATCATCATAAAGATATACGCCGGTGAACTTCCGCTGACTGCAACAACTGCATCGATCAAATGCTCCGGCACGATTTCTACTTTACCAAAAGAGCTAAGAAGCTCCAGTGCATAGTTCTTTTCTTCTTCTGTCACTGCATCATTCGGGCATGCCGCTGTCATTCCCTCTCCAACTAATGCTGGTGTATTCGGCATTGTTCTTACAATCTTAACTTTCTTTCCAAACTGCTCTTCGAGCCATGCGAGAGTCTTGCCCGGTGCGATTGTAATAATCAGCTGGTCTTCTCTTACTGCATCTTTGATCTCAGCAATTGTCTGTGCATAGAATTGTGGTTTTACAGAGAGAACTAATACTTCTGCTTTCTGTGTTACTTCTATATTATCTGCTGTCACATGAATTCCATGCTCTTTTTTCGCACGTTCACGTCCTGCTTCCATAATATCTGAACCGATGATCTCTTCCGGGGCAATAATTCCCTTTTTGATGATTCCGCCCATGATTGCTCCTGCCATATTTCCTGTTCCGATAAATCCTAATTTCATGATCTTAAGTCTCCTTTTCTTTTATCATTACTGTTCTAAGAACCGTGTCCAGTAACCTTTTATCTACATGTATCCGTCTCTCACCCAGAATTTTTTCTCATCCTCTAATGGAATTTCTTCTGTGTCCATCCAGTCGATTGTAATAAACTGATTCCTGTTCAGCCCTTTTAGCAGTTCATTGATCAGCCATTCGCGTCCCTGAACTTCCATTGTAACGGTTCCATCCCATTCGTTCTGAACCCAGCCAACCAGATTTAGTGAATTCGCCAGATATTTCGCTGTATAGCGGAATCCAACACCCTGTACACGACCGTGAAAAACAATGTGCTTTCTAACTTCTGCCATATCTGATCACTCCCTTGAAGCAATTTGTGTTGTACACTACCGTTATTCTAACACATTTTTTTACCTTGTACAGTTCTTTTCGGTAAACAGTTCCTGCTTCCTGTGTTATAATGGGAATAACTTTTCTGAAGGAGGGCTTCGAGAACGAATGAGTAATTATGAAACATCACAGACTTCTGATCTGAAAGAATTGATAAATAAATTACGAGATACACAGACTCTCTCTAAAAATGAATGGATTCGGCTAATTGACGGAAGAACCCCTGAACTTGCCGACTATTTATTTGAAAATGCGCGCGAAGTACGAATCACTCACTATGGGCATAATGTTTATGTCCGCGGACTAATTGAATTCACTAACTATTGTCGTAACGATTGTTATTACTGCGGTATCCGCAAAAGTAATCTGAATGCACATGCTACCGTCTTACCAAAGAAGAGATTCTTACTGTTGCAAAACCGGATATGAACTTGGTTTTCGCACCTTCGTTCTTCAAGGTGGTGAAGATGGCTGGTTCACGGTTCCGCGTCTGGCTGATATTGTCTCTGACATACATAAGAGCTGGCCGGACTGCGCAATCACGCTTTCCGTTGGAGAGATGGAGCATGATGCATACCAGACTTTATTTGATGCCGGCGCTGACCGTTATTTACTTCGTCATGAAACTTATGATGATGCACATTACCGTATGCTTCATCCTGCTTCCTTAAGTGCACTTCACCGGCAGAACTGCTTATGGGATTTAAAATCGATCGGCTATCAGATTGGAACCGGATTCATGGTCGGTGCACCTTTCCAGACAACTGAGAATCTTGCAGATGATATGCTTTTTCTAAAGGAACTGAATCCGCATATGGTTGGAATCGGTCCGTTTATCCCTCACCACGACACACAGTTTGCGGATGAACCTGCCGGAACGTTGGAATTGACACTTTATCTGCTTGGATTGATTCGTCTTATGCTGCCAAAAGTCCTCCTTCCGGCAACAACTGCTCTCGGTACGATTTCTCCGACCGGAAGGGAACAGGGAATTCTCGCCGGAGCTAACGTAGTTATGCCAAACCTGTCTCCAACAGAGGTTCGCAAAGATTATTTGCTTTATGATAACAAAATCTGCACCGGTGATGAATCGGCACAGTGCAAGAACTGCCTGGCTCAAAGAATGGAGTCTGTCGGATATCGCGTTGTTGTAGATCGAGGAGATTCCTTGAATAAGTAAAAAGGAGGTTGCTGGTCGCACATTGTGTGAACAGTAACAAAAGGAGTCCATGGTATGCGACATATCGCATTTCCACGGACTCCTTTTCTATTCGCACCTCGCCTCACAACGCAGTGTCATCATTTCATTTTCTTTGCTATCTGTAAGAATTACTCTACAACAGCTAAGATCTCAATCTCAACGAGAACAGCCTTCGGAAGATCCTTAACTGCTACACATGAACGAGCCGGTTTGCTTGTGAAGTATTTCTCGTATACTCCGTTGAATGCTCCGAAATCTGCAATATCTGCAAGGAAGCATGTTGTCTTTACAACGTTGTCAAAGCTTGATCCAGCTTCTTCAAGAACAGCAGCGATGTTAGCGATAACCTGCTCTGTCTGTCCTTCGATTGTTGTAGCATCTACATTACCTGTAGCCGGGTTAATCGGAATCTGTCCTGAAGCGTATAACATTCCGTTAACTACCTTTGCCTGAGAATATGGTCCGATTGCAGCTGGTGCCTTTGGTGTTGAAATTGTTTTCATTGAATTCTACCTCCTGATTTATTGAAATTATAAGTTCTTAATGAAATTATATAACGTTAAAATCGTTTAGTCAATAAAATTTCATTCACTTAACTATTTTTCATCGACTTCTTTTTCACACAAATCTGTCTATCCATGATAAAATAAAACCATCAATAAACTATTTGTCTGTAAAGAAAAAATGAGTTGTATTCAATACAGGCAGAAAGGACGCATGATTATGCCAATCGGAAATTTAAAATTAACTTCACTTGATAAAAAAATTCTGCACTCATACTGTCAGACACTCGATGGACTTTCCAACTATCTCGGAAACGGTTATGAAATTGTCCTACACAGCCTGGAGGATTATGAACACTCTGCAATCAAGGTCATCAACGGATATCACACCGGACGTGCCGAAGGGGCCCCGATTACAGACCTTGCATTAAAGATGCTGGAGCAGATCCGCCGCAATGAAGAGAATGACCATGGTGTGATTTATTTTTCCACAAATGTAAAAGGAGAACCTCTGAAGTCAACTACAATTCCTGTTAAAGGAGAGAAGGACAGAATTATCGGACTGCTCTGTATCAACTTTTATATGAATACAACAATGGCAGATTTCTTCCGCAACTTTGCTGTTCCGATTCCATCTGATTCTGACGGTCTTACAGTCTCCGGTCAGATTCATGAGACATTTTCCCAAAGTAGTTCTGATCTTCTTGAGCAGACCATTCAAACCGTTCGCCAAGAAGTATTGATGGATTCAGCAATATCGAGCACAAATAAGAATAAAGAAATCATTTTCCGACTTTACCAGCAGGGAATCTTTAATCTGAAGGATGCGGTTATTACAATCGCCGATGCATTGGGGATTAGTAAGAATACTGTATATCTGCATCTACGCAATCTTGAGAAAACGAACAATTAATGCTACGTGATATACAAATTACTGATATCTACACATCAAAAAGGACAGAACCACTTTCGTTTCACCTGAAATACCATTTCAAATTTCATTTTATTCAAAAGTGTCCTGTCCTTTTTCATCCTTTATTTTCCGGCCGGCATATATCTCAGAAGTTCTCCCGCCACGCTGGAGATTGGCATTGTCTGAAGCCATACATGTCCAGGTCCGGTGACAACTGTATTGAACACACCTTCACCACCGAATACCATATTCTTAAGTCCCGGTACTGTCTGAATTTCCATACTGCAAGTCGCATCCATTGCTGCAAGATATCCGGTATCCACTACTATCTGCTGTCCCGGTCTCAGTTCATATTCTACCACATGTCCGTCAAATTCTAGAAATGCTATTCCATTTCCTGAAAGTCTCTGCATGATAAACCCTTCTCCACCAAAAAATCCTGCTCCGAATTTCTTTTGAAAGAAAATAGAGAGATCAACACCTTCTTCTGAAGCGAGAAATCCTGACTTCTGTACAATCAATTCCTGGCCCGGTGCAATCTGGCGCGCTACGATCTGCCCCGGAAAACTGGATGCAAATGCGATCATCCATTACCTCCCGTTGCTGTATAACGGTTCTGGAACAATGCCTCGCCTGAAAACATTCTTCCAAATGCTTTTCCGATTCCTCCGTTGGAAGTTGTCTCCATTTTCATATTCGGAGACATCCAACTCATAGAACCGCGTTCTGTAATCATTCTTTCTCCATTCTCCAGATAGCAGACCACTACCGGAAGGGTATCACCTTTGATTTCATATCTCATGGTTTATTCCTCCTGAATCATTCTTCCTAACATATTCTGTAAAGTTCCATCTATTCTAAGAATACTATTCTTTTACAACATTTTCCAGTCCCTAATCTTCTTTTTTCTCGTTCATCTCCAATTTAGGAAGTATGATCTCCGCCTTGAACAGGTCTGCTTCTGTTGTAATATTCAAGTTTCCATGCTGCAGCTGTGCAAAGCTCTTGCAATTGCCAGGCCAAGTCCAGATCCTTCGGTATTTCTTGAAGAATCTCCTCTTACAAAACGGTCCGTGATCTCCTCTGTATTGAAATTCAATTCCCCTGCGGAAACATTTTTCATAAAAAATCTGCACGTCATCCGGCCGCTCATTCATTTCTATATAAACTCTCGTATGCGGCATTGCGTATTTTGTAATATTAACAATCAAGTTCTCAAAAATTCGATATGTTTTTTCACTATCCAGCCAGAGAACTACTTTGTCCTCCGGAAGTTTCCAACGGAATTCCAGATGTGCTTCTCTAATCTTTTCCTCATTCTCAAGCTCCGCCTGACGGATCAGTCCTACGAGATCTACCTTCATATAATTCATCTGGATTGTCTTACTTGCCGCCTTACTCATCTCAAAGAGATCCTCGATCAAGGCTTTCAGACGAAGCGATTTTCTCTCAAGTACTTCTGTATATTCTTTTCTCTTTTCTTCATCTTTTTCATTCTTTAAAAGGTCAATGTAAGTGATGATCGCGGTCAGCGGAGTACGAAGATCATGAGAAACATTTGTCACAAGCTCTGTCTTCATACGCTCATTTTTCACTTCTTCATCCACCGCCTTCTTGAATCCGCTCTGAATCTTCTTTAATTCATCCTGAATCGGACGGAAGATTCCGACATCACCTTCGATTGGAAGATCTAGCTGTCCTTCTGCAAGCTGATTTGTTGATTTAAGCAGAAGCTGATATTTCTTCTTGATTCCATTTAGCACTTTCTTCATTACAAAGAATAAAATGATAGAATAAACAATTAATGGTATCAGTCCTATGCTGTAAGAAAATAATTTCACTACTAAGAGCAGAAGAAAGTTCAAGATCACGATTCTGAGGATTCCTTTATTTCCTTTATCCCGCAGATCCATCTGAAGAATTGCTTCATATTGATGATGCAAAAATGCTTTCATATCTTTCCATGCTTTCTTCAATAAATGTCTCTTTTCATGTACTTCTCCACGATTTTCCTTTCCCCAACGGATCAGCATTCCTACTATTGTGTGTTCTTCCCAGTAATTTCTTCCCTCTGTAAATATAAGTCGAAGACTCTCTGCCACACAGAAGAAAACTCCCAGTAGGCAGAACCAGATACCCCAGTTGATTCCCAGCATACTGATTGTATTCCACATAATATTTCCTGACGGGTGATAGTTCTCAAAAGACCAGTATACTAAACCTGCAAATGCATCATAGCCTATACCCAATGCAGAAATCCCCAGAATCACTGCAAGTTCAAATGGCATGCGGAATATTTTTCCTTCGTATCTTCCAACTTTTGGAATACATGGAAGAAGTAATGCTGCAAGCAGAGCTCCTAAAAAGAAGAGTGCAGCGGAACTCCAGAACATGGAATAATTATAATCCACATACTCGTCTTCCTCCTGATTTGCAGAAATGAATTCATCATAATTTGCATCTGTCATCCCATAAACGATACTGATTCCGTTTGTCTGCTCTTCATCGTCAATCTGATCCTCAAGATCTGCATCCATACAATAATAAGACAGATCTTTCTCCACATCGTACGCTTCTTCCGGTGACAGTTTCGTACCGCTAACTGTTACATTTGACATTGTTCCGGATGTGCCATACTTATATTCGATTTTGAGAACATAAGAATTATCTGACTTCAAAGCCTCGTTTGTCTGGTCGTCATTTCCTGCAAGCAAGGGATTCCCTTCTTTGTCAAAGATCTGATAATCCATATATTTTTTTAAAAAGAGAGAATGCACTGTCTGACATTAATTCCATCTGTTCCGATGCATCCATCGCATCTGTGACCTCGCTATAGAGAAGGCGATTTCCTGTCGCAAGGGAATAGTCCATTCGCTCAATACACTCTTCAACATCATCTTCTACTGTAAATGTTGATGCGATATTTTTTCTTACCACATAATAACTTTCCACAACACCTGCTGCGAATAAGCTAAGAATTACTATCGTTATAATTGTTCTTATCTTACGGTTGCTTTTCAAGTTTGTATCCAACTCCCCACACCACCTTTAAATATTTTGGTTTCTTCGGGTCAATCTCGATCTTCTCCCGAATATTTCTTACATGTACCATGATTGTATCTGTATTAATTGCCTTTTCCTGCCATACTCTTTCGTAAATCTCTTCGGATGAAAAGACTCTTCCCGGATTCTTTGCCAAAAGAAGCAGTATCTTGTATTCGATCGGAGTTAATTTCACCGGATTGCCATCCATTGTGACTTCTACCGTATCCTCATTAATCTCAAGTCCTCCGATCACATGTACATTTTCCTGTGGTGTGAGCTTCTCCAGAAATCTGCGGTAACGTCTCAGCTGGGAATTCACACGGGCCATCAGTTCCATCGGTGTAAACGGCTTTGTCACATAATCATCCGCTCCGATGTTGAGCCCTGTGATCTTATCAACTTCCTCTGATTTTGCTGACAACATGATTACAGGAAAATCGTATTTCTCGCGCAACTTCATCGTCATACGAATTCCATCCATACGTGGCATCATGATATCAATGATTGCCAGATGGATTTCTTCCTTCTCAAGGACTTCTAATCCTTCGATGCCGTCTGCTGCCTGAAACACCTTATACCCCTGACTCTGCAGATAAATCTGTACACCTTCTCTGATCTCTTTGTCATCCTCTACAATTAATACGTGATTGATCTCCATTTTGTTTCCTCCTAAAAAAATAACCTCCTTTATATATCTACAGAATACTCTGTAAATCTAAAGGAGGCTTTTATATGTTTCAAAAGATTTTCTTAAGCTTACTATAGCTTTTTTTAAAAATATTGTTCTTTTAGTTCTCTGCATTCTGCTCTCTGAAGAAAATCTGACCCGTAGAAGCGTCCATTCCGTCCACAATTGCCAGTGACTCCAGCTGGAATCCAAGATTACGGATGATTCTTCCGCCTGACTGGAATCCTTCTCAATTGCAATTCCGATACCTTCTACTGTAGCTCCTGAAGACTGAACGATCTGAATCAGTCCCTGCAGTGCACATCCGTTCGCAAGAAAATCATCAATAATAAGTACATGATCATCCTCTGAAAGGAACTTCTGTGAAACGATCACATTATTCTTACACTTATGTGTGAAAGATTCAACCTCTGCTACATACATCTCGCCGTCTAAATTGATGCTCTGAGACTTCTTTGCAAATACGACCGGTACATCAAAGTGTTCTGCTACGATACAGGCGATTCCTATACCGGAAGCTTCTATTGTAAGAATCTTATTGATGTTCTTGTCAGCAAATCTCTTCTTGAATTCTGCACCCATCTGATTCAAAAGTTTAATGTCCATCTGATGATTCAGGAAACTGTCAACCTTGAGAACATTGCCCTCTTTTACAATACCGTCTTTTACAATTCTTTCTTCCAAAAAATTCATCTTTCTACCTCTTCCTCTGTAATTTCCCCAAAATGTGTTACTGCTCAGTGTAACCCCAAAAATATTTCTTAAAGTATAGCACAACTCCATATAAGAAACAACGTTAACAGGACGAAAAAATAGTACAAAAATAATTGAAAAAAAGCACTTTCCTTATCCGGTTTATCAAAACCGAATCGCAGGAAAATGCTTTGCGCTATTTCTGTACAACTATGATTCTGCCCTCCGAAATTTGGGCAACAAAAAAAGCGGGTGATGGGAATCGAACCCACGTATCCAGCTTGGAAGGCTGGTGTTCTACCATTGAACTACACCCGCATTTCGTGTCTTATCTCTGACACGAATAATATTCTTATCATACTCTTTTTGAATATGCAAGTACTTTTTTCAATTTTTTTACATTTTTTATTTTCCCATCTCCTGCAGTGCACGGATAAATTCCAGATCTTCTGCACGAAGCTTCAGATTTGTCTCGTAATGAGCTCCGTTCGGTGCTGTCACATTGATCTCGATGATTGTGCCTTCCTCAACTGCATTCTGAGCTACTGCTCCTAAGAACATTGGAAACTTCGGATGATTTCTACGAAATGTATCCATATGTCCTTTTAATTCCTGTATCTTTCCAAGCTGTGAAAAATTCATATCAACTTTCCTTTCTGCCCTGACGACTTTTACCTTATTTTTATTATGATACCTACGGATTGCTCCATTGCTATGCAATTCCCGCAATCTCGAACACCTCAAACTCCCATAAAATGGCGTATTCACACCATTTTATTCCGTTTTCGGTGTTCGGCGTGTCAATAAGTATAAATTGCTTATTTGTGCAAGCACAAACGCAATTTATACTTTTGACACTTACATCATAATATACGAATCTGATAAAAAATACAACTTTTTTGACTTATTTTCCACTTCGTTATATAATAGGAAAAAGTGACCGATGTCCCCCTTTTTACTAAATTATTTCAACTAGCAAGGACAGACATCCCGGACTTCGGTTTTCAGATTAGAGAAAAGAGGTAACATCCATGAGCAAGAGAACAGATAAGAAAAGACAGAAAAGATTTAATGAGGTACATCCGACTACCACAGCACCAGCTGCTCAGCCTGTAGTAGAGACAGCTGCACCGACAGCTGAACCTGTTCCGGAAGTGACTGTAACAGAAACAACTGCACCAGTAAATGCTGCTCCGGCATATAATCTTTTCATCCAGTATCAGAACGGCGAATATGACGCTGCTGTACTTGCAGAGAAGATTCTTGATAAATGCAAAGCTGAAGGTATGAACAGCTCCGACCTTAAGATCTATGTAAAACCTGAGGATAAAAAAGCTTACTATGCTTGTGCCGGCGGAACAGGTGCTATTGAGTTAGCTTAGACTGATAGAAAGAAAGTCTGTGAAAGAATCTATCTACTCTTAAGATTCTTTTCGCAGACTTTTTATTTTGACTGTTATACCCTGATCTTTTTACTATACTCCGACCTTTTTACAAACATCTGCCAGACAGCATCTGTCGCAATACGGTTTCGTTCTCGCAGTACATATCTCTCTTCCATGATAAACAAGACGGTGGCAAAGGTCACTTCCTTCTTCCGGCGGGATGATCTTCCACAGAGCCATCTCCACTTTCTTAGGTTCTTTGATTCCGTCCACCAGACCGATACGATTCGTCAGGCGGATACAGTGCGTATCTGTAACGATCGCCGGTTTTCCAAACACATCTCCCATGATCAGATTCGCGCTCTTTCTTCCGACTCCCGGAAGTTTTAATAAAGCATCAAAATCATCAGGAACCTTTCCACCATATTCATCCCTAAGCATCTTCATACAGGCACTGATATCTCTTGCCTTACTCTTTCCAAGACCACAAGGACGTACAATCTCTTCAATATCTTCCACCGGAGCATCTGCCAGTGCTTCTACTGTTGGATATTTCTCATAAAGACCTTCCACGACTACATTTACTCTTGCATCTGTACACTGAGCTGCCAGCCTTACACTGACAAGCAATTTCCATGCCTGATCATAATCAAGTGTGCATCCGGCATCCGGATACTCTTTCTTCAGCCTTTCAATCACTTCAAGCGCACGCTGTTTCTTTGTCATTTACTTCACCTCGGCATTTTTCTTTAATTCTTCCATTGCATTCTTAAACTTGTCTGATACTGCTGTAGGATTTCTTCTCAGCTGTCTCATAGCATTTACATAATTTCTGTCTGTACGTGAGCCTAATTTCCGTCTCTCACTTAATATATTGGAACGCATCTGGGCAAGTTCTTTTCTCCAGTTTCCTTTCGATTCAGACTCTTGTGCTTCATTCTCCAGTCGGACAGTACGAAGCAGTGCCTCAACCTTCTCTGAAAGCTGTGTAAGCTGTTCTTTTCGTTCTCTACGCTGTTCTTCTATCTTCGCAAGATACAATTCTTTTCTTGTCTGCTTCTCCGCTGCTTTCATCTCTTTACGCTCTTCATACAACAGATAGCTGTCCTCAAGCCTCTCCTGTACCCCTTCAGATGCACGTTTCAGCCGTTCCTGAACACCTTCTGATGCATCTTTCAGTCTGTCCTGCATTTCCTCAGAAGCATCTTTCAGGCGCTCCTGCATCTTCTGGATCTGTTCTTTGCTGGCTTCAAGCTGTACAAGGATACGTTTCATATCCATAGCCTCGTTGAAGGACTGTGTGAAGTCAACTGCTGCTGCGATTGTCAGAACAAATGCAAGGATATCGGCTATTGTAACCGGAATCAACAATACCATATGTTCAAATGGAATATGTACGACCTTTACCATAAGAATGGAGAATACTCCCCAGCACAAGCTTGCCAGTGGACAAATGTATCCTCTGACATTAAATTTCAGGTTTCTATAATCCCAGTACCTTACGTGGAACAGACGCTCCATCGTAATTCCTGTAAAATACTCCAGGATTGTCGCACCGATCATTCCCATAAGAAAGACAAGCAGGATGTTATCTCTGACCGGAATCGTCACAATCAGGACAACCATTGCTCCGGAACCATAGAGCGGAAGCATCGGACCATGCATAAATCCGCGGTTCACCCAGCGGTGCTTTCTGACAGAAACATAACAGCTTTCCCATATCCATCCCAAAAAACTGTAAAGAAAAAAAGAATAAAACCCATTGTGATAAATCATATCCTGCATTTTTTCTTCCCCTTTTTTAAAAGACTCCTACGCTCTGATAAAATGTAACGCAGAAGTCTCTTTCGTAAAATCTTTTAGTTTTTCTCCTCGATCTCCATCAGCAGATCTACTCTGCGCTGATGACGGCCGCCTTCGAATTCTGTATTGATCCATGTATCTACGATCATCTTTGCAAGTTCTCCACCTACCACACGAGCTCCAAATGCAAGTACATTACAATCATTGTGTGCTCTTGACATCTTCGCTGTAAATGGCTCGCTGCAGACACATGCACGGATTCCTTTTACTTTATTCGCTGCAAGAGAGATTCCAAGTCCTGTTCCGCAGATCAGGATTCCCTTCTCTACTTCTCCTGCTACAACTGCACGGGCCACTTTCTCTCCATATACCGGATAGTCACAACTTTCGGATGTATAGGTTCCATAATCTACAACCTCATGACCTTTCTCTTTCAGAAATTCTACGATTTCTGCTTTCAGCTCCAGTGCGGAGTGATCGTTACCAATACCAATTTTCATTTTAACGTTCCATCCTTTCTACATTTCAAAATCTGATATACCGTTTCTATCATACCAAACTTGTACGGTCTTGTAAACTCACACCAGATTTGTTTCTAATGTAATACAAAATGTTGCTGTTCAGGATTCCCGCTTTGCCTGACGATAGTTTTGCCTGACGATAGTTTTGCCTGATGATAGTTTTGCCTGACGATAAAAGAGAAGCTCGAACAGCTTCTCTTTTTCCTTCTGTAAACCGCCACTATGATAACTTTCTTCTGTTATGCACGTAATCCGTTCACTTTATATCTTAGAATAAAGCATTAAAACGTTCCATTGCTTCCTTTGTCTTCTCATGTTTTCCAAAGGATGTCAGACGGAAATAATTCTTTCCATTTTCTCCAAATCCTGCTCCCGGTGTTCCGACAATCTGTGCATTTTCAAGAAGATAATCAAAGAACTCCCAGGACTCCATTCCCTTCGGGCACTCGAACCAAATGTATGGTGAGTTCACGCCGCCTGTAAATGAGATTCCTTTCTTCTCAAGTGTTTCAGCGATCATATGTGCATTTTCACGATAATATCCGATATTCTCCTGACACTCTTTCATGCCCTCTTCTGTGAATACCTTAGCTCCCGCATACTGGATGATATATGGTGTTCCGTTGAACTTTGTACACTGTCTTCTGTTCCACATGTTGTGCAGACTCAATGTTTCTCCATTTGATGTCTCGAACACAAGCTCTTCCGGAACAACTGTGTAAGAGAAACGTGTACCTGTGAATCCTGCTGTCTTAGAAAGGGAACAGAACTCGATCGCACATTTCTTTGCCCCCTCGATCGCATAGATACTTCTCGGAAGTGTAGGATCTGTGATAAATGCTTCGTATGCGGAATCATACAAGATCACAGCATCATTTTTCAGTGCATAGGCAACCCACGCCTCTAACTGCTCTTTATTATAGCATGCTCCTGTCGGGTTGTTCGGAGAACACAGGTAAATGATATCTGCCTTTACATTTTCATCCGGCATTGGAAGGAAATCGTTTTCTTTTGTTCCGTTCATATAGATGATATTCTTTCCATCCATTGTATTTGTATCTACATAAACAGGGTAAACCGGATCCGGAACGAGAACCACGTTATCCTTTGCAAAAAGCTCTGTAATATTTCCCGTATCACTTTTTGCTCCATCAGAAATAAAAATATCAGATACTTTTACTTCTACACCATTGCGCGCATAATAATCTGCGATTGCTTCCTGCGCAAATGCATATCCCTGCTCCGGTCCGTATCCTTTGAATGTCTCAGATACGGCCTGAGAATCTACTGCTTCATGAAGTGCCTCGATCACACTCTTTGTCAATGGCAATGTCACATCACCGATTCCGAGACGGATAATATCCGCTGCTTTCTCCGGATGTGTTTCCTCATATACTTTTACTCTTCTTGCGATCTCTGCAAAAAGATAACTGTCTTTTACATTCTGATAATTTTCATTTAATTTTGGCATCTTGTCAAACTCCTTTCCCAGCTGCTTTCATGCTATTCACAGTATTCTGCAACCAATAACTCTAGTATTCCTATGTGTTATATTAACAGATTTTTCATTCGAAAAGAAGTTGAAAAAAAGAAACAAGAATTTTGTAAA
>ENA-OQCX01000412-OQCX01000412.1-human-gut-metagenome-genome-assembly--contig:-NODE-412-length-22013-cov-2.410491_pt1 | contig 22013 bp, 29 predicted proteins | sample MGYA00242762_ERZ504587 | MGnify/ENA primary metagenome ERZ504587 (study PRJEB26092, sample SAMD00036337) | human gut metagenome | host: Homo sapiens | study: EMG produced TPA metagenomics assembly of... | reverse complement strand
TACGTTTCCGTAATTCATGAGTCGGTCAATGCAACTGGTCAGTGCACTTCAAAAGATGCAGAGCCGGTACAGAAGATCACGATCGTACCGCGTACATCAGGAGCGCTGGGCTATGTTATGAACATCCCGGAAGAAGAGAAATACCTCTATACAAAGGAAGAACTGTGGGCAAGACTGGTAGAATTTACCGGCGGCCGTGCAGCCGAGGAGATCGTATTCGGTTTTGTGACAACCGGAGCATCCAGCGACATCGAAAAGGCAACTTCCATTGCCCGCTCGATGATCACACGTTACGGTATGTCTGAAAAATTCGGACTGACCGGTCTGGAGCGTGCAGCCAACCAGTACCTCGATAATCAGACGGTCCTGGACTGCAGCCAGGTAACACAGGCAGAGGTCGATAAAGAGATTACAGCCATGCTCAAAAAGGCATATCAGGAAGCAAAAGACATGCTTACGGCAAACCGCAGCATCCTGGATCACATTGCCGCTTTCCTGATCGAGAAGGAGACGATCACCGGAAGGGAATTTATGGAGATCCTGCGTAAAGTGCAGGCGGAAGAAAACAGTACAAAGGTAAATCTTTCAAAAGAAAACACAGCAGACACCGTAACCGAGTAAGTGGGGATGTAAAAGCAGATGTTTGATATTCAGGAAGAATTAAAAAAGCTCCCGCTAAGCCGGGAGTTTATATTATGCATGATGACAGAGATGCCATTATTTATGTGGGTAAGGCGATCAGCCTTAAAAACAGGGTGCGGCAGTATTTCCAGACCAGCCGCAACAAAGGTGCAAAGATTGAGCAGATGGTCACAAGGATCGCCAGGTTTGAGTATATCGTGACAGATTCGGAGCTGGAGGCACTGGTTCTGGAGTGCAACCTGATCAAGGAACACCGCCCGAAATACAATACCATGCTCAAGGATGATAAGACTTATCCTTTTATAAAAGTGACTACATCGGAAGCTTATCCGCGTATTCTGTTCTCGCGGAGCATGAAAAAAGATAAAAATAAATATTACGGGCCGTACACCAGTGCCGGAGCCGTGAAAGATACGATCGAGCTGATCCGCAAAATCTACAAAGTCCGCACCTGCAGCCGCAGACTGCCGCAGGACATCGGAAAAGAGCGTCCCTGTCTGAATTATCACATCAGGCAGTGTGATGCACCGTGTCAGGGATATATCAGCCAGGAAGAATACTGCAGATCCTTAAATGGGGCGATGGATTTTCTGAACGGAAACTACGGACCGATCCTGAAAATGCTCGAAAAGCGGATGCTGGATGCCTCAGAGCGTATGGAGTACGAGGAGGCAGCGACCTGGCGTGACCTCAAAAACAGCGTCAGCCAAATCGCACAGAAGCAGAAAATCACAAGCAGCGACGGCGAGGACAAGGATGTGATCGCTGTGAAGATGGACGGCAGTGATGCCGTAGCCCAGGTATTCTTCATCCGGCAGGGCCGGCTGATCGGCAGAGATCATTTTTCCTGCGGATCGCACCGCATGACACGCAGAATATCGTGATCTCCAGTTTTATGAAACAGTTTTATTCCGGTACGCCATTTATTCCGCGGGAGATCATGATCCCATGTGGGATCGAAGATCAGTCGGTCCTGGAAGAATGGCTCGGAAAGCGAAAAGGCCAGAAGGTGCATATCAAAGTACCGAAAAAAGGTACGAAAGAGAAGCTGGTGGAACTTGCTGCCCAGAATGCAGAAATCGTCCTGAGACAGGATAAAGACCGCATCAAACGGGAGGAAGGACGCACGATCGGAGCAATGAAAGAGATTGGCGGATGGCTGGATTTACCGAATCTGGTGCGAGTGGAAGCCTATGATATTTCGAATATCAGTGGTTTTGAGTCCGTCGGATCGATGGCAGTTTTTGAACGTGGCAGGCCAAAACGCAGTGATTACCGCAAATTCCGCATCAAAACGGTGCAGGGACCAAACGATTATGCAAGTATGGAAGAAGTACTTACGAGACGCTTTACCCATGAGAGCGACCCGTCGAAAAAAGAATACGACAGCTTCAGCAAACTGCCGGATCTGATCATGATGGACGGCGGCAGAGGCCAGGTCAATATCGCCCTTGGTGTTCTGGAAAAGCTGAACCTGGATATTCCTGTCTGCGGTATGGTAAAAGATGACCGGCACCGTACCAGAGGACTGTATTATAACAATATAGAGATTCCGATTGACCGTGACAGTGAAGGATTCAGGCTGATCACCCGTGTGCAGGATGAAGCCCACCGTTTTGCCATCGAGTATCACCGTTCCCTGCGAAGCAAGATCAGGTACATTCCATTTTAGATGATATAGAGGGTATCGGTCCGGCAAGGCGAAAGGCATTGATGCGCCATTTCCTCTCTCTGGAAGCAATCCGCGGAGCGAGCAAAGAGGAACTGGCATCTGTGCCTTCGATGACAGCTTTAAGTGCCGGAAAAGTCTATGATTTTTTTCATGAAAAGAAGAAAAGTGATAAGTAAGGCTTCCTGTCGTTAAAAATATTTACAGATGCGAATGTAAAAGTATACAGTTTTTATATGGAATCTGTTTTGTTTCTTGTATGATGTGTGCAGATGTGATAGAATGAGAGCATGAAAATAAAGAAACGTGCATGAAATCGAACGTTTCTGATATCTACAGGAAAGGACAAGAACAGATGAACAGTAACAGTAGTGTAGCATTGACAAAGATTGCAGAAAGCATGGATCTGAAAAATCTGACACCGGAGGTTGACATTTCATCTATCGTGGTGACCACACCGGATATCAACAGGCCGGCACTGCAGTTGACCGGATATTTTGAGCATTTTGCCTCCGAACGTGTCCAGATTGTTGGTTATGTTGAGTTTACTTATCTGGAACACATGACAAGAGATCAGAGAGTGCATGCTTATGAGCAGTTCTGTGCACATAAAGTTCCGTGCATTATTTTTACATCAAAAACGGATCCGGATGAAGATATCCTGCGTATTGCATCCCAAAATGGCATTCCGGTCTTTACTACAGAGAAAAATACTTCCCCGTTTATGGCAGAGATCATCCGCTGGCTGAACGTAGAGCTGGCTCCTTGCATCTCCATCCACGGTGTACTGGTAGATGTATACGGTGAAGGTGTCCTGATCATGGGTGAGAGCGGTATCGGTAAGAGTGAGGCAGCTCTGGAACTGATCAAACGAGGTCACCGTCTGGTATCAGATGATGTGGTAGAGATTCGCAAAGTCAGTGATGCAAGCCTGGTCGGAAGTGCACCGGATATTACACGTCACTTCATTGAGCTGCGCGGCATCGGCATCATCGATGCCAAGACCCTGTTTGGTGTAGAAAGTGTTAAGAATACACAAACCATTGACCTGGTCATTAAATTAGAAGAGTGGGACAAGGACAAAGAGTACGACAGACTTGGACTTCAGGAAGAATACACCGAGTTCCTCGGCAACCGTGTCGTATGTCATTCTATTCCAATCCGTCCGGGACGAAGCCTTGCCGTGATCGTAGAATCTGCAGCAGTCAACCACAGACAGAAAAAAATGGGCTACAATGCAGCTCAGGAGCTTTATAATCGTGTTCAGAGACACTTGCGAAGAAAAAAGGGGAGCAGAAAGAATGAAAAAATATTGTTTTGGAATTGATATCGGCGGAACAACCGTAAAATGCGGACTTTTTAACGTAGACGGAGAAGTTCTGGACAAATGGGAAATTAAGACAAGAACTGAAAACAACGGAGAAAATATCATTGCGGACATCGCAGAGACGATTAATGCAAAAATTGCAGAAAAAGGTCTGGATAAAGATGAGATCGTCGGTGCAGGCGTTGGCGTGCCGGGACCGGCAGACGAAGAAGGGAATGTTCCGGTAGCAGTCAATCTGCACTGGGGCTTTGTACCGCTCTCCAAAGAGCTCTCTGGGAAGACAGGTCTTGCGGTGCGCGTCGGAAACGATGCCAATGTGGCAGCACTTGGTGAAATGTGGAAGGGTGGAGCAGTCGGCTACCACAATGTTGTCATGGTAACACTTGGAACCGGCGTCGGCGGCGGTATTATCATCAACGGCAAGATCGTAACCGGAAGCAACGGAGCCGGCGGCGAGATCGGACATATCCATGTAACAGACAGTGTTGACAAACCTTGCAACTGCGGCAACACCGGATGTCTGGAGCAGGTTGCATCTGCGACCGGTATCGTCTATCTGGCAAATAAAAAGCTGTCATCCTGCGATACACTTTCCGTCCTGCGTGATGAAGAGGTCAGTGCAAAGAGCGTCTTTGATGCCGTAAAAGCAGGCGATGCAGTGGCGCAGGAGATTGCAGAAGAATTCGGCAGATACCTTGGGCTTGCATGTGCAAATATCGCAGGTGTTGTAGATCCGCAGGTATTTGTGATCGGCGGCGGCGTATCTAAAGCAGGGATGGTACTCTTTGATTATATCGAGAAATATTATAAAAAATATGCATTTCCTTCCTGTAAGGATGCAATCTTCGCACTGGCAACACTGGCAACGATGCCGGTATCTACGGAGCTGCAAAACTGATGCTGTAAAAGCAAAATGAAAGCAGGATAATATAGAAAATAGAAAAGCACAAAGCACAGGATATTCCCTGTGTTTTGTGCTTTTTCAGTGCCGGGAGCAAAAAGAGAAATGCTCCTGTCAGTGCTTATGGATAGTTACGGTATTACAGCAGGATCGTCTGGCTTTTTTTGATTGCCCGAAGAATCCTTCTTTGAATCCTTCTTTGAATTTTTTTTCGAATCGGATTCATCCAGATCAGTGGTATCCTTCTTTGGATTGAGAATATCTTTAATCTTGTCGATGATCTTGTGACCTTTACAGGTCGCAGTCGGCGGTGCGTACTGAGAATCATCCGTGGTACCTTCACTGCCTTCCGGACGCTGTACAAATATTTTTGTGACAGTATTACAGGATGAAGTCGGGAGCAGTTTGGTTTCAGAGCAGACTTTTACAGCTACATGTACATCACAGCTTTTGGTTGGTGCAGTTCCCCTGGCAAAATATTCAGTGTAAGCCATAGAACCGCGCGGATCCGCGTTGCAGACACCATCAATGGCGAGCAGCCCGGATTTTTGCAGACATAAGCAGTTTCCACACTGTCCGGCTGTTCGAACTGTTTTACCGGAAGATTTTCATGGATGCGGCTCATGATCGCAGTCCACAGTTTCTTGTGGTAAGTATGATAAATATCGCCGGATGGCAGAGTATCATGATTGTCATAGCCGCCCCATACGCTGCAGGTATAGTACGGACTGTATCCGGCAAGCCAGATATCGCGGTCATCTGAGGTCGTACCGGTTTTGCCGGCGATCGGCATCTCACCGATTGAAACATCCGAAGCTGTTCCGCCGGATTTCATAACGTCCATCATAGCCTGTGTCAGAAGAAAAGCAGTACTGTCTTTTAACACGGTTTTTTCTTCCGGTGTATTATCAATCAGTACATTTCCCTGTGAATCTTCGATGCGGGAATAAAACTTTGCTTCGTTGTATTTGCCGCCGTTGGCGATCGTGGCATAGGCATCGCACAGTTCGATATTTACTACACCGTCGGTGATGCCGCCAAGGGCGAGAGGCTGACGGACATCAAGGGATTCATCATCATACAGGGTGCTGATGCCGAGATCTTCTGCATATTCAAAGCCAAGGCGCGGTGTGATCCGGGTAAGACATTTGACGGCAACAACATTGATCGATCCGGCAATGGCCTCGCGGATCGTGGTCAGTCCGGTATAGGCATTTGAGCTGCCCAGTTATTGACCGGGACACCGTTGGTATAATTATAAGGTGCATTATCAAATACAGTGGCGAGGGTCATATCCTGGTCATCCAGTGCCGGTGCATAGGTGCTGACGATCTTAAAGGTAGATCCAGGCTGTCTGCGTGTTTCCGTGGCACGGTTCAGGGTAAGGCTGGCTTCTTTTTTACCGCGTCCGCCGACGATGGCTCTGACATAGCCGGTTTCATTATCGATGATCACAACGGAAGCCTGTGGCTGAGGAATCAGTGAAACGCGTTCTCCAAGAAGCGTATCGCCCTTTTCCAGCATAGCATTTTTGTAGGTTTCTGCGGCGGCTCTTGCAGAATCCTCATCATCAAACATCAGATTAAAAGAACTGTCGCGTTTCTGGAACCAGGTGCGGAGTGTTTCAGTGCTGTAGTTGATGATTTCACCGTCTGTCTTCTGAATGCTTAAGGCATAATCCAGACCGGTCAGTGTCACAGAAGGATAATTTGCCTGATTGGAAAATTCTTCATCACAGATTTTCTGGATATCTTCGTCCTGATTGGAATAAATTTTCAGACCACTGGTATATACAAGCTTATAGGCCTGCTGCCTGGTATATCCTTTTATTTCCACAAGATCATCCATGACCTGCTCGATCAGGCATCGGTATAGTAACTGTAAATCGAAACTTCTTCCGTTTCCTGAGCCGTTTTCTGGATGCGGGAATACACATCATCGGCAAGAGCTTCCTCCTTTTGCTGTTCACTGATATAACCCTGATCAGTCATTTTCAGCAGGATCACCTTGCGGCGTTTTGCATTTTCCTCCGGATTGGTGATCGGATTGTACAGGGTGGGGTTCTGGGTAATGCCTGCGATGACAGTGCACTCTGATAAGTTCAGCTTGGAAACATCTTTGTTAAAATAGCGTTTCGCGGCGGCCTGTACGCCATAGGAGCTGGCACCGAGATTGATGGTATTGAGATAATCTTCCAGAATCTGATCTTTGGACATTTTCTTTTCGAGCTGCAAAGCCAGATATTGTTCCTGAAATTTGCGGCGCAGTTTCTGGGAGAGCGCGGTCTGTGTCACCCAGTCGGTAAAAACATTGTTTTTGATGAGCTGCTGCGTGATCGTACTGGCACCCTCGGAAAAATCTCCGCTGGTAATGCCGATCACGGCTGCGCGGGCGATTCCCTGAATATCAATACCATGGTGTGTGTAAAAACGTTCATCCTCGACAGCTACCACTGCATGCTGCAGATCTTCCGGAATCTGCTCCAGTTTAACCAGAATACGGTTGGATGTAGCTCTGCAAGCTTCTGTACGGGCTGGTTGTCTGCATTATAAATATAAGTAGCTGATTCAGATGGAGCAACGGAAAGAGTATCGATGTTCGGGGCACTGGAAATCAGTCCTTTGATCATGCCGAAGCCGGCAGCAGCGCCGATCACGCAAAGAAACAAAAGAAAGACCAGGAAAAATTTGAAAATCATAAGAGAAATCCGCTTATAAATACGGGTTCCGGTGGGGATTTTCTTTTTTCTTATAATATGTTCTTTATCAAAATTCATAGAAACCTCCAACAAAAAATAACAAGTGACTACATCTAAGTATAACAGGTATGTAGCAGGAAAGAAAGAGGAAAACCGGATTTCACATTGCTTCTTTTGGAAGTGTCTGGTAAGATAACATAAGTATCACCGAATCTGAAAGATTTAATCGGAGGTTTACAGATGAAAGCGTTTAAAATTGTTTACCGGGGCGGAGAGGATGAAATTATCGAAAAGAAATCCCGTTTTATAGCGACGGTAAGGCCGGTAAAGTCCGAAGAGGAAGCATCCGCCTTCATTGAGGAATAAAGAAAAAGTACTGGAATGCCACACATAACTGTTCTGCTTTTGTTGTGGGAGAGCACAACGAGATACAGCGAAGCAGCGATGACGGAGAACCGGCAGGGACAGCAGGGCATCCGATGCTGGATGTGCTGCTTGGCGAAGGAATCCACGATGCAGCCGTTGTGGTAACACGCTATTTTGGCGGCACGCTGCTTGGAACGGGCGGTCTGGTGCGTGCTTATTCCAGGTCGGTGCAGGCAGGGCTTGCAGCCTGCTGTGTTCTGGAAAAAAAGAAAGGATTTCTGCTGGAAATGGAAACCGATTATTCCGGCATCGGCAAAATCCAGTATCTCCTGGGACAGAGAGGACTTCTGATCACAGCTTCCCAATATACAGAAAAAGTGACCGTAGAGACACTTGTGCCGGAAGAAGAAATCGTAAAAGTAAAAGAAGAAATCACAGAAGGAACCAATGGAAAAACCGTTTTTGCAAAAGAAGAGCTGACAGCGTATGCATTTGATGGAAAAATACCGGTGTTTCTGTGATTTTGTGCAGACTACTTGCAATTTGCAGGGTTTGGACGTAGAATGTATGAGATTGAGCTCGGAGGAAAATAATTATGAGTGACAGAAGGAATGCTCCGATTGGAGTTTTTGATTCCGGTGTTGGAGGACTTACGGTAGCACGTGAGATCATGCGTAACCTTCCGGAAGAAATATTGTATATTTTGGTGACACAGCACGTGTTCCCTATGGAAGTAAATCAAAAGATACGGTACTGCGCTATTCCAGACAGATCATACGTTTTTTACGTACACAGGATGTAAAAGCAATCGTGATCGCCTGCAACACGGCAAGTGCCTATGCACTGGAGGATGTGGAAAAAGAACTGGATATTCCGATCATTGGTGTGGTAAAGCCGGGAGCGAAAGTGGCATGTGAGGCAACCCGCAACAAAAAGATCGGTGTCATCGCCACCGAAGCAACCATCCATTCCGGTATTTATTCTTCTTATATTACCAGACAGGATCCGCAAATCCAGGTGATTGGAAAGGCATGTCCGTTGTTTGTGCCGCTTGTAGAAGAAGGATGGCTGAAAGATTCCGTTACCTTTGAAGTGGCAGGAAGATATCTTCGGGATCTGATGTACAAAGACATCGATACCCTGATCCTTGGCTGTACCCATTATCCGCTGCTGCGTTCCACGCTGCGGGAAGTTGTCGGAGAAAAGGTGACACTGGTCAACCCGGCTTACGAGACGGCACGCGAGCTGAAACAGCTTCTTGCAAAAAAAGGGCTGACAAATACCAGAGCACAGAGCGAAGCACGAAGTTATCGGTTTTATGTCAGCGATCAGGCAGACAAATTTATGAGATTTGCAGATTCGATCCTGCCATTTGATGTAAATACCACAAAAAAGATCAGTATAGAGGAGTATTGAATGACAAAAGAAGTAATGCTGCGCATAAGCGGAGTTCATTTTCCGGATGGGCAGGAAGAAAAAGAGGAAATGGAGCTGGTCACGTCCGGCAGTTATTTTGAAAAAGACGGCAGGCGTTATATCAAATATGATGAGGTACAGGAAGATTCAAACGAAGTGATCCGCAACCTCATGAAGATTGAAGAAAACAGCCTGGAGCTTACCAGACGCGGAATGACAAATGTCCATATGGTGTTTGAAAAAGACAAAAAAAGCGAATCCTATTATGACACACCTTTTGGGCAGTTTTTGGTAGGAATCGCAGCCACGCATCTGGATGTCAGAGAAGAACAAGATGTCCTGAATGTCCAGGTAACCTATGCACTGGAGATCAACAGTGATTATGTAGCAGACTGCAGCATCCAGATCCGGGCAACTTCAAAATAATTTTGCCAAAAAAACTCCGGAAGACAATCTTTCGGAGTTTTCGAAACCTGGATATTATTTTTTCTTTTTGTTTTTTCCGGAATCTTCTTTCTTTGCGGAGTCATTGAGCTCCTTTGATTTTTTCAGAAGCTTTTCGGAAAGACGGACGCGAAGCCCCTTTTTCGTCTGCGGTGTTTCAATGCGGCCACCGCGTACACTTTTGATTTCAGTTATGTAGAGACCGCTTATCACGGCTTTTATCTCTTTTTTTTACAGGGATAGAATCAAAAAATACTTGCTTCACAGATCAAAGTCTGGATCTTCGGTCCGATCTTTGCTTTGACGATCGGGAGCTTTGTACGGCGCATATACCATGGAGTCTGATCAATGACAATCTGCGGAAGACCGGATTCTTTGAGCTTCAGGCGCTTTTTATCGATGACGAGCATGGAAACGACCTGTCTGGCTGCTTCAAGCTGCTCCTGCTGTGCGGCTTGTTTTTTCTGTGCTTTCTGTCCGAAGTAATAAAGAAGTGCGAGTGCGATCACCAGCACGAGCAGAATTACGATGAGGACATTCCAAAATGTAGACATAGTACACCCTCCTAAATGAATTCATATATTTCAATATTGTATCATTTATTTCAAAAAAGTGCAAGAAGTGGCAGAATAATTTTTATCTTAGTCGGAGAAGACTCCCACTTCTATAAGTGGCGAGCAACAAATTTGTCTTAGTGGGAGTGCAATCTCCGACTAAGATAAACGCTCCATCATGCAGGAGGTATCTGTTACATTTTTATGAATATCATAATTTAGGGTGGCAATTTCTATGATAGGTGTGATATATTATGATGCAAGGGATCAAAAAGTCATGGATTTCATGTTTACATGGAAATCCATGACTTTGGAGCCCGCAAAAATATGAGAAAGAAGTCCGACAGGACGGAGTTCAACGCATATAGCTATAGAAAGATCTGGTATGGAGGGGAACATGAACGAGAACGAAAGACAAGAACGTGCAGATGCACGTCGGCGCAGGAAAAGGCGTCAGGTGTTTGCTGGAAGAATGATTATTACGATATTGCTGCTTGTGATCGTACTGCTCTGTCTTTTCCTTGGAAAGGATATGCTGGACAAGAAAAAGCGCAAAGACAACCGCCTTCAGAGTGCAACGGAAACACAGACTTCACAGGAGGCACAGCAGGTAACAACAGAGAGCACCCAGAGCGAAACACAGACGGAGACGGCAGCAAAAAAAAGAAGATATGGATGTACTCTCGCAGGCTGAAAGAAAGGCGCAGCAGTATGATTATGACGGTGCGATCGCACTTCTGCAGGCTTCAGCAGATTTTGCCGGCAGCCAGGAGATGCAGGATAGAGTATCGGAATATGAGCAGGCAAAATCAGAACTTGTAGAATACCCGCTTGATCAGGTAACGCATGTCTTTTATCATACTTTGATTTATGATACGTCAAAAGCATTTGACGGAGATTCGAAAGAAGCCGGATATAATCAGGTTATGACTACGATTGATGAGTTCAATAAAATAACACAGTCGATGTATGACAAAGGTTATGTTATGGTAAGCCTTCATGATATGTGTACCGTAAATGAGGATGGCACCGTATCACCGGGCAAGATCATGCTTCCGCCTGGAAAAAAGGCATTTGTGCTGTCACAGGACGATGTGAGCTATTACCACTATATGGATGGGGATGGCATGGCAACGAAGCTGATCGTTGATGAAAATGGCGATATTAAAAATGAATATAAAGAAGACGATGGAAGTATCAGCGTTGGCGATTACGATATGGTGCCTCTGATCGATCGTTTTGTGGAAGAGCATCCTGATTTTGCTTACCATGGACATAAGGGGATCATTGCTCTGACCGGTTACAACGGTGTGCTTGGCTATCGTACAGATATCGCATATAAGACCAGACAGGATCTGGACGAGTACCAGGAGAAATTCTTTGAAGACAACCCGGACTTTGATGAAAAAGCCTATAAAAAAGAAGTAAAACAGGCAAAAAAAGTGGCAAAAGCCATGAAAGAAGAAGGATGGGAATTTGCAAGTCATACATGGGGACATATCAATGTTACCGAAGCGAGTCTTGAAAGACTGCAGACTGATACACAGAAATGGCTGGATTATGTAAAACCGATTATCGGAGATACCAATGTAATTATTTTTGCATTCGGATCGGATATTGGAGACTGGCAGCCATATACGACAGATAATGAAAAGTTTAATTATCTCAAAAGCGTAGGATTTGATATTTACTGTAATGTGGATTCCACGCAGTACTGGGTACAGTTTGGAGATACCTACATGCGTCAGGGCCGGCGAAATCTTGACGGTTACCGTATGTACTATAATCCGGAAATGGTAGAAGATCTCTTCGATGCAGGAAAGATATTTGACAAAGCCAGACCGACCCCGGTACCGGAAATGTAAACACGCAGGTGCGTGGGATTTGAAAGGAGAAACAACAATTATGAAAAGAAAAGTAATCGCAGCCCTGCTTCTTGGCATGGCAATCACTGTGACAGGATGTTCAGGAAACACGACGAAAGATACAAATGCAGCAACAGAAGCAGCTTCTGAGACAGGCACCGGAACAGAAAGTGCATCAGCAGAAAGCGAAGCAGAGACTGAGGCAGCAGAACGCCCGGATTATAAGGCACTGGATTATGTAACCCTGGGAAAATACAAAGGACTGGAGGTAACTCTGGAATCTGCCGATGTTACCGATGAGGAGATCGATCAGCAGATTGTATCCGATTTAAGTTCCAGTGACAAAATGGAAGAAGTCAAAGAAGGTACTGTAGAGAGCGGCGATGTGGCAAACATTGACTACGAAGGAAAACTCAATGGTGAAGCGTTTGAGGGCGGTACGGATAAAGGATATGATCTGACAATCGGTTCTGGTTCTTTTATTGATGGATTTGAAGATGGGCTGATCGGAAAGAAAATTGGTGAGACAGTTGATCTGAACCTGACATTCCCGGAAAATTATGGTTCTACAGAACTGGCAGGCAAAGATGTCGTATTTACTGTTACGATCAATTCTGTAAAACGTGCGCCGGAACTGACAGATGCGCTGGTGGCTGAGATTTCAGATGAATACAAAACAGTAGAAGAATATCGCAATTCCATCAAAGAACAGTTGGAAACACAGAATAAGAGCGATCAGCATACACAGGAACTCAATGATCTGGTAGCAGCGGCATATGAGAATGCAACCGTAAACGATTATCCACAGGAAATGATTGATTATCAGTTGGAAAGCGTTACCAGCTATTACAAATCCTATGCAGAGCAGTATGGGATGGAATATGCAGATTTTCTGGAACAGCAGGTTGGTATGACGGAAGAAGAGTTTGTAAAACAGATGACAGAAACCGTAAAAAAGAGCCTGGGACAGGAAATGGTACTGCGTGCGATTGCCGAAACAGAAAATGTTGAGATTTCCGATGAAAAATTCCAGGAAAAAGCAAGTGAATATGCACAGCAGATGGGTTCGACAGATGTAGATGCATTTATCAAACAGTATGGCAAGAGTACGATCATGGCAAGCATCCTGCAGGATGAAGCAGTGGACATTCTTGAGAAAAATGCAGTTGTCAAAAATGCGGATGGCACACTGGCAGAGACGACAGCAGAAACTGAAACGGAAACAGCATCTAAATAAAAGAAAAAATCCATTGTGAAGCAATTTTAATGAATTTTCGCATTGTAATTGTGAAGGTAATGAACAATATAAAATGTTTCATAAAAATAAGTGAGGAGGAAACTTAATGATTACGTTACAGGGAAAAGGTGTTTTTGGAGGAATCGCGATTGGAGAAATTTCTTTCTTTAAAAGAGACTCCGGTATAGTGCAGCGTAAAAAAGTAGAAGATCCGCAGGCGGAGATCCAACGTTTTGAAGAGGCAAAGGCAGAGGCAATCAGGGAACTGGGAGAACTTTACGATAAAGCAGTTTCAGAAGTTGGCGAAGTAATGCCATGCTTTTTCAGACACATCAGTTTATGCTGGAGGACCTGGACTATGTGGAAGCGATCACAAATATGATTCAAACACAGTCTGTAAATGCAGAGTATGCAGTCAGCGTGACGGGAGATAATTTCTCACAGATGTTTGCTTCTATGGATGATGACTATATGCGTGAGCGTGCAGCTGATGTAAAAGACATTTCAGCCCGTGTAGTGAAAATCCTTACCGGTGCAGGTGAGAGCGGACTTGTAACAGACAAGCCGGTTATTTTAGCATCGGACGATCTTGCGCCAAGTGAGACCGTACAGCTTGATAAGGATATGGTATTGTCTTTTGTGACACAGGGAGGTTCTACGAACTCCCATACCGCAATTCTTGCTAAGACAATGAACATTCCGGCGATCATCGGTATTGGTGATGCACTGGATGAGAAATACGAAGGAAAAGAAGCCATCGTGGACGGAGCAAAAGGCTGTCTGATCATCGAGCCGGATGAAGAGACCATGAAAGAGTACCAGGCAAAGAAACAGGAATATCTGGAGCAGCAGGAGCTTCTGCAGCAGTTCCGCGGCAAAGAGACCGTATCTTTGGACGGACAGAAAGTAAAACTGTACGCAAATATCGGAAATGCATCGGATATCGGAGCTGTAGTTAAAAACGATGCAGCAGGTATCGGACTGTTTAGAAGTGAGTTTTTGTATCTGGAGAGCGATAACTTCCCGACGGAAGAAGAGCAGTTCAAAGTATATAAATACGTTGCAGAGACTATGGGACAGAAACAGGTTGTTATCCGTACGCTGGATATCGGGGCAGACAAGCAGATTGATTACTTCAACCTGCCTCACGAAGAAAACCCGGCAATGGGTTACCGTGCGATCCGTATCTGTCTGAAACAGCAGGATATTTTCCGCACACAACTGAGAGCTCTGCTGAGAGCATCTGCATTTGGAAACATTGCAATTATGTTCCCGATGATCGTGGCACTGGAAGAAGTACTGCAGATCAAAGAGATCGTAAAGAGTGTTATGGCAGAATTAGATGCAAGCAGAATCCCGTACAACAAAGAGATACAGCTCGGTATCATGATTGAGACACCGGCAGCAGCATGATCAGCGATGACCTGGCAAAAGAAGTTGATTTCTTCAGCGTAGGAACAAACGACCTGACACAGTATACAACAGCTGTAGACAGACAGAACGCCAATCTGGAAGGATTCTATTATCCACATCACAAAGGCCTGCTGCGTCTGATCAAAATGGCAGCAGACAACGCACATAAGAACGGCATCTGGATCGGTATCTGTGGCGAGCTTGGAGCAGATATGGAACTGACAGAAGTATTCTTGGCAATGGGTATTGATGAGCTGTCCGTATCACCGGCATGTGTTCTGCCTCTGCGCAAAAAGATCCGCGAGACTTCAGTCAAAGAAAGACAGGAAGAAATCTTAAAAAATGTGCTCTAAAATATTTTGCTTTGATTTAGATATGACACTTCTGGATCACAAGACTTTTCGCATTTCCGAAAAAGTGATTCTGAATCTGGAAGAACTGAAAAAGGCCGGTCATGTGGTCGCTATCGCAACCGGACGCGACATGGACAATGAGTTCAGCAAAGCATACAAAAAGCAGCTCTCACCGGATGCAATCGTCCACAGCAACGGACAGAAAGTAACCGTAGGCGAGAAGAAGATCCGGGAAGTATTCATGGATCCGCAACTGATTGCCCGCATGATGGAGTTCTGCCGTGAGCATCATCTCTGCATCGGCATGAACATCGGAAAATACGGCTGCTATGTCAACAAAGAAGTACTGATTGAGCATGAAAAGCGTGTTTTTGGAAACGGAGACCGCGAATACATAGATGAGTCCAACCTTCTGACACATCCGTTTTACGGACTGGCCTATTTCGGAGATCCAGAAGGCACCGATCTGCTCCGGAAGGCATTTCCGGAAATTAAGACACCGCTCTTTGCCGATCGCAGAGGGGCAGATGTCATCACAAAAGAAGTTTCCAAAGCAAACGGTATCCAGGCACTTCTGGATTATTATCAGAAAGACTGGTCTGATATCGTAGCTTTCGGAGACAGTATGAATGATTACGAAATGCTTCAGAAGGCAGGAAATGGAATCGCCATGGGAAATGCCGTGGATAACCTCAAAGAAGTGGCAGATTACGTGACAAAGTCAATTGAAGAAGACGGAGTGAGCGATGCACTTCATCATTTTGGTTATCTTTAAAAAACAGAATCAGATGTGCATCTATCAAAAGAGAATGCACAGTCTGGTTCTGTTTTTTATCTTAGTCGGAGTGAAATCTCCGGCTAAGATAAACGCTTCGACTTGAATTTATTCAGCGAAGCTCCGCGATGCGAGTCACACCGACATAAATCTCCTGAATTTTATACCATGTTCGATAGTCCACAATTCCGGTTACCGGAAGACCAAATATTTTCTGGAAAACCTTAACTGCATTCTGCGTCTCTTCCCCGTAAATGCCGTCCACGGCGATTCGCGGGATCAGTGGGTAATTATTGGAGATTGCATTCAACTGCTCCTGCATCTGTTCCACCTTCTGCCCGGTTGCACCGATATCCAGATCATATCCCGGCCAGGAAGAAGGGATACCGGAAATCTCCTCTGCAGTATTGATGTAAATATTGTCACCATAGTAGTAGCGGAGGATTTCCGTTGCCGTGTAGCCTGATCTGCCAGAGACTTCGAACCCCACTGTGACAACCAGTTCGGACAACTGACCCGCTTGCCATCGCAGTACTGCGTCAAAATCGGCTGTTTGACGTTGGGGCGGGAGAGATAATCTGCAAAAAGTTCATCCACGACCTCGGAAATGCTCTCAAAAATATTTCTGCTGTAGATCCATTTGTGGTCAAATGCCGTCGAGGATGTGATCGTAAAATCAAAGCCCTTGTTGCGGTACCATTCCGTGTATACACGGTTCAGTGTAAAGGACATGATTGCCAGTACATTAGCGCGGATAGCAGCTTTTGGCCAGGTCGCATAAATTTCACTGGAAGCCACATTTTTGATATAATCACGGTAACGTACATAATAATCGCCGGCAGTACTGTCAGTCGGAGCACCATCGTGTACTACGACAAATTCAGGTACAACGACGCGGCTTAAGACGATCTCGCCGCTTTGTGAGACCGGTTTGATTTCTGCTTCTGCAATCTTCGGAGGATAATTGCCATAGAGAGTGTGTGCCGGGATCACGACATTATCATATTTTTCCGAACCGGCGAGCGGTTTCAGCCGGATATCCTGCAAAGCAAGCTGGTTTGCAAGAATCTCTGCACCGGAGATCGTCAGCGGCTCATATCCCGAAGCCGTGATGCGGAAATTGTATTCCGAGTAAGGCTGCATTTCGCCGGGACTTAAACTGTATTCCTCCGGCGGAGCTTCCAGTTCCAGTGTATCCGTCTGCCCGACGCTGTCCGTTCGGACCTCCTCCAGGATCTGATCCGGTTCCCCGGTGCTTGAAATATCGATCACGGCATCCTCAACGGGAGTTGCACGAAGTTCCGATGTAACCTGTATCTGCAGTTTGCCAGTAGCCATAGAACACCTCAAAAATTCCCTTGAGAAAGTATATGCAGAAGAACACAGATAAGTGACATGACTTTCAGCGTTCGCTTCGGTCAGAGCAGAACAAGCATCCACTGGATGTTCTGTTCCATTATTTGAATATCTGATCATAGAAAATGGATAAAGATTCACAAACAAACACTTGCAATATTGATTGTCTTGTGGTAGAATCTTAACAATTTGAGCATTTATGTATCCAGGGCTGAGGGGGGCGTAGTAGGGACTTACTATTACGTACCCTTTTTTAGAGTCCGGGATACAGACAAAGATACAATAACCATTGGATTAAACGCGAAAGGGGAAGACGAATGAAAGCATATTTGATTCTGGAGGACGGTACTGTTTTCACTGGAAAAAGTATCGGTTCTACAAAAGAAATCATCAGCGAGATCGTATTTAACACATCCATGACTGGCTATCTGGAGGTGCTGACTGATCCATCTTATGCAGGACAGGCCGTTGTGATGACTTATCCGCTGATTGGAAACTATGGCATCTGTTATGAAGACATGGAATCTGCAAAACCATGGCCGGACGGATACATTGTTCGCGAACTTTCCAGAATGCCGAGCAATTTCCGGTGTGAAGGAACGATTCAGGAGTTTCTGGAGAAACACGACATTCCTGGTATTGCAGGGATCGATACAAGGGCACTGACCAAGATCCTGAGAGAAAAGGGAACCATGAATGGCATGATCACCACTGCGGAATATGAAGATTTAAGTGAGGTTCTTCCGAAGATCGCGGCATATAATACAGGCAAAGTGGTAGAGAAAGTGACCTGCACAGAGAAATATGTGCTGGAAGGAAACGGACCGAAAGTAGCACTTCTTGACCTTGGGGCGAAGAGAAACATTGCCCGCAATCTGAACAAACGCGGCTGTGAAGTGACTGTATATCCGGCACTGACCACAGCAGAAGAGATCATGCATCAAATCCGGACGGTATTATGCTCTCCAACGGACCTGGAGATCCAAAAGAATGTACTTCTATCATTGAAGAAATCCGCAAACTGTACAACACCGATATCCCGATTTTTGCAATCTGTCTCGGACATCAGCTGATGGCACTTGCAACTGGTGCGGACACCCACAAAATGAAATACGGACACCGCGGCGGAAACCATCCGTCAAAGATCTGCAGACAGGACGTGTATACATTTCCTCTCAGAACCACGGCTATGTGGTGGATACCGACAAACTGGATCCGTCTGTAGCAGTACCGGCATTTGTAAACGTAAACGATGGTACAAACGAAGGACTTGCCTACACCGGAAAAAATATCTTCACGGTACAGTTTCATCCGGAAGCATGCCCGGGACCATTAGACTCCGGTTACCTGTTTGACCGCTTTATGAAAATGATGGAGGTGTCAGAATAATGCCAAAGAATCCAGATATTAAAAAAGTACTTGTGATCGGCTCCGGTCCTATCGTTATCGGACAGGCAGCAGAATTTGACTATGCAGGAACGCAGGCGTGTCGTTCCCTGAAAGAAGAAGGCATCGAAGTCGTACTTCTGAATTCAAACCCGGCAACGATCATGACCGATAAAGATATTGCAGATCGTGTTTACATCGAGCCGCTGACTGTAGAAGTCGTAGAACAGCTGATCCTGAAAGAAAAACCGGACAGCGTACTGCGACCCTGGGAGGCAGGCAGGACTGAATCTTGCCATGGAGCTCGAAGAAGCAGGTTTCTTGCGTAAAAACAACGTGCGTCTGATAGGGACTACTTCCCAGACCATCAAAAAAGCAGAAGACCGTCTGGAATTCAAACAGACCATGGAAAAGATCGGTGAGCCGATCGCGGCATCCCGTGTCGTAGAGAACGTAGAAGACGGTGTAGAGTTTACCAGGACTATCGGCTACCCGGTTGTACTGCGTCCGGCATATACCCTTGGCGGAAGCGGCGGCGGAATTGCCCATAACTACGAAGAACTCGTAGAAATCCTCGAAAACGGCCTGCGTCTGTCACGAGTAGGACAGGTTCTTGTAGAACGCTGCATCGCCGGATGGAAAGAGATCGAGTACGAAGTAATGCGGGATGGTGCCGGCAACTGCATCACCGTCTGCAACATGGAAAACATCGACCCGGTCGGCGTGCATACCGGAGACAGTATCGTTGTAGCACCGTCTCAGACACTGGGCGATAAAGAATATCAGATGCTGCGTACCTCTGCCCTGAACATCATCAGCGAGCTGAATATTACCGGCGGCTGTAACGTACAGTATGCCTGAACCCGGAAAGCTTCGAATACTGCGTTATCGAAGTAAACCCGCGTGTATCCCGTTCCTCCGCATTGGCATCCAAAGCAACCGGTTACCCGATTGCAAAAGTTGCCGCAAAGATTGCATTGGGCTACACCCTGGACGAGATCAAAAATGCCATCACAGGCAAAACCTATGCAAGTTTTGAGCCGATGCTGGACTACTGCGTTGTCAAGATCCCGCGTCTGCCGTTCGATAAATTTATCAGTGCCAAGAGAACACTGACTACTCAGATGAAAGCAACCGGTGAAGTCATGAGCATCTGCGACAACTTCGAAGGCGCTCTGATGAAAGCCATCCGTTCCCTGGAGCAGCATGTAGATTGCCTGATGTCCTACGATTTCACCCATCTGGATGATGAGGATCTGACCAAACAGCTTGCTGTAGTCGATGACCGAAGGATCTGGGTAATTGCAGAAGCACTCAGAAGAGGCGTATCCTACGATAAGATCCATGAGATCACCAAAATCGACAAATGGTTTATTGATAAACTGTGTATCTTAACAGAGATGGAAAATGCCCTGAAGACACAGCCTCTGACGGCAGAATTATTAAAAGAAGCAAAACGCATAGAATTCCCTGACAATGTGATTGCACGCCTGACCGGCAAGACGGAAGAAGAGATCAAAGACATGCGTTATGCAAACGGCATCACAGCAGCCTACAAAATGGTAGATACCTGTGCAGCAGAATTTGCCGCAGAGACACCGTACTACTATTCTGTATTCGGAAGCGAAAACGAAGCCATCGAGACAAACGACCGCAAAAAAGTCCTTGTCCTTGGTTCCGGTCCGATCCGTATCGGACAGGGTATCGAGTTTGACTTCTGCTCCGTACACTGTACATGGGCATTTGCAAAAGAAGGATATGAGACCATCATCATCAACAACAACCCGGAAACCGTAAGTACCGACTTTGACATCGCAGACAAACTGTATTTCGAGCCGCTGACACCGGAAGACGTAGAGAGCATCGTAAACCTCGAAAAACCGGACGGAGCAGTAGTGCAGTTCGGCGGACAGACAGCGATCAAGCTGACAGAAGCCCTGATGAAGATGGGTGTGCCGATCCTTGGAACTTCTGCAGAGAACGTCGATGCAGCCGAAGACCGTGAATTGTTTGATGAGATCCTGGAGAAATGCGGGATTCCAAGACCGTCAGGTCACACTGTATTTACCGCAGAAGAAGCTAAAAAAGCAGCCAACGAACTCGGGTACCCGGTACTCGTCCGTCCGTCCTATGTGCTTGGCGGACAGGGTATGCAGATTGCGATTAACGACGAAGATGTGGATGAATTCATCGGCATCATCAACCGGATTGCTCAGGAGCATCCGATTCTGGTCGATAAATACCTGGTCGGAAAAGAGATCGAAGTCGATGCTGTATGCGACGGTGAAGACATCCTGATCCCTGGTATCATGGAGCATATCGAGCGTGCCGGAATCCATTCCGGAGACAGTATTTCCGTGTACCCGGCACAGAGCCTTGATGATCACGTAAAAGCAACCATCGTAGACTATACCAGAAAGCTGGCACAGTCCCTGCATGTTATCGGACTGATCAACATTCAGTTCATCGTCTGCGGTGAAGATGTTTACGTTATTGAAGTAAACCCACGTTCCAGCCGTACCGTACCGTACATCAGCAAAGTAACCGGAATCCCGATCGTGCCTCTGGCAACCAGAGTGATCCTCGGCAAAAAATTAAAAGAACTCGGATATCTGACCGGACTTGCACCGGAAGCAGACTATATCGCGATCAAAATGCCGGTATTCTCCTTCGAGAAGATCCGCGGCGCTGATATCAGCCTCGGTCCGGAAATGAAATCCACCGGAGAATGCCTCGGCATCGCAAAGACCTTCAACGAGGCACTTTACAAAGCATTTATCGGTGCCGGCATCAAACTGCCGAAACATAAAAACATGATCATGACACTGAAAGATGCTGACAAAGAAGAGGGAATCGAGATCGCCAGAAGATTCGAGAAGATCGGATACCGCATCTATGCAACCCGCGGCACCGCAAAAGTACTCCAGGAAGCAGGCGTAAACGCGATCCGCACCAATAAGATCGAGCAGGAGTCACCGAACCTCCTTGACCTGATCCTCGGTCACAAGATCGACCTTGTCATCGATACTCCGTCCCAGGGCGTAGAACATTCCAAAGACGGATTCCTCATCCGAAGAACCGCCATCGAGACAGGCGTCAACGTTCTGACTGCTATGGATACCGCCAGAGCACTCGTGACCAGCCTTGAGAATACCGATATCAAGAAACTGACTCTGATCGATATCGCGACCGTGAAGAATATCTAAATAAGAAGATGATTACAGGAATTATTTTGTACTCTGTACAGAAATCATTCCTTGAACATTGCAAAATGCCGGATACAAAAGTCACAGAACAGATGAAATGCATGATAAAGCATAAAATCGTTATGAAGATTTTGAGTATCCGGCATTTTTCCTTTAAAAAAATGAATAGAAACAAAAAGATTGACGGACATCACATAAACGATTATAATGACACAAAAACATAGCAAAAGTAAACATAAGACTTGACTTTTAACTATGAAGCTGATATTATGAATGTATAAAGAAAGTTTACCACTGACCGATATGTGGTATATAAATGGTTCGGGTTGAAAGTTTAACCAGCTGACCCGATAATGTGGTACTATAATCGGTGGTTGAAAGTTACCACTTGACGACTATATGGGT